>LSRR01000004.1_pt1 | contig 41555 bp, 70 predicted proteins | sample 1162981 | NCBI WGS metagenome assembly LSRR01 (sample SAMN03256433, study PRJNA305521) | marine metagenome | biome: Estuarine; feature: Estuary; material: Brackish water; isolation source: iron chloride precipitation of viral particles from surface water samples | place: USA: Chesapeake Bay ... | reverse complement strand
CTAACATATTAATACCTTTTTGCTTCTGGAGGTGTGTCAAGGACAGTTCTTATTTCTGTGATATTTTTTAAATTTTTTTCATATTGTTTTTTGTCAAACTCGCTGGCTGTCATAGGTGTAAAATTATGATCTTTATCTATATCAATAACGATAGGATCATCAAGTCTATGATAACCATAAAGTTTTTCATTCAGCGGTAAGTCTGTGTCAAGTAGACTGGACTGTGGTGCTACTCCTACACTAATACCTATATCATTACATTTAGCTATCCAATACTCACAACATGCTCTACCTTGTTCCGCAAAGTGAACGTTACCTTTGTAACTAAAGTCGACACCGAATAAATTTATTTGTCCTACACGTTGATAAAAAGCATAAGCAATAGCAAAAGCTACAGTGTTATTAAGATACGCACATTTAGCATCATTAATAACTTCGTATAGTGGATATTCTATAACACTAGGAGCTCTTTCGTCTAACTCACAAGAATAAATAGGTGTGGTAGTTTTAGGCAACCATTTACGCATAATCCCTGTTTGTGTGCCTGCGTCTTCTGTATCTAAAAATCTACTTACGGGATCTAACATAAATACTTTATCGCATTTAGTAATAGCCCCCATACAATTTATACCCCAGACTTCGTCATATTCTTTACTGTGTGCTAAAGATAAATGAAAATCTACTTGACTTCGTCCGATGGCAACTATGGCAATGTTACTGCCATTTAATTTTTCTTCTCTCACGCTTGTGGTTCTCTCCGTATCTCGTCGTACCTATATTGGTCTCTAGTTGATTTAGCTTCACCAAGATTTTTCAATCCTAGTAAAGCCTCTTGAAACTTAGATTCATAAACTGGTATTGATTCATAGCTTTTGAGATACGTAGCTGCTTCGACTAAGCTGCCGTATAACATAGCATTAGGAGCATTTTTTGACAGCCATGTTGTTTCGCTGTCGGCTGTAGTCGTTAGTGATTTTGGTCTGTAGTAGTAGTGCAGCTCTGTGGTGTAGTCTGCGTCTGGGGTTGGGGCTATAATGAATGTGTTTTCATCAAACTCCGCGTAGTATTTAGGTAGTCCTGTAGTTGTTGGGTTAGGAGTAAAATCCCTTATGAAAGAAACTTGTTTTAGTAGTAGATAGTTGTAATTACTGTTGTTGTCTATTACAGCTAAACTAAACGGTGCTAGAAAGTCAGTGGGTGCAGCTAAATATGTATTAGCAGTCGTCATATTTCCTGTTACATTTTTTCTAAAGTTGTCTAATTGTACATTTTTAAAATCCGTTCTTCTGTTGTTTTTATAAAATTGTCTAAATTGGAAACTAAACTGGTTTCTGTAGTTTCCATATAGTCTTGTATAGCTGTTTTTAATGTAGCGTAAGTCCAACTCATGATGTTGTTACCGTTATTGTTCCTAGTGTACTCGTAGCTGTATCTACTAAATACATAGAACCTATTGTATCACTATTTTGTGCCCACATGATAGGGGAAGTTACTCCATTACTATCTTTAGGGTTGCCTACTATAACATAACCTTGTCCTGTGGTCGGTGCTGAAATAGTTGGTCTTGGTTGATATAAAGCTTCAGGGTCAGCTATATTATGTGGTGGGTCTAGTTGTGGATGTTTAGGTTCGTAACACTCCCCACAAACTTTAAAACCAGTCCACTCTTTTCTTAAATCTAAATAAGGATAATCAAAACCACATCGGTCGCAAATAGCTCTAGAAAATTTGCCTTGAGCATAAGCCATTAATAAAATCTCCTAGCAGGGGTCAACATCAGTGATGCCCTATTTCTATCCTCGTCTGCTGCTAATTTAAAATCTTGTTCGTATTGTTGTTTTAAAAGACCTGCTTTTTGAGGATTCTTTTTTAAAGCTATGTAATAAGCTAGTCCACTTACCATACAAGGCATAAACCTTGAAGGCACTTCTGGGTCTTCAGCAGAAGTATTTACGTCATCAATACGTTGTATTCTGTAAGAAACTAATTGATAATTATTTGTGTCTGGTGTTGGCCATAGATTAACTATGGGGGTTATTTGTCTATCTACAAAATATTGTGTAGGTCTTGCTTGAGTAGTTTTAGTAGGAATATTTAAAAATTCTTGTCTACCTATTCTGTCTATCTCAATGTCAAGCACTGGGCTTTTGCTAGTGTCTCGTATAACTGCAGACAATATATCTATATCGTAGGAGTTTAAATTATAACTAGCTGTGCCTTGAGTTAAATCTAAAGCTACTTCCTCTATAGTCCAAAGATTTACTCCTCTGTTTGCCCAATCAGCAAACATAATATTTAAAGAACGCCTAGCAGTTCTAGCATCGTACCCTGTACGTTGTTCTAGTCCTGCTAGTTCGTATGCTTCTTCTATAGTGTCTGCTATATTTAAAGCAAAAGTTTTAGTTCCTGAGTAAGCCATTAAAATTCTTTAAACACATGTATAACTATAACATAAGTGTCGCCACTAGAAGCACTTCCAGTAGTTAATTTTATGTCGCCAGTTTTACCTGTACCTGATGTATTACGCAAACCACCATATTCTGAAAAGTCTTCAGCGTCAGAAAAGTTTGCAGGTATGTCATAACAAATAGTATCAACGGTGGCGTCCCATAAAAGTTTTACGCTCATACCATTAGTTGAATAAATTATTTTTGCAAGACGACATCCTGTACAAGGTGCTCCATCACCCACTCGTGGTGCTAAAGCACTTACATCTATTTTAGTGACAGCTGACTCGCCTGTGCCATCAGACGTGTTGGTCAGCTGAATAACAGCTGACCTATCGCCATCTGACAGAGTTGTTGAAGTTACTGCATCTGCCATAGTTGTCTCCTAAAAATTAAGAACCTGAGAATGGTGTTACTAAAACGCCTGAACCTAAAAGGATCCCTTCTACAACGTATTTAGCAGTATCAGCAGCATGTACTTTAATTACACTTCCTGCTAGACCACCTTGAGTTGTACCATTCAAAGTGATGATATCATTAGCAGCACCTGAAATAAAAGTTTTACCTGTTGCGTCATCTACACCTGTATATAAACCACCAACAAACTTGTCTGTGCCGTCAGTAACAATAGTCATAGCAGTTGCTGCTGTAATAACTAAAAACGTAAAAGTAGCACCTAAGTTGTTAGCTTGGTTTGGGTCTGTAGGATCGCTAGGTACAGTTGAAACAATTGAAGGTAAAGTAAATGCACCGTCTGCATCATTACACAACAAAAGTTTTCCTGCGTGATCGTCTACTGTTAAGGTTGTATTCGCTGTTAAACTAACAACTGAATTTGTACCTGCTGAAATAAATCCTGCCAATGATTTGACTGGACCTGAAAAAGTTGATTTAGCCATTATTGTCTCCTAACTAAATATGTTGCCCCATCTTGGAGTAAGTCTGCCGAGTCAGTTGGTGCAACGAGTTACCTCGGTTTAGTTTATTGTAAAGTAGGAAGGGTAAAAAAGAAAGGGGAACTATATAGTTCCCCTTAATGGTGTATTTAAACACCCACCCCGAAAGGATTAAGCTCCTGGTGAACCATACATTCCACGCCAGTCACTAAAGCCGAAAGAATATCTTTCTCTTGCTTTGTATCTAACGTTTCCTGTTTCGAAGTCACCTTCCATGCCAGTTGACATAGGTGATCTTACGAAATGCTTCATACCATTAGGAGCGTCAGTCTTGATGAAGAATGCATCAGTATCTGTTAGATAATGGTTAACAACGTAACCTTCTGGGAACATTCCCATGTTTTTCATTGCGTTGATATCATTATCTGAAGTTGATACTCTTCCTGGAGATTGAAGAATCCTCTCAGCCACAAATTGTAGTTGAGGTGGAACGATTAATTTTCTAGCCTGAACATTAATCTTGATTCCTCTTTCGTCTTTAAATTGAGAAATATCAATTAAAGCATTTTCCAATGAAGTTTCATTCAAGTCTGCTGCAGTTGTCGGTTCATTTGCCTGATCACCACCAGTTAATGTTGGGTGATTAGTTGCAAATAGCTCTTTACCGTCGCCTCCTGGGAAGCTTGAGTTAAAGCCATTATTAAGAACGTTTGCTGCTTTTACCTGTTTGGTGTTAGCCATTGAACGTGCTAAAGCTCTAGTATATCTAGAAGATAGGCTATCGTAGAGGTTATCTTCGATTGCTTCTTCTGTCAATGAGAAAGCTAAAGCGACAGTTTCATGGGTGTAACGAGATGTGAAAGTTTCTTGAGCTGTGTCATAACTAACTGAAGCACCTTCTCCTTTTACTGGAGCTTGTGCAAAGCCAGCCAACATTACTTCCTCTTCGAAAGCTCTGTCAGAATTTTCAGTGTCAAAAATTTCAGCATGCTCGTTTTCGTAACGATCGTACTCTAGACCAAAAAGTGCATTCAGTCCTGGTTCGAGTTCTTTTACTAATTGAGCTCTATTAATTGCCATCTATATCACCTTTTAGTTATTGCCGAACTCAGAAGTTGGGAAAATTACATACAGTCTAGCGTATTGACCAATTGAGTTATCAGGTCTGTCAACAAACCCAACAACTTTGGCTATGCCACTAGTTGTAGTTGTAGTTACCCCTTCTTTTGAACGGAGATTGTTAGCATCACCTGCAGTTGTAGAAATCGTGAATGTTCCACCAACACTGGCTTGAGTAGGAGTCCCAGTAGACTGAGCCTCATAAACAATGTCAGGATCGGTGTATACATACGCTTTCGCATCTGCAGAACCTAAAGTAGCAGTCGTGCTTGACCATTTTCTGGACCAAACAGGAGTGCCGTCTGTTGCTGTGTATTGTACACCGTAGAACACACCTAGAGGTGCATCAGTAGCACCACCTTGAAGAACGTAACCACTAGCAAGTTTTACTACATCGCCTGAAAAAATATCGCCTGTAGCTCCACTCTGGATTGCGAACTCTGATGGTCTAATTGTGCCCCCACTTATGTGGTACGCTGGTGTAAATCCATTTGGATCATTTACATTAGCCATTATTAACTCCTATGTTAATATTAAGTTATAAATTAGTTCTAAAGATTATCCTTTAGAACCACCGCTTCCAAAAGTAACCTTAGTTGACCTAGACGGATTGTCTATGGGCATAATAGGATTACTCTCTCGCATAAGATTGTTGTCCACTGCATCCATTTGGTCGTTAGCAAGTTGAGCATAATAATGTCTTCTTTCTGCGACCGTTTCGGTAGGCATCTTTGCGAGGATTAAGCCACCAACTCCTATGACTCCAGCGTGTTTACCCTCATCGATGGAAGGTGCTTCAAAATCAGGATGGTCTTTTGCCATTACTGGCTCCCAACCTTCACGAATACGTTTAGACATATTCGCTTGATCTTGTTGACCTACCATTGACTCACGTATCCATCTGTATACATAGCCCTCTGGTGGTGTAGGTGCGTCTAATAAAGACGGTGGACTCCATGGTTTTCTACGAGCTGTTTTTTCTCGACTTTCTGCAGATCTGGAGGTTCGATCTGTGTTAGTAGTATTTTTATTTTCGTCTACCATTTTTTACTCCTTAACATGCTTAGCATATTCTTCTAGTGGCACACCTAATCTTTTTGCTATTGCTACTTGACTCGGTGTGAGTTGTACTTTTCTACGTGACCGTGTTCTTGCTGTAGTAGAACCTCTACTTGAACCAGCTACAACCTCGTTCACCATGTTCTGTTGAGTTTTTCCTAATTTATGAGGAAAAGCCTCTGCCATTCTTTTATCTACTTCTGCATAATATTCGTCAGAAGTAGGATCGTAACCTTCCTGTTCTACTAACTGCCTATGAAAAGCAAAAGCACTAGTAGTCATAGCTACGTCAGAGCCGAACCATTCGTTCTTTTTAGCCCAATCTTGAGCTTTAGGATCCGCTTGTACTTGAGTTTGTTGTTGAACTTGACTTCGGGCTTGTATTTCCTTATCAACATCAACAACAGGTTCTTGTACCTCTTCAGTATTTTTTGCTCTGACTCGATTAAGGCTTTCCTCTTCTACTGCTAATTTAGCAACATCTTTTTGAGCTTCGAGCATTGCGTCTGTATCGCCCATCTCGTATGCCTTTTTATAACGGTCTTGAGCTGCCTGAAGTTGAGACCCAACTCTACCTTTATACTCATCATATAAGTTCTGGTCAGTTTTTGAAAGTTTATTTTTTGTCTGATTAAGTTCACTTTGAACAGACTTAGCATAATCTATTGCTGCCTGTTCGCGTCTTTCAGCTTCTCGAATCTTATAAGTAAGTTTAGCGATACGTTTTTTAACGCCTTCGCTGTAATCTTCTATTTCATCAGATTCTTTTTTAGCTTCTTGTAGAGACTCTTCTTCCTGAAGTTCCTCATTTTCATCATCTTCTGACTCAGGGAGTTCAACTTCCGTTAACTCTTCCTGTTCAGCTTCTTGTTGCAAGGCTTCATCTGCCATGGTTTGCTCCTATAGTTGCGTAACTCATATTAACCTGATACTACATCCTCTGGATCGTTTATAACTGCTAATACATCGTCATCGTTTAATAATCGCAAGTCGCCACCCTCAATTTTGATTCGTGCTCCTGCGTACCTGCCGAATATCACCCAGTCACCTTCTTGACACCATGCACCTCCAGGATATCTATCCTTATCGGCGTATGCGTCTGGACCAAGTGCTACTACGTATCCTACATTAGTGGCTATACGTTCTTTCTCTAATGTTTCATTAGCTAAATATAAACCACCTTTAGTCTTTTGTTTTCTACTGAAAGGTAAGACTAATAACCTGTAGCCTGTTGGGGTTGGGAGTTGTTCTTTTAGACTACTGTCTTCTTGAACACTGTCTGGGGTAAATTTTAAATCCTCTTTAACTTCTGTTGGTTCTTTTTCAAAACGGTCAACAGTTTTAGGAAGAGGTTCTCCGCCTTTACCAAAAGCTTCAACTTTTTTATTCATCTTCAATATCCTTATGCAGGTCACTAATTAAAAACTCCGTAAACGACAGACCTGATATTTCGCCTACGACTTTTTGATAATCCTCAAAGTTTTGAATACTACCACTCGCTAGAGTTTGGATTAGTTGTTCTTTTCTTTCTTTTATTTGTTTCTTAAGTTTATCTATCAGCATCCCCAATCCCTTCGTGCCCAGTAGTTAGCTTTAGTTCTATCACTTCCTAAACTTTTGCTCCGTGCACAATAAGATTTCTTACGCTGTTTATTTTCTTTGTGCATACCAAGTTTAGCATCACCAAAAGTGATTCGTTTAACATTGCCTGTTGATGGATCTTTAACAAAAACCTCTTTACGTTTTTTGCCATATCCAGAACTCCCTTTAGGTATGGGTCTGGGAGTATTTAATTTAACTGTTTTGCCTCTATATTCTGCCATGTAACAAAATTATAACTTAATTTCTGTAATACACAATTTTTAAGGATTTTCTATATATAAAATATCTAGTCCTGCTGAAATTGAAATATTAGCGTTTGAAGAACTACCGATAGCTCTTACTTCAATATCTGTTTTTTCTTCAAGCTGTATAGGGAAATTATATTTTTGAATTAAGCTGTCGTTGACTGTTACAAACTTATCTTTTACGTTAAAAACACCACCTTGCGGTCTAGTAACAAGCCTTATTATTGCGAATTTATTATTAGCTTCTGTTGCTACTGTTATTTTAGTTTGGTATAGATAAGCTGTATATCCTGCTGGCACTGTCCAAAGTGCCATAAGCGTTTGATTGTCTCCTATAGCCACAGTTGCATATTTATTAGTAGGTACTCCACTTGAAGGAGTAGCCTCAGTTCCTACATATAAAACACCAGCATTAGCACCGCCACTACCTGCTGTTAAAACTTCTATTCTGTTTACTCTTATCCAATTACTAGCGTCACCTAATTGAACACCAGCTTGTCCGTCCAAGTCTACCGTAACTGATATTTCATTATAGTTAGCATCAAGACCTGAAACTTTTGCACTTGTAGCACCTGTGCTCCCCACGTCATCAAATGCTGATGAACTTGATATATAGAGAGTAGACGCAGAAGCTAAATAGGAGTATAAACCTCCCTGTGCCCAAACAGTTTCAAGTGAATCAACTACTAAAGGATTATAACCAAATTTAAAATTTGTTTTATGGTAAGTTATTTGCTGACGAGCTACTTGTAACTCAAAAGGTTCTGTTTTACCAACTCTTGATATTGAGGACTTTTCTGCCATTAGCTTAGTTTAGTTACTTTGTGTTTAGAAGCTATACCGTTACCTTTACACATAACTGTGTCGCTACCGCCACCTCTACTCATCATTTTAAAATCTGCACCAGATATTTTACCGTCTTTGTTTTTATCTAGTTCAGTTTGACCGCCAATTAGACCACCGTCTTTTTTACCTTGTGCTGCTTTTATTTGAGCTTGGGTAGGTGCACCTTTTTCGCCTTTTTTACGCATACGTTCACCTGAGCCTTTTTTTATACGCTCACGTTTAGCGTGGATATTCGCCCAGAGTCCTGGTCTTTTAGCCATAACTACTCTTTCCCACTCCAACTAGCGTTGTGCTTTGTGCCTTGAGTTGCTTTACCTGTGCCTTGAGTTTTAACTTTCCCTTGACCGAATACTTTTTTGAATAAAATCTCTTTTACTCGTACTGGACCGTCAGCTAAGTTAATTCTATTAGGACCTTTTACGTTTACTTTTTTCATAATTATTTCCTTTGTTTAGCTTTTCCGCCAGTTTTCATTTATGTCTTCATATCTTTGTCAGAAACTGCTCTTTTGGTTTTCTTTTTTGATTTATTCATTTCCATAAATGTCTTCATATCTTTGTCAAACTGTTTTCTTTTTTAGCTTTTCCTTGATCTTCATTGCCCACCGCCACGTTTTTTAGCTTGCTTAACTGACTCAGCGTCAATACGTCTACGGTTGGCATTACCAGCTACAAATGATGAACTAGCTTTACCTCTATTTTTTGCTCTTGGCATTTTATCTTCCTCTATTTTGGTTATCTGAGTTTCTAACATCTCTTAGTAACTCGGCGTAAGTTTTACGGATGCTCTCTTTTTCTTTCATGAGAGCTTCCTCCCTATCTTGAGCTATCTTCATTTCTGCGATAGCTTCATTTGATTCTATTTTAGCTAAATCTACTTAGATTTTAAGGCATCAGACTGTGCTTTTTGTGCTATTTCTTGTTGTTTTAATTCTACTATAGGATTCATCTGTGCCATTTGCTGTGCTTGAGCCATAGCCTGAGCTTGACCAGTTACCACTTGAGTAGCCTGAGCTGCAAGTAGTGCTAACTCATTCATTACTTCTGGTGGTATTTGGCTACCAAGTTCTGGTAGTTGTTGCCCTAATACTTGTTCGATTTGTTGCTTATACAACATAGCTTGGTGCTCTTGTATGTTCGCACTAATAGCCATCTGTGCTGTTTGATTTTGAGCTACCATAGGATTCTGTAAGAAAGAACTATGTGCAGCAATATAAGCATCGTGATTTTGGAACTCAAACGCCTTAATAGGTTGTCCTGTCATAGCTGCTTGTTGTTCGCTGATTGGGTCACGAGGTGGTATTTCTTGTACAGGCGGAAGTATGCCGTCTATGTCTTTTACTTCTAGTGCTTCGTACATACGCTTATAGGCTTCTCGTAAGTCATGTATTTGCGGTGCTGCCTGTGCCATTTGTAGTTCTTGTTGAGCTAACATTACCCTTTGAGCCATGCTAAAGATATTAGGGTCACTAACTGGAATAATATCTACTCTATCGTCAAAGTCTGTAGCTTTTATTTCTCTACTTGCTCCTGGAACATCATAAGGATAAACAGGGGGTAAGCTACGAGAGAAAATTTTAGCTAAAAGCCTAAATTCTTTCTTTTGAGCAAAGTGTAAACGCTTGTGTATAGCTGACATCACCTTAGTACCACGTTCTAACATGGCTACAGTAGTGCCTACAGGTAGTTGTTGACTACCAATATCGCCTACTTGCATGTCTGCAATACTAGCAAACCTTCTACCAGAGTCAATTATGACTCCTAATAGCTGAGTTAATACGCTACTAGGCTCTTTATAGGGTAAAGGCATCAATGCATCACGGATTGTGCCTCCTGGAACGTCAACATCCCTAAATTCACCAGGACGTAAAGGTTCATCTTCACCTTGTACTCTCATACCACGTGCTTTAAAGCCAGCAGGTAAGTTACTTAGTGTTCCAGCGTCAATTAACTGACGTAAAATTGATGTAGCGGACTTAGTAAGCCCTCCAATCATGTGAATTAAGCCAAAACCGTAAAATCCAAGTCCTGGAAGGAACTTATAGTGTACAAAATACTCTTTTTTACGGAATAATTCGTCGCCTTGCTCCCAATTACGTCGTATTGAGAGTATTTCATCGCTATCTTCTAAGATAGTAACGATATAAGGTACGGCAAAACCGTAATTATCTATGTCTGGAAGCTCTAAATTGACGTGTAACTCTAAAACTGAGTACTCATTATAGTCTGCTAAAGGCGGTTGAATGCCTTGCAGCTCATCAATTTTTTCTTTTGCTTCATTATATTCTAAATCTACCCCTGCTTCGCCTATTTGTACGTCTCGGTACGTACCATTCATTTGTAATTTTTTTAAATCGTTACCAGTCATGCTGATAACGTGAGTAAAACGTGGGCTGGTTTCTAAATCTGTAGTTTCGTAGGCTACTACTAAGTCTTCAGCTTTAACTAATCTACTGGTAGCCCTACCTAAAAGATTGTCATAATAAACTTTTTTGAATGCACTACCAGCTAACGGTAAATAAAACAATAAACTATCCATTTCTGGGTCATATTCTTGCATGACTTCAGTAATTTGATAATTCATAAATTCTTTTACACGTTGACTTTGACTCATTGCCTCTGGACTTTCGTTGCCCATGACACGTGTTTTTACTGGACCACCACTTGGTAATAATTCTTTATAGGCTTGAGCTTGAAATTGTGTTACTGCTTCACTTAATAAAGGGTGATGTACACCTGTAGCTCCAGGAAAAGGTTCTTCTCTTTCTTCAGTTTTTAAACCTAGTAATTCTAAACCTTTAGTAAATACATCAAGCCAATCTTTACGTGATTCTTTATCTTGTTCAAAAGCATCAACTAGTTCGCTTGATAAAGTTTGTAAAGAAAATGAATCTAAAACTTCTGCTAAATTTACTTGGTGTTCGGTAGCTATTATTTCTTCCTCTTCAAATAGAGGAACTAAGTTACCGTCCTGACCTACTTCAAAAGCGTTAGTCATTTCACCCTGAATATTCATTTCTTCAGGAAGCTCAACTTCTAACGTTTCTTGTACTGGATTTAATAATTCCTGAGGTAAGCCACCTTCTTGGAAATTTTGTCTTTCTATTGCCATGCGTTAATAATAACTTATTTTTCGTTTAGGATATAGCTCTTCGTCTTCATAGTCACTGGGTAGTTTTACAAATCCACCTTGCCTAAAACGTAATAGTGCTTGAGTGGTTGAGTCGACTAAGTCATCATGATCACCAGCAGGAAACATCGCACATTCTTCTATAACGTCATGCGCCCATTTAGTATCAGGTGCCCAAACCATTCCCGACTCAAACAAAGGTGCACTTGCGTTTACTCTAGCTACTTTATCATTGCCTTTGCTTGGAGTAAAGTTTTGTACAGGTATACCTATATTTCGTAATTCTTGTGTTAGGGGCATACCACTTGCTTTACCTTCTATAATAGTTACGTCAGGTTGCCATTCGTGATATTGTTCTAGGGCTATAGCTTTTAGTTCAGGAAAACTGTACCTACCTTTTATAGCGTCTAATAAAATAATATGTGGAGCTGTACCGTCATAGTAATTTTCACCTAGACTACCTTCTGGGTAAAATACTCCCCAAGTAGTAATAGCTGAATAGTCTGCCATCTCACGTTTTAAAAATGCAGTATCGTAACTTTGTATTAAATATTCACAACGTGGCGGTTTTTCATTAGTCCATTCTTGCCACCACTCACGTTTTATTAAAGCACCTTCCTCTGAACTAGGGTTCTGCATATATTGAGCGTGCCACTTTGGACCACCCCTTAACGTAGCTTGTACACTTTCTAGTTCTTCTTTTGACCAATACTCTGGCCATAGTGGGTCACCACTAGGCAATATCGCAGGAAGCTCAATAAGTTCCCATTGATCTGCTTTAGGATCACGAGCCATATCTTTTAAAAGTCTACCTGTTAAATCGTTAACGTTCCAACGTGTCATAACTATAACAATGGCACCTCCTGGCTGTAACCTTTGCCTTGGACCAGAAGTATACCACTCATACGTATCTTCCATAGACTTAGGGTTTAGTGCGTCTTGTTCTGAGTGAGGGTCATCAATAATAAATAAGTCTGCACCACGTCCCGCTAACGCACCACCTACACCAGCAGCATAGTACTCGCCCTTTCGTTTTGGGTCACGTTTATCTTGAGTTTCCCATTTACCTGCTGCTTTTGAATCTGGGTTAATGAGTACGTCAGGGAATATTTTTTGAAAATCTTCCGTTAACATTAAGTCCCTAATTTTTCTACCAAACTTAACTGCTAAGTCTGCGGTGTGCGTGGCTTGTAGTATTTTTAAACTTGGGTTACGCCCTACTAAATAAGCAGGAAAATAATGTGAAGCAAACTCACTCTTCGTGTGCCGTGGTGGCATATTAATAATAAGCCTTTTTATTTTACCTTTCGCTATACGGTCAAAAGCATCAGCCATTTTAGCATGGTGTGTACCAGCAATAAACTGTGGCCACTGACTTTTAACAAAAGTTAAAAATTCATTTTGACAAGTTTCAACACGTTCTATTTCTGCTAACCTTTCGGTCAGTTCTAAGTGTTCCTTGAGGACATCCTCAGGAAGTTGTTCTAGTAGTTCTTTTTTCAATATTTAAAACAAAGGGAATACATCACCGTTTGTAGAGTCGACTGCCCAATATGTGTTATTAGGGTAAGTATAAATGTATAATGTGTTAAACGGTTCTGGACCAAGAGGCTTACGTATTGTTACACTGACCCAGTTATCTTTATGTTTTTGAGCGTAAAGATACTCGGTTGATTCTTCTTGTGTTATTTCTATAGGCGGATGAATAACTAAATCATCCATGTAAGGCACGTCTAAGTCTTTTAAATGAGCATGACCATTGTTTGTGCATTTAACTAAAAGACTAGTGTTATTTCTTCCTCTAAAAATACAACTTATAAATTCTAAACTAGCAGGAGAAGTTCCCTGATACAGTTTAGCTTCTTTTTCGTAGTGAAGAGCTGTTTCCCAACATTTATCTAACATTTCATTAAAATTCATAATTTACTCCTATGTGTAATGTAGTGGCATTAAAGTAGGGTAGCTAGACCACCTGTCTTCATGCCTTTTAGTTTTTGTAAATATTCAACTAATCCTTGAGCATATTCAAGGTTTTTATTTAATAGATTGCCTGCTTGTTTGCTAGCATTAGGATTACTTAGAACATCTGCTGAATAAGTTTTTGATAATAGTTCAATATTTTCTTTTACACTAGGAAGTATACTTTCAATAGCTTCTTCACGTTCTTTAGAAGATAATTTTTGTATAGCTTGAGCTACATTTCTGTAATCCTCTAATATAGGACGACTCGTTATATTTTTAGGTAGTAAGTTGAAAATACCTTTAAACTTTGACGGTCCCATAAAGTTCATTGCTGCACCACGTAAGTTTTTTTCAAAACTATACAAAGGGCTTAGTTCTAATGGACTGACAGGAGAAGCGGTCATCGTATCAAGAATAGCTTGTTTATCTGCGTCTGACATTTCTCTTTGTTCTACAGGTTCTTCAAGTGGTGGATCTAACGGAATTAAATCTTTATATCGAACAGGTTCTTCAAGTGGTGGATCTAACGGAATTAAATCTTTATATCGATTTAAATCCATATCGGATATTGCTCTTAAGTCCATTGAATTTGGTTTTGCTAGTGTAATAGAGTCCCCAGAGTTGTTTTGTAAAAACTGTGCCAAATCTTTATTAGACAGGGCTCTTTGTGTTTTAGTACCATCAGGCAAAGTAATTGTGTATGTTTTTAGATCAGCCATCTTGTTTGTGTAAGTTTATAAAGTATTCTGCGTCAACTAAAGCTAACGGTTTACTTTTGTTTCTTTTTATTATAACTAGACTTTCTACGTTTGGGCTAGTATTACTTGAACATTGCTCGTAGGCTTTCCAGACGTTAACAGCTTCTTGATTTTTACACTCTACACTATAAGGAAATAGTTTTTTAGTTTGTACGCCCATAATGAGGTCTTCACCACTACTGCCCATGGGTCGTGATTCTATGTCCTCTGGGTCCACGGACAATAGTTCTATGAGCTTGTCCGTACCCACTGTTGTAAGCGACGACCTTTAGCTTTAGCTGAACTAGTTTTTATTTGCCTTGCCCTCTATATTTTTTACGTCGCTGACTTTTATTGGTCCCTGCTCCGTGGCTTAAACGTGAGTCACCTATGGACGTTTTCTTTTTGACGTGCTCAATTTTTTCTTTTACCCACTGCTTAGCCATTACGCATTAGTTTAAACTCTTTACGAGCGTTAGCCAAGTGTTCTTTATTTTGCATTATGAGCACAGGGACAAGGGTCGACGTACCACCTTCACTGGGGTGTGACCAAAACCACTCTGCTTCAGGGTACTCATCTGCTAGTTCGTGTGCCGTGGACTCTAGTACGTGGCGACACACCGTGCTATGAACTTTGAATAAAATAGCAGGATACTTGTCAAGCTCTTCGTATAATTCTCTTACTAAAGGCTCTGAATAATGTAGTATGGGTATTTCTCCGTTGTCAAAGTGTTTTAGACTAAAAGGGCAAACCTCAGTGATTGATTTCAAATAGTCTCTCATAGTTAAAAAATTTTGCAGTAAAAATTTTTAGTAGGAGTCCCTTTCCGCTTCATACTCAGTATTTTATAGTGACTGACCTAAAAGTAAAGTTTATAGTAAATGGCTCTTCTGATTATTGACGTGGGCGTTACGCTATGCATAGTTGCTATAAAGGGGGGTGGGGGGTGCCACAGCGGACTACTGGAGGACTGTTGATCTGTAACAGCTGTTACGTCTGTTATAGCTGTGCCGTCTGTCTTTTCTGCGTCTGTCTGTCTGTCTGTTTTGTCTTCGTTTGTATCCGCCGAAGGCGGCAGATCTCGCGTTAGCGACGATCGTAACCGTAGGGGGTAGGGGCGTAGTAAGTACTTACTAACCTAAAGTAAGTACTTACTTACGTATAAAAGTCGTAACCGCTCGGGTTTAAAAGGCGTTAAAAAAAGTACGTTTATTTTAGTATTTAACGGTATATAGGCGGTAATTTAGTATAATTACTTTAGTTATTAAATAAAGGGCGTTTTTTAACTACTTTTTTAACTAGCCCTAAAGGTAAAATAATATGAATAAAACTAATACTAAAAAAGCTACTACTAGCGTTACTACTAACGTTACTACTAACGTTATTACTAAAAATAATATAGCTACTATTAACCCTATATTAACTTTTAATAATAAAGGGCGTTTAGCTACCGCTAATAGTAATAGGGCTAGTAGCGTAAACGGTAAAACTTTTAAAGACGCGTTAGCTATATATACTAACGCTAAAGTATTAAACCCTAATAACCCTAAGTTAAAACCGTTAAGGGCTTTAACTTACGATATATTTAAAGTTAAAAGTTTAAGCGTACCTAAAGGCTATACGCTAGGCTAATAACCTAACCTAAAGGGCTAGTTAAACTAGCCCTTTTTTTACGCCTAAAATAAATTTTAAGATTTTAATCATATATACAAGGATCGTGATCCTCGGGTGGCGGGCATCGTTTAGATTCCTGTGGCGGGGATCGTTTAGATTCCTGAGGTCTGGGAGGTCCTTGCTTCCTGGGATCTGTGAGGTGTGTCCGTCGCCGAAGGCGACGGATCCTGGATCTTGGTGCGTCGCCGTCAGGCGACGCTCCTGGTTCCTGGTGTCTGGTTCCTGTCTTCTGTTGTCGTCGCCGAAGGCGACGATCCCGATCGCGATCTAATGGTCAGGGATAAAAAGAGGGGAGCCGAAGCTCCCCTGACCGTCAGCCTAGCTTCAAGGACTTGATTTTCGTCAAGTCGTACTTGAGGGCTCGCTCCTTTAAGCCGAGCGTCTTATAGTGCTCTAAAGCCTGATCATAGGTCATACCGTTCACGGCTTTAGCTCGTTTGACGTTGTGCTCGGCGCGAGCTTTATTAGGGACGAAGGTCAACGTTTGAGCGTTGACTTTAGGGGCTACGGATTGAGTAGCTTTTTTAGTATTAGTCATATAAACCTCCTTTTTAACTAACTGACTATAGTATAAGCTTGATCGTATATAAAGTAAATAGCTCGTATAAAAAAGATTAAATTAATTTAGGATCCTGGGATCATGATCATACCCCCTTTATACCCTTGATCTGAACTCTGGACCACGGACCGTTGTGCGTGTCATTACGATCGTGGTGGGTGGCTGGGGAAGATTCCTGGATCTAGGACCATGGACTGTAGCTTTTTGTCCCCTCTCCGTCTCCCGAGGGGATCATAGTTGGTGCTATATAGGGGAACAGTGGATTCCTGATGATATCAAAAAGAAGCATTGCACGTTATTATTGGCTGTTAAGAGCCAATAGGTCGCTAATAGGTTAGCCAATAACCCTAATAAACATCGTAGTGTCAAGGGACCACGGACCATGCACTATTGGCTTATTGGCTGTTTTCTCTACAAGATAGAAAACAATCCATGTCTCCATCGATCCCTTAATAGGTAGAGGTATGTGATACTGACGGTATCACTCACTAGTTACCCAGACGTCATCGTCTAAGAAGTAGGTTAAGCCATTACCTGTAGCGATAACGTCGCCACCTTCCCATAAATACATGGGCACAGGGTTAGGTAAACCGTCAAACATAAAACCTAAGTTAGCGGTATCAGACCACTCTTCAAACTCTAGGTCTAAGCGTTTTACTAGCTCAAGACCGTCGGACAACGTACCTTGACCAAGTACATATGTATCGTTAACGCCTTCAGCAACACCGCTAGGGTGAAGTGTAAATTCAAAGTTATTAGTTATTTTCTTCATAGTTAGTTCCTCCTTATAAATATTTAACTATTAAATATATAATAGCCGTGATCCCTATGATGGTTAAGCTAGTTCAGGTTTTTCTTTATTTTCGTTTTGACCTCATTAAACCTTTGAGGCTTAGAGTTTTTTCCCAGCGTTCTTTCATCTCCTCGTTCCAGAGTGTATCAAAGTAGTCACTGGGACACGCAGGGTGGTCTTCCTTCATAGTATTAATAAACATCCTGTAGGTATAACCTTCCCCATGTATTAGGCACTGGGCTGTAGCCTGTGCGTCAATCATAATATCTTTTAGATTACTCACATTTTCTCCTCTAGCATTAATTTAAACATATGGTACACTAACTCATAAAGTTCTAAATCAGTATAGCGTCTATTCATTTTAAACCCTCCCGCATTAAAAGCAGCACCAGAAGTTTCAAAGTAAGTATTCTCTTCGTCGTACATAAAAGTAGTATAAAGACCTTCACTAGTTTTAAGTTCGCTAGGGTGGTCAAACATTATTTGTACATTAACACCTTCGGGTATTTCAGATTCCACAGCGGGGTAATACTCAACCCATTCGTCAAAATTATTAATTACTTTCATAGTTAGTTCCTCCTTATTTATATTTAACTATTAAATATATAGTAACCGTGATGCTTATGATGGTTAAGCTATATCAGGTTTTTTTATTTTTAACGGTCTAACACCGTAAGCCTCGTGTTCATTTTCGTAACACTGCTGACAAACTAAAAACGTATCCTGAGTATTCTCCCACGTAGGTTGAACGCTCATAAGGTTAGTGGTTTCACCACAGTCAATACACCGTATAGTACCGAACTCATTCATCCGTTATTACTCGTTTCATACCAATTCTTGATTAAGGCACGTATCACGTTTATCTTACTCACTTTAATACCGTGCTGGGCTTCAAGAATATCTTTAATATCCTCAATATCCGTGAGTACGTCAGGTGACATAACACTAAATCCTTTTGGTTTTATTTTTTCATTCATAGTTAGTTTCTCCTTGTATATATTTAACTATTAAATAAATAATAACCGTGATCCTTATGATGGTTAAGTTAGTTCAGGTATGATACTTAATATTATTACCACGCTCTCTTTCGTCAAGAGCGTACAACCGTCGGTACTTATTATTGATACGGTCCACGAACCTTAGTAAACTGAACTTTTTCTTACTAAAATGAAACAAAGCATTCACGTCCTTAGGAAGACACGCACCACCGTACCCTCTTTTACGCCCACCGTCACCTACCTTAGTATGACCCTCACCGATACGCTTATCGTTAGTGACGGTATCTACTATGATTTGATAGTCGGCTCCGCACTGGTTAGCTAAGTCATACAGTTGATTAAAGAAGGTAACTTTGGTCGCTAGAAAAGCATTTGTTGCGTATTTAACTAGGCTCGCTTCTTGTTTAGTCATAACGACAAAGTCTTTATGTCGTAAGTTTGACTGCTCACGGTAGAGCTTCATTACTAGATTACACGCTACAGGGTCTCCGCCCAGTATATGATACTCAGCGTTAATAAAATCTTCCTCAGCGTTAGCTTCCGTTAAGAACTCAGGGTTATAAACCACTCTAGAAGCAGTAGGTATTAGACCAGGAGTCACGGTGGATTTAATAATAACCGTGGCATCCGTATTACGCAGTATATCGTCTGTACATTTTTGTACGATACGTGCGTCTATTTCACCAGAGTCAAGCGAAGGAGTGGGCACACATACGAATACGAAATCAATAAGTTTGTCAGGTGTACGGTTTTGATCATAGAGTAGGCTAATGTCGTTGCCTAGTATGGGGTCCACGGTCCAAACTCTATTCTTATAGGGGTGAAAAGCATTTGCCACTGCCTGCCCCACAAAACCAAAACCTAATATGCCGACGTTATACATTTTTTCTCCTGAAATTTAAGTGGTTCGTTTGCGAGCACAAGTGAACCACGCTTGCTAATATAGAGGTACTAATCAAACCCCTTGCTCTTAAGAAAGTAGTTGCTACCATCAAATTGGTTTGTTATCTACTTTCATAACTAGCCTCGTTAGTATGGAGGGGAAAGAGACTAGTCATTTGACTACTAATTCAAACATACCGTCAACAACGGTATCCACCCATAAACTTGAGTTATCATATTCCGTAAATACGTCAAATAAGTCGCCATGTTTACCGTCTACATAGGTTAAGTAGTGGTGGATGACGTAGTTAAACTCACCATGGGAACAGCTATATATAACTAACCCACCTGTGCTTAACTCTACTTCCGCGTCAGTATTGACTTGATGAGCTTTTAGGTCTTCACGCCAGTTATCAACGGTAACTTCAATATCGGTATCAATACTCATACCTTTAACGAAGTCTTCACACGTATCATAGGAAATATAAGTAACACCTTTTCTTAGACTTTTTCTATTCATAGTTTTACTCCTTATTTACTATAGGTTTATAATAACTACGATCTATGTGATAGTTAAGTAATATCATAAATTATTTTAAAGCCGTTAGACCGTTTGATGTATAGGGGTAGGGGGTAGGTAGCCCTAAGTAAATCATAGCCTTAAAACGCGTCCTATAGCGTCCTATTTTAGGCATCATAGCCCTAGCCCTAATAAAATTACCTACCGATAGTTTCAAGATCATTTTCCGTAATGTATTGATAAGCTCCTTTATTGTACACAGGAGCCACTTGCTGTTTACGAGTATTAGCGAGTGTTTGAGCCTCTTTTTCACCACAGGTTAAACAAGTAAAATAGCCGAGAGCATAACGCTCCCGACTAATATTAAGTTCACCACAGTTTTTACACTCAACCACTAGCGGTCCATTTTATATTGAAATAACGTAGGGGCATTCTCAAATTCTTCCAGTAACTCTGGAGTATAATCCCGTTCGTTTATTACGTGCTTAGAATTAAGCCTAGTGACATAAGCACCGTCGTAAAAATGAGCACCATTTCTACTATATTTAAGTGCCTGAGCAGTATGAAAATAAATACCGTCTTCTTTACGAGTCATAAATAAATTACTCTCGATTTGTTTAGTTACACTACTTACCATAACATCCTCCTATAATTAATTGTTTAGTTAAGTAGCTTTTAATATAGCTTTGATGTATATGATGGTTAAGTAAGTTCAGTAAAAAGATTTTAGTAAAGATCCGTATGACCACCCGACATCGTAAGGTCATACACTTGTGTAATAAACTCGGTATCTACAAACTCACGTTTAGCTAACTCACGCATGACAGAAACAGTAGCGACAGCTTGATTTTTAGTTAAGTGAGGTTTATTAGAAAGTATAGCTTCTAAATCAGACTGAACGTCTAACATTAAATCTTTAAGTCTACTCATCGTTTACCTCCAAAGTCAAACCACGCAGAAAGGTGGTCTAAGTTTTTTCCTTTAGTTTTCTTTTGACTATTAACAACTGACTGATAACCACTAAGGTAGTCATCGGCATACGGTCCATAAAAGTCGGAAGCATTTTTACGCTCCCTACCTTCAGTGGCATCTCTAACACCATACTTATACGCATTTTCTGCTTCTTGTTTAGGGCTTAGTTTATTGTACATAATATTCTCCAAATATTTATTTAACTACATATATAGTAAACGTGATCAATACGATGGTTAAGGTAGTTCAGGTACATCACTATTCTTTTTAAACAGTCCATCTTCAAGTACTCCCTTACGGTTTTTGATTTCATCGTAGGCTTGGTCAATACACTCTGTTACTTTTAAATCTAGCTGCTCAGCTAATACCACTAAGCAAACAAATACATCACCTATACCGTCAGAGGTAGACCACTTGTCTCGGTACGCTACACCCTTAGCAAGTTCACCTACTTCTTCAACTAGTTTAAGCATTTGTTTTTCAGGCTGAACGTCAGCGGTCAAAAGTCCACGTTGCCTAGCCCATATTACTATTAATTCTTCTAGTGAATTTAAATCTCTATCCATTATATACTCCTATGTTGTTTAAATATAAGGCTCGTTTCTGAGCACAAGTGAGCCAAACTTGCTATGAAGGGACAATAATACAAAACCCTTGCTCAATTAGAAGAGTCTTTGTTGATTTAGGTGAGTGACAAAACTCTTGCAAACTAAAAAATCTCACCACGTTGACGCTCAATGTAAAGGAGGTAAAAGACACGTCAACTTATAAAAGCCTCCTGTATCACCTCATCTTTTTTTCGTTTATCCTTATAAGAACGCACTTGTTTGCCACTCTTATAGTAAGTTGTAGTGTAATCAATGTTTTTCGCTTTATTAATTACACGAGTTATACCTGTAACGGAACTCATATCACGTTCCTGTACTAACTCTTCGTTACGTTTTTGGACTATATCTTTATACTGTGTCATGATATAGGTATAAACTGCATGAAGGGTTCTTCCCTATAACCTTCTGGAATCCACTTAACTAGCTGGTCTTCCACTACACTAGCAACATAAGTACAGTCAACTGTTTTACCTGCTTCGTCACAACCTAATATTACTGCCTTACCAGCAAAATTATAGTTAGTCGGAGCCCAATGAAAATATCGGTTAGGGTTTCTAAGCAAACCGTTATCATCAACGACTAGCATATTACTTTTATCAAGGGTGACTATATCAATACAAGATACTTCCATCCACTTTTTTAACTCCGCCATATAATCGTCTCTGACAGGGTACGCAACACGAACCTTTTCTTTAAAAGGGTCAATCAGTATAGCTCGTAAGCCATTATTTTCTTCTTTCATACTACCTCCTAAGGTATTTATTTAAGTAATTAAATTTAAAACTGATCAAAAACAAAGTAAAGTAAAGTGGGGTAAAACTTAACCCCACCCTACATTGAGCAAAACTAAGCGATCTCAAGAGTTTTGACTTTTTCAATGTCATATCTGATACCGCTCATAGTATACAACCCAGTAGCTATAGCTTCTTTGATTGTTTTACCACTGACAGCTTTTACACGCTCATTGTTGTGCTCGGCTGTTACTCGTTTCCCAGTCGCTTTTAATTTAGCGTCTGGGCTATACTTACCGAATTTAATTTTCGGCGTTGTTGTAGCAGTTTCAGTTTGAGTCTTAGCACTGCTTAGCATTGACTTTTGAGTAGCTGTTTTATTAGCCATACATTCTCCTATAAATGGGTATATAAATATACCAGTATATATAGTATAAACGATCGGAGTTTTAGTAAAGTTTGATCAGAAAGTTTTTTTACACGAAACGATTGAGGTTTCTAGGCGACACAGGTTTTGACCAGCTTTTCCCACCTCTACGGAGCTGAATACCCCTATTTTTAGAAACTATAATTTCATTAGCATAAGCGAAGCTGCTTTCATTTAGTTCGGCTTGTGCAAGTATAACAGGGTCAACGTAATGTTCGTCATAAGAACCTGCCCAAGAGGTATTAACATGTTCCCCCTCTATAAGACCTATAGGACCACACGCTCCCATACCACTTTCTACTAAAACAGATTTATTGCCAGCATAAGTCTTTTGTTTTAAACATTCATCTGAGCAAAATTTTCTACGGCGACCAGCACCTTCAGGTTGTTTAATAGGCTCTCCGCACCAAGTACAGAGTTTACTCATTACTAACTGTTAAGTACTTGGTCATAGCTTTGTTCTTTTATATCGTATATATCTATATCTCTAGCAAAAGACTCACTGGGGTCAATATTCAGGTGGTCGTAAACCACATTACTAGCAGTTTCTATAAGCGACACACGTTTTTCTAAACGTTCAAATTCACCTGAGTTAGCTTTCATAATTGCTTGCTGAGGGCTAGTAGCTTTTACAGGATAATAGTCAACCTGTATAGACGTGAAAGGCACATAATATGTAGTCAGGTTGGGGTTATTGCTTACTAGTTTTAAACGTGGTGGTTTCATAATTATTCCTTGTTTTTAAAAATTACCTATAGGGTTATTTAGCCTTAGATCGCAAAGATAATAAAGCCCTATGTAAAAATAAAAGGCGTGATTATTACTCAAAAGCCCCTAATAACCAGAACACTAATAAATATCTATCGCCTTTTTTAACTGGTAGCCCACGGTGCAAGTGCGAAAAGCTAGGGAAAAATAAAGCATGTCCAGAAGGCAGAGGGTCAACTATTCCCCTGCCATGAAACTCTGTACCACCACCCTCATATTCACCAGTATTTAAAGGAACTACAACGCTAATATCTGCAGACGTATCATGATGCCACGCACCTTGATTCTTATCAGCTAAGTTGTAGTTCGCTAACTGTATTGACCCAGGACGGTCCACGTATCTTTGCCAAATACTCATGAACACAGGGTTCATATAATTAAGTACTACCGACCAAAGATTATTAAACAACTCAGGACAACGATCATGAAGCGTGATCTCTGGTATTTGTCTAAGTTTATCTTCGGTGGGGTTGACATCAAAACCAAAAACTTCTTCCATGTTTTTTATTTCATCAAGCATCATGGCACAAAATTCTTCAGTAAATAATGGTATAGAGTAAACGTCTTTTACTTCTTCTTTTACGTACTCTTGTACAATGTTTTTGATATCGACCTGTGCCCATTTGTCTTCATATTCTTGTATGGTAGGTTCGCTTTCCTGGATTAATTCGATAGTTGTTTTGTCTATGCACCAACTACTGTTTATACCTAGCATGGTATTCTTTAATCTATAGGGGGCTAACTTACTGTATTCAGGCATCTTCTTTCCTCTCTGGGTTTATGAGTTCAAAATAAAATTTTTTGTTTTCTATGTGTTCAGCTACAATCTCCATCATTTCATCAATAGATGTTTTATCGTTAAATACATCTTCATCAGTCATAATGCAGAGCTTCATAACCTGAACGTGTTTAGCTTGTTTTTTGTTTTTTGACATTCTTATTTTTGCCTAGTGCTAGTTTTATAACTTTTTGTAGCTTACCAGACTTCATAAGTTTGTCCAGCTTTTTTAACGTTGGTTTACTCACAAGCCTGACCTAAAAGTTAAGTTGATTCTTTCTTCAGCTAAAGGTAAGTTCGGCACAGCGTGAGTACTTTTCATTTGACTCAAGCCGTCAAACATTAGTACGTCTCCGTGTTCTAAAATGTAGTGTGTTTCATTAATTAAAAAGTTTTCTTTAAAATAAATGTCGCTGGTGTTGGTGTGGTCTTTTATATTATTTTGATATTCTCGCCATACAAAAACTCTAGGTGCACCAAAACTAATACTAACCACCACGTCTTCTAAACTAGGAACTGTATCGCTGTGATGAGGGATGCCTTCTTCACCAGGATATAAACCACAAAGACAAAAGGTGAACTTAACTTCTTTATCGTAAACAGCAGAAGCTAATTCTTCAGCAGCAGTTTTTATACTTTCCATACAACGGTGATTAGTCCACGGTTCTGGATCCATGTGTTTACCAGCGTAATCAAATGGTGCGTCACCAAAGCCACGACTAGGTCTACCATAAACCATGCCATTTTTAGTTTTACGCACTACAGGTTCATCCCAACGGTCAAAGATGGGGTTGAAGTGTTTAAGTGCTCCCTTTAGGTAATGAATATTCTGCATCTACTGTTTCTTCTTTCTCTAGTTGTATCACTTTTCCTGCAGGCAAAATGCCACCAGTATCATAATAAAGTTGTTTCATACGTTCTAAAACTTCTTCTTTTGACATAACGTCTACACGGTTGACGGTCAGTTCACTACGGTTTACGTACAGTCCTGCTGCTTTACCTCTAGCCACTTCTGCAGTAACTGCTGCTGACCATGCTCCGTTACGTAAAGCTCCCTCTCGTATATCTTTTAGGTCGGTAAGGTGTGTAGCTAAATCAAGAGCTACTTTGTTACTGGCTTTTTCTTGAAGTGCTTGTATTTTTTGCTGTATGTGAGGGTTATTTTTACTGGCTAGTTCATAACCTGTTTTAACAGCTTTCTTCTCACTGTATCCTGCCTTAATGGCAGCATCTTTTTGAGTCATACCTTTAGCCACGTTCTGTGCAAACTTTTCTTGCTTAGGTGTTAATTTCTTTTTCTTCATTGAGATGTTTAAAAGCTATCATTAAAATAATGTGTCCGTCTCTACGTTTAAGGTAGCTCTCTGAAGATTCATCGACTTTAGCCAACATTAAAACTTCAAAGGGAGTAGCGTACTCTTGATCTCTCCAGTATTCTTCTAATATTTTTATAGACATAGTTTATTATAACCTAATTCATTTTCATAAGTTTACGATTTTCTAGGTCGTAAACAGGTAGCCTAGCAAAAACATCAAAACAACAATCTAAAATTCCTTGAACCACTAAACCAGTTTCTTCATCAAATGGTCCTACAATTTTTACTCTCATGTGAGGATCAACTTTGTTGCCTTGAGCGTGTTCGTGTACACATAAAGGAAGCACGGGATATAGTAATTTTTTAGGTTCATACCCAAATCTTTTAATGGTCATAAAAAATTTGTCTATGTTTAATGCTCTATTGTAGTCGTTTTTTGTTGCGTGTTCGTTAGCCTCTGTTAAGTCTGAGTACTTCATAACACGAGGGTCTTTGTAAAAAAATCCCCCTAAATCTTCTTTTACTTTTGTACTCATTCAATTCTCCATACTCTAAGTTTCTTAACGCCTTCTTCGTAAACTGTGCGAGTGGTTAGTTTAGCCCTGTGCCTTTGACCATGAGCCGAAGCCGAAGTTCGCAACCTTGTTACTTCTTTTTCATCAGTAAATGGTATGGCAAAACTTTGCCCAACCTCTAACCTATGAAAATTCCATTTTTCTTTATAGTTTGGTTTTGGTAGTTCAATACCTGTTTCTATAACAGGTAATTCGTTAATATTTTCTTGCATAAATATCTCCAATAAATTTATAGTTTAGTATATAAGTATTCACTTAGAAGTTATAGTATAATCCCAATATATTTAGAGCCTTTTAGAGCGTTTGATTTACCTACCCTATACCTACCCTACCTTTTTTAAAAGCACCGCCTTAAAACGCGTCACAGTAAGCCTTAACTTAAAAAGATTTATAAAAAGGTACGCCTTTAATACGCAAACATTTATAACGTGAAACTCTTTTATTCCTTATAGTTTTGATGATAGCTGAAGCTATTTTATCTCGATTGTCTTCTACCCATTGATCAAAGTCTGAGAATTTTGAAAAAGTGTTATGAGTATCAACTTCTACTAAGATTCTAGCAGGTGTACCTTCAACTTCTTTAGGGTTATGGTAAACCATTTCCCAAAGCAATTCGTAACGACTAGCCTTTAGTGACATAACCTAACTTAATATCATATTTGATAGCACGTATGTCAAGAACACCTTTATCAAGTACATCTTGAATAGTTTTGATGTTTTCATATTGTTTCATACGTTCTATATTTTTAGAAGCCATAGGCATCTTATTGGTACGAGTAAGTTTTTGACTTGTGTCGTAAGGGTCACGAGCACTTATAACTTTACACAGTGGGTCTGGTTTAGGTTTGCTACGGTCAATTTTAAAAACTTTGCTTCTACTCATGTCAGTCTCCTCTGGCTTAACAGCCATTTTACTAAAAAGATTCCAAAGTTTAATTTGACAATCTTTTTTATTTTTAAAATTCTTGAGTTTACGTTTAGCAAATCTATTGTAAATCTCAAGAGCTTTTGATTCTGGTGTAATTGTATTTTGATGTGACATAAAAGCAGGGTCACCAATACGTTGGTAACCCTGTACAATAGTATGTAGTTCTGCCATATCAACTTTCACCACCCTTGAATAATCAGGGGCGGTGAAACATAAAAACTCTATAGATTTATGCTGCTTCGGCATACTCTATAGCTTTAGTCATAGCACGGTTTTTAAGTGAAGCACGAGCACCGAACCAAGCGTTATGCATTGATGCGTCACGGTCGTGACCCCACTTATGGTCAACCACGTAAGTTACTGCGTTAACAGCACCCCACCACGTACCCTTAGAGCTTTTAAGGTCAGCTCCAGGTTGCTGCTCAAGAGCCTCATAAACTTTATAAGGAGTACGTTGAAACTCTTCAAGCGTTCTAAGTTTAGACTCAGCCAAAGCAGTATCCATATTTTTACTATTCTCTACAATTATTTTTTCTTGTAAAGCTAGTTTAGGCTGTAGTAAGTCAGCTATATAACTAACAACTTTATTTTCGTTATACTGTTTACTACTTAAAAACTCAGCACTTTTCTTGTACTCGTCAAGTCTAACACTCGCTAACCCTAACGCTTCTTCTGCAGTAGTTATTAACTGACTGTCGAATACTTTAGTGTGAGGCATTTTAAACGCAGGTTGTGACTTATCAGCTAAAGCCATTGATAAAGTATTATTACAAACCACACGCACTGGTGTAAACCTAATTTCATTAGACTTACCCCACTCATGGGACACGGACACTAGTAAGTAGCCCTCTACTCTATCGTCGCCTGGAAGGGTGAAGCCGTCATTAATTTCAGCTAACCCCCATATTTGCTTACCGTTGCGTAATGAACCTGCAGTATGCATGCTCATATTACCAGCGTCTGTAAACTTTTTAAAGAAAGTAAAAGCCTCCTGGTTTTGCGTTGGTATAAACCTTGGTCCACACGGTCCAAGTATATTGTTATCACTATCACGCACAAGCATGTAGTAATCATCAGACATAATAAGGTCGTCAGCTTTATCGCTAACTGCGTTATTATATGTGAATATATTACGCTTACTCACTGTCCAATCAAGTCCAGCTTGTTTAAGCATCTCGTCAGGTGTTAAGTTGCCGTCAACTTGTACACCAAGCCCATGCCAAGGTACTTCCCCAGCGTAAGCCATAGTCTCAATATTATGAGCCATAATTTTCTCCTATCTTAAATGCCTATTAAGTTATTTAATAGGTACGTATAACTTAACTTAGATTAGCTACCGATAAAAGGAACATCTAAATATTCTTATACTTTTTTATACACTCTCTTTTTTGCCGAGGTAAGTAGTCTTCCCAACAACGGACAACGATCAGTTTCTTTTCAACTTCCGTAAAAGTGTTCCAGTCCCTAATTTCTGCGGCAGTCCTACCACATCCTTTACAGGTGCGTGTGCCCCACTGAGTAACAGTACACATGCCAATACAAGGGGAATCATGAAGACTGCTAGTTTCATGCAATAGTTTTTGTGTCATTTCTACTCCTAATGAGTCTAACGTCGTGTTCTCTTAGCCAGTTTCTCATCATATTCTTACGTTCTAGTTTACTAAGGCTCGTATTATTTAGTAAAGCATTACTAAAGTCAGTATATGCATCGTATCCTCGATAATAATCTCCTGCTCCTATGTGATTAAACCTAACGATTTGCCATACTCTTTGTTTGGTGATTTTAAACTTGACACCTATTTCCTCAAGTGTCATATTAGTGTTGAGCGTTATCATAAAAATTTCAAAATACTTAGCTCTTTGTTTATCTCTACGTGCCATTAAAATACTCCTTGAAGTTAATAGTTGCTTCACCCCAGCTTGGACCTATTTCAGCATCAACTTTATTAGGTACAACTAGGGGTACACAATCAGCCATAATTTGAATAATTTTTTCACAAGTTTCTTTAGAGTCGACAGATATATCTAGCTCGTCGTGTACTTGTGTGTGAGCTAGTATGCCTTCCTTATATAACTCTACCATAGCCTTTTTAGTCATGTCAGCAGCAGAGCCTTGTATAAGCCTATTCATAGCTTTGTACGTGTAGGAACGTTTAATATCTTGACCGTACTTATCTAAAGCCTCGCTGTAAGGCAGGGGTAAAGAGCCATACTCATTACGAGGTTCGTATAAATTAAACCTACACTTACGCCCTAGCACAGTAGTTATAAATCCACGGTTACTACCCAACCTAGCACACTGATCACGCAACCCTTTAATAAAAGGTACACGGCTATGAAAAGTATCGAATAATATTTCAGCTTCCTGCGGTGAGATATCTAACTGACGGATAAGTTTATCTTTACCCATGCCATAGCTTAAACCTAGATTAATAATCTTAGCTTCTTTACGACTTATGTTAGCCATATCTGCTACTACTTGATGAAAGTCTGCGTCTTTATTACGGTAGGCATCTACTGCGTCGTCTGAACCTTCTTGTTGAGTTTTATGGGCATAGTGTACGGTAAGTCTAGGTTCCTGCTGAGAGTAGTCAAAAGCTCCCCAGTGCATACCTTCATCAGGAATAAATATACTCCTGATAAGAGGACCTATTTCATCATGCCTGGCTGGAACTTGCTGTAGGTTTGGCTTACTACTACTGAACCTACCAGTCACAGTACCACCACGGTCACTACGTAAAGGATGTAATTCCCCATGTATTCTACCTTTAACATTATGGTCTAATATCATGTTATCTATAAAGGTAGTTCTAGCTTTATTTAATTGTCTAGCTCTGGCTATATCTTTAGCTAGTTTGTGCTCATGTCCTTCAAGCCAAGCTGAGGTAAAACTAGGAGCGTTAGTTTTTTCTGTCCTAGGATAACTAAGCCCAGCTCTATCAAATGCAGTAGCCACTGATGCTGCTGCCCATAAGTCTGGAGCTACACCATATTCTTTATAAATACCTTCTAGTATTTTGTTTTCTTCGTTAGTTAATTTCTTATTAATTTTCTCAGCTTTTTCTAAATCTACACGTACACCTTTCCAACGCATATCTAGCAATAAAGGAATTAAAGCAGTTTCTAACTCGTATATTTTCATAACGTTTTCTTTAACTAAGAGATCTTTTAATATTCCCCAAAGTTTAAGAGTTAGCCCTGCGTCTTGTTCGGCATATGGTCCAACATATTTAGCTGGTAGTTTATACATTTCGCTTTTAGGATTAAGACCATAGGCTTTTGCTGCATCTTCTAACAGACTTTCATCTTTAAGTTCACCCACGTATCTTTCACCCAACTTATTTAAAGAATACCCATATTGATTTTCATTAATTAACGGTGCAGCAAACATAGTGTCGTGTATAGTTCCGTTTACCTTGACACCTAAACGCCTTAACCAACCTAAGTCGTATAAAGAGTTATGAAAAACTTTGTCATTGTTGTAGCTAAACTGTTTATTCATCCAGTTTATGACCACACGCTTATCTAAATTACCCCCACCAACGTGTTGTATAGGTAGATAGATTTGAAAGTTTTTAGTAGCCACAGCTACACCAGTTACATGACCTTTATTTTCAAACGCCCAAGACGGTCCGTGAGACATGAGTAACGGATCATAAGTCTCTAAGTCAATAGCTACCTCACTATAATTAGATAGGTCTGGTAGACTACTAGGGGGGACCCAGTCCGTCTCAGGCATAAATAAACTACTCTGCACTAGGTGGGTGTATTTCTAAGCTAGAAGCATAAGCCTCTACCAAATAAAGGTAACAACGTAAATCACGTATATCATCTAGTATGCCAGCATTACTAGGGTCATCTAGTATAGCACCAAATACGTCCCAATGGTTTTTCATTGATTGGTTTTCTATACGGTCAAACTTACGTGCTAACATCATAAACGCACCAACGCCACCACGTTTACGCCAACTATCACCGTAACTTTTTTCAGCGTGTTTAAGCTGTGCTATATCACGTTGAGCTAACTTTTCTATCTTATCAAAATCTGCAGGCATATAATCTCCTATTAAATTCTATTAGGGCAAATATTTTGTTTACCATAATAACACCACTTACATTTAAATTGTGAAGGTTTAGCAGGGAACTCAGTAGCAGTGGTCATATCTACAGCCCTTTCATTTAAACGTTCACGCTTACCGTCTACAGTAGGTTTATCATATTCGTAACGGTCTAGCTTACCATGGTCAAGATACCACAACTCAGTAGTTATAGTTTCTAACTCTGGTAACCTTTCAAACACTATGCTGGCATAAAGCTCACATTGTTCTCTGTGACCTTCTTGATTACCCTCATACCTACCTGTTTTAAAGTCTATTACTCTAGCATTTTTATCACCTTCAATATGGACAAATGCATCTACTTTAGCCCTGCCCCAAGTGTCTTCATCAAACCACCCAGTAGACTGCCACTCTTTATCAAAAGCCCAGTCACCTTCACAAAGCACATGACCTTTAAGGTGTAAATCTTTTAATAAATCAAAAGCCTCTTCAAATTCAATTAGTTGTTTAGGTATCTCATCATAACGTCCACGTATATATTCCTCACACATTTTATGGATATCTTTACCACGATCCATAGCTTTATTGCCAGGTTCTTTTATACGTTGTATAAACGCATATTCTGCTTTCTTAGGGCAATCTTCAAACGTTTTTAGTCGGCTATACGACCACTGTGTAATATTACTCATTTACTTTCCTTTGTTACTTATAGATTTATTTAGCCAATTATAAGCAGCAGTACCCCAGTCACTAGCTAGGCAAGACTGTACTTCAATTAACGCTTCATCATATTCTTCGCTCTTGTATAAATACCAAGCATCTTGTAATGGAACTGCCACTTCATTAAAGAAAGGGTCAGCAAAATCTACAGACGACATAGGTGCACGGCATAGAAACCGTGTTAAGTCTTGTTCCCAAGTCATGATATCTGTGCTAATAAGTGGGAACCAATTAATAGCTTTATTATCGTAGGGGTTTCTTAAACTCATTTGACTATAAAAGTCAAAAGCATCTTCTGCCTCCATTTGATTATACATATCATAAAATAAATCTGTGTAGGCGTGTAGGCTATCGCTAACTTGGGTGTATGTGCCTATCTCTACACCTATACCGTATGCCATATATTCTTGAAGTATGGACATATGTACAACGTTAGCACCAAATGCTCCCCATATAACATCATTAGACCTATTACTAACGGTCATGTCTAACTTACCGTCACGCACTTTAAAATAAATAGCTGTGTTACAAGGAACGTCTACACTTTCAGTGTTAAAGTCAACATGCGGATCCCACATTTGAAGCACACATCTTCTATCAGTAGGGTCATTACGTAACCTTTCTATAATTACACCTAACTGATCACCACCAAAATGTTCACGCCACCTAAAGCCATAAGAACCTTGTAGTGTTTCACCGTCATCACTAAACTGACTCATGCGTTTATTGTAATACTTTATATACTCTAGGTCGTTACAGCCACCTAACATCCATAAACTTTCTATTAAGTGGAAAAAGGGATTAGCATTACGTGCGTCTTCAAACAAAACTCTTTCTTTTGAATTACCATACACTGTTGCTACAGGTTGAGGTACTTCTATAACTTCGCCAGCCCTACTAGGAAAAGTGTACTCTCTATTTTGAGCAATAAGATCCATAGCTTTAACAAAGCCATCGTTAACGTTTCTACAATTTATAACTTTCATTGACTATCCTTGAATTTTAAAACAAAGTCTACCATTTCTATTTTTTCTTGTATGGTAGCTAACTTCTCTATTAGTTTATCTACCTCTACTACAATATCTACGTGTTCTGGTATACTGGTGGGGTTATCAAGTAGTACACTTAGATTAACTGTTACAGAATCCCGTTTACCTTTAAGTTCCGATTTATATCCATTTAAGATATCAGAATAATTCGCCATTTTGTGCTCCTAGTTTTAATGCTTTTTTCCATTGTATGTTGACGTCTTTACGTATAACCGTGCCTTCTTTTCCTGCACCCCAAGCTGTTTTAGTTTCCCTTTCTACCACTTTAACCACATCAGGGTGATGAGATTTTAAAATTTCTGCACCCTCTGACTGCATTTGAACGTTACGCCACTCACTACAACCACCAGGAGCATTACTACTACCATGACCTTGGGCATAGTAATAGCTCACCTTATTAGGTAGTCCTTTACTTAATAATTGTAAGTTCATATCAAAGTCGCTCATAACTTTAGTTCTGAATAACTCAATACCCTTACCTTTAAACATATCAAGATTGTATGCTAGTACACGCATATACCTAGTAGTTTCAGCAGATAAATGTTCAACGCGATTGTTACCTTCCCTAGCACTCACGCCACAGTGGGCATAGTCATCAAGCCATTTATCTAATAAACCAAACAAAGCGTGAAACTCATCAGGCTCTATGTATCTAAGGTGCCAGTCGTTAGTAGCCTTACGAATATAAAAACGTAAGTCATCGTCTAACATAACTATTTTACCACCACCTGCGTTTTCACAAATATACTTACGTTTACTAGCTATGTCGTAGACAACGGACTCAGGACAAGCCATAATTTGACAATCATATTTAAGATATAAATCTTTTTCATATTCATTGACAACTAGCGTAACTTGTTTACGTAAGTCCTCAGGAAAATGGGACAAGGTTACTTGATCATCAGCCCTGCCTCTGGTTGGAATAAATATTTTCATAGGTTAGCCTCCTCAGGTTTTGGTTTATATTTAGCACGTGGTCTACCTTGACCTAAACGTACCCTCTCGTATTTATCAAACTCACAAAGACAATGTTCTATGTCTCTCATTTCTAAAGGTTCCATATGTCCTTGTAGATAATTAGGTGAAAGGTCTAGTAATTGTTGCATCTCAAAATTAAGCATGTGGTTTTTTACAGTCTGATTCAACTCTCTATTTTTTATTCGATTAAGCCCACGCTGTGCTCCAGGACCAGGATTAGCCCAAGTCATAATATCTTCAGCCTTATTCAAATATTTAGTGTGGCGTAGATCAGTAACTACCTCATAAGCCATAAAGCCACTAAACCCTGCTTTTTGTAAATAACCTTTCCAAGTATCTTCTAGAGACCAAGTTATCATAGGGGGATGATTTTTGTATAACGGTGTCAATATTTTATCTATAGTTTGTTCTATTTTTGTACCACCTAAAGTACCAGTTAACATATACGCACCAGTATAAACTTTATCGCCTCTATCTTTTCTAGCTTGCATAATAGCTTTTACCTTTTCAGGTTCCCAAGTTTCAGGAAACCCTATTTCCTCTAGAGTATCTGGCCAATTTATTTGCCTAGCTACAGCCATAGCAAAAGGCAAGTTTCTATGGTCAGCATAAGGTTCACGCCAGTTAACTCTTACCCACTCAGTAACTTTATCCAACTCACGGTAGACGTTACAAAAACTGTACTCTGTTAATATAGGGTCACTAGTCCACGGATAAGCTACACCGTTTTTCCTTCTAAGGTAGATAATATGACGTTCATTAAGATAGCCAAAAAATCTTTCTAAACTAGCTTCTGTGTAATTAAAATTAATACTCATGCGCAATCCTCAACTAACCAACTATTATTCCACCAGTTAGGTTTAGGTCTAGTTTTATTCCAAGCAGCATAGTGCTTTTCATTAATTAAGTAGTTACGATACGCCACGACAGGGTCAGCGTTTTTATACTGATCAGGCATAGCTTGAGCTATAGGAGTAAGTCCTAAACTAGGCATAGAGGCAGGTATGTATGATAAGGTACGCCTTAGTTTAGTATCACTAGCGTGTACTTTACCGTAACGATACGTGTACTCGTCACATAAAGCTACAAAGTGTTTATAAAGCCATTGATAGTTTTCTAAACTTTCCCTAGCCCATATAGTACAAGGGTGGTTTAAGTAGGCTGTTTTATAAATTTCTAATTGGTCACAATAACTACTGTGAAAATAGTAGCGTTGAGTAGTGCAAAGCATTTGAGCTGATTCTAAAGGCATTTTGACTACTAGCTTATCAGGTAAAGACTGAGCAGCAAGTACTGGGTCGTTGTATGTATAAAATATATTCATAGTATTTATCTCCGTAATAGTTTATTTTACTTTACTTGTAAAGTAGAAGTAAAGTTATATCATAACTTTAAACTCTTTTCTAGTTTTACCTTGTACTATATGTAGATTTTCTTTAGTTCTAGTAACACCTACATAAAAAGCACGACACTCATTATCTGGGCTTCTATATAATTCCTCATAAGTTTTATTAGCTACGTCAGTTAAAAGCACTACATTTTCACACTCGCCACCTTTAGTAGCATGTATAGTGTTCAATTTAATTCTTGAAGAATTTACTTTTTCACCCTTACGTAAACCAGAAATAATATACTCACGTTGAGCATCACCTATTAAATCAAAAGACTTATGCCATATATCATCTACCATTAAACCATAATCTTTTTTAAGCTGATTAATGTTGAGCGTTAGATCAGGAGAGGCTTGTTTCATAGTTTTATAACCAGTACGTACACCTTTACCTGCTTTCATGTGACTATATATTTTTTTGATTCTATTCGCTTCTATGCTTTCGCCTTTACGTAAAAGTTCCCAGTCTTTAATAGCCGTCAATAAATTTTCATTTACAGAGGCTCTATTATTTTTGGTAAAAAAGTACCCATTAGTACGTAAATGTTTTTCTACGTTATTTAATAAGTAATTATTTCTAGCTAAGAATAACCAATCACCGTCAGAAATATTTATATGTTCAAAGTTAGTATGATAGGTAACGCTTCCTTCTTCCTCTCTAGGTATCCAAGTTTTATGTCTACGATTGCGTATTCTTTTTACTATGTTTAATGCTACGTCGTGAACCTTTCTAGGCACACGATAACTTTGCTCTAAATATATTTCTTTACCAGTTAAGTTTATAAAATGATCAGGGTCAGCCCCTGCCCACTTATAGATAGCTTGGTCATCGTCCCCAGCTATATAAACATGGTCAACATCTTGAGCTAATTTATGTACACACTTCCATTGTAGTGCCGATAAATCTTGAGCTTCATCAACAATAAGTGCTTTTAAAGGTGGTCTAGTTTCAAACTCTAAAAAGCCTGTTAACATATCTGTAAAATCCATTAAATAATTCAACGCCTTATACTGGTTATAGTTTTTACAAAACCAATCAAAATGTATCCAAGATATATCGGTGTTGGCTTTATTCCAAGTTACCTTATAAGGTTCTCCTTTGTTACGTGCCATATTTTCTAAGAATAACATTTGATCACCCTTAGAATTTAACGCCATTAAATTTTCCCCATCCCATGCTGAATTTATTTTTTCCCCTACAGTTTGACTAAACGCTCTTAAATCTTTTCTATCTAACACATCAGATTTACTTAACCCTTGCCAGAAATAACAAAGCGAATGTATCGTTCTAAAATAAACTAATTGATCAGGTTCGTATTCAAACTTTTCTACAGCACGTTGAAGAGCCTCAGTTGCAGCTTTTTTAGTAAAAGCAAGATATGCTAACTCATAAGGTTTAATACCTTTTTTGAATAACTGTTCTACAGTTTTTAGTAAGAAGGTAGTCTTACCAGTTCCAGGTGGTCCAAGGACAACATTCCAAGTCACATCATATCCCCTGTGAAGTCATGACCGTCAAGTGTCTCATCTTTATAGTCAATTTCTGGTATGTACCAGACATTAGTTCCCCTACCTTTTAAGTTCCAAAACGTATGTTTTGCCTTTAGGTCTCGTAATTTACTAGCTATTTTATTAGTGTCTAACTCAGTGAATCTATGTTTAACTAGATACTCACGTAAATCTTTAATTCTAAAATGAGTTCTACCGTTTTCTGTATAAGGTTTACCTAATAATACTTCCTCACGAGTACTCGCTTGTGCTAAGTCTGTGCAGAAAGATTCTAATAAATCTTTAAACTGACCGTCAAGTGATACGTCGTTACTAACTTCAATAATTTCCATACCATTGTCCATTAAACTTTGTATTTGTGCCTGCCAAGCACGTTCATTAGTTTTAGGTGGCATAAGATTTATAACATCCATACAAGCACGTTGAAACTTAGTTTGATTTTGTAGTTGTTCTGTAGTTAATTCTAAACGCTTATCATCAATAGATAAAAACCATAAAGGTGGTTTAGTATCTAGTTTAGCAAGACTAGAAAATGTAGGAGCAGTATTACCTTTTCCTACGCCAAACTTACAAGTACGACACTTTTGTACATCACAGTAAGAACGTATAGGCTCATCACTACACTTATAGTTATAATCTTTTTTCTTTAACGTACTTATTAAAGTAAGTACTTCTTGAGCAGGGAGAGGCGGAGTAACAAATTTTCTATTGTAGTCTTCTATTTCAGTTTCCCATTTATCAGGTGTAGCTTGTTTTAAATATACACCTACATTAAATAACCCATTATTGCGAGTGCCTTCAGGAAATCCTTGTTTAAGTAACGTTTTTAAACACGGAGGACCACCTTTTAATTCTTCTATTTCTGGTACAGATAAAGCATTTAATTCGTCAAGACTTACTCTACGCTTTTGTACAAAAGCTATAAACTCTTCTGGGGTGAGTGCTTCACCTTTTACACTTAACGCATATCTTACTGAAGTACTACCTTCAAAGTAAGGCATATTTAACCAACTACCTATATCTCCACGGTCTACAAGTACCTCACGCTGTTTAGGAAATATTTCTACACCACCGTAACTAAACCTGCAGCCAACTCTCTAAGTTTATCCTGCATATCCCCAGCTTGTACCCAATCATCGGTAAAGCAGAATACGTGGGCTCCACCACTTTTACTTCTACACACTATAAGTGGTAATTTAAAATCTTCTATTTTTTGTACTAGTTTAGGTAAATCAAGAGAGTATGTATCAATATCAATAACTCCCCATTTAACTAAATTATCTTCATTAATAGGTATGATACCTAAACCAACTTTACCTTCTAAATGATCTGTCCAGTTTTGTAGGGTGGCACCTACGGTCTTTATAGTGCGAGCAACACCTTGTTGCTTTTGACCATTATTGTAATCATTGATATCAAATATGCCATGTGCACGTTTAGAGCCTTCAAAAATTTGACTAAACTGTTGGGCAAGTTCCAATACAATCTCCTGTAAAAGAAGGGGGCATAAAGCCCCCAAGAGTTAAAACGGTGCATCCTCAGTTGAGGCTTCACCATTGTTACTTGACAAATTCACTTCTCCTACGGATGAAGCAAAGTCTTTTGCTGCTTCGTAGTAGAACATCTCATCCTCACTCAATGGTCCTAAGTTAGATATACTCCAACCAAACCAAGTACCACGGTCATTGGACTCTTGTACAGTTTTCATAATATACTTGTGACTAAAGCTGGGTGGGGTGAACACCTTATCACCTGATCGTAGTTTTAAACTAGCCATAACAGAGTTCCAAGTACGAGACTTTTTAAGCTGTGTACCAGCCATAGGAATTACTGCTTGGTCAAAGCTACCGTCGCTATTTAATACAATAACAAAATGGTTAGCTGAGGTTTGTATATAGTTACCGTTTTCAAGTACATCTTGACCCCTATCGTTCCTAGTAGTTTTACTAAGAATAGATTGGTCATCATGCGACGTAACTAAACCACCACCAGAGTCTCTAGGTTGCCACTCTAAAAACAAACGTTTATAACTCACAGGTAAAACTACCAGAGGGTTTTCATCGTTATAGAGCTTACTAGTAACAGTATTAATTGCGTCACCAGCATCGGCACCTTCAACATACTTACCATCACGCTTATTTACTTCTGGGCTTAACGCTTGAAGTATTTTTAAACGAGGTATGGTAAGGTCATCAGAGGTTATATTTTCTAAACCACTGTTAGCGTCTTCCATAAAGGCTGACGGCACAGCTAGTTCAGTAGTTTTCTTTTCAATTATTTCACTTTTTTCTTGTGTCATTTTTTAATTATCCTTGTTTTTTGACCTATATAAACATTAAAAGTTTCTAAGGGCAGGTCGGAACCCTTTTCCACTTGTTCCCGTACAAAAGCCTTGAGTGTCATAGGTTCTACCCACTTTTTTTGAGTGGTAGCGTACCCATTATCCTCTAAGCTATCTACGAGCTTTTTAGCAGAGTCGTCTTCTTCCCTACCAAAACTTACAGAAACTGTATTTTTAATAATATCAGCAAAGCCATTATCATTAAGCCATTGAAAAGCCTCATCACGTTTATCTTCACTTATACGTGCTGAATAGTAGCTAGTGGTACTTATTTTATTACCATTAGCTAGTGTAATTTCACTAAGCCCTAACTCACTAAGCATACTTGGTATTTCTACCTCGCTTATTTCTCTATACATGGCTTTATATTTACCTAGTTCTTCTTCTATATCTTTAATAGCGTTGTCTAGGTTTTCAAGTTCTTTGGATTTATCAGATAACGCTTTAAGGGAAGCGTCGCCCATTGGTTTATCTTCTGGTTCAAACATTTGTATTTACCTCAATGTTAAAGTATTTATATTCACGGTTATCCCATTTAAGTAAGTTAGCCCTACCTCTATTATTTTGTAAAGCGTAATGTACACATACACCTATAACTGCGGGATCGCCAATTAATAAAAGGTAGTCGTCATCATTGAAGTCAATTAGTTTCTTACGTATTTTAGCTACAGTTGGAACAGGACTGAATATCATATCTGGAGTTCTATCTAATATAAATTCAAAGTCACCAAACTGTGAAGCGGAAAGTATATTCTTTTTACTATCTGGTTTTTGTACTACGTATACTGCCATCTTGTCTCTTTTTATCTTAAAATCACGGCTACCTACAAACTAAGGGTAAGTAGATAGCCATGAAAGGAGATTACATATGAATAACCTTAACGCTAAGTTAAGCTACCCTATAAAAAATTATAAACCTAATCTACTAAAAAATAAAACCCTATGTGCTATATAGGTAAAAATAATTTATGTTTTAAAAATCCAAAAACATTTGTGTTTAGCTAATAGCTGTAATAGAATTTTCTTAACGCTTATTATATAAGGGCTAGTAGCGTATTGGCTGAACGTATTACGTCGCTATTAGCATAAAACACGCAATAACCTTTTATTTCTTACTGAAGTACTTTATTATTACCTATAAGTAAAGGTCGTAAGTCCTGGACAAATAGACTAGGCTACAACGGTTGAGTTACGGCTTAACACCTTTACTTCTTTAAGAGACTAAGATAGTGAAAGATTTTAAATTTAAAACTAAACCATACGACCACCAGTTAGAAGCACTAGAAGTATCGCACGATAAAGATGAGTATGCTTTATTTATGGAGATGGGTTGTGGTAAATCAAAAGTTGTAATAGATAATATTGCTTACTTATATAGCCAAGGCAAGATATATAACGCACTTATAGTTGCACCTAAAGGTGTATACGATAATTGGGTAAGTAAAGAAATACCAACACACTTACCTGACCACGTACCCTATGACATAGTGAAGTGGCAAAGTAACCACACTAAATCTTTTCAAAAAGAATTAAAAGTAATTTATTCTTCTGACTTCAATTTAAAAATATTAGTTATGAACATAGAAGCTTTTAGTACTAAGAAGGGTGTTGAGTTTGCTAATAAGTTTTTACAACTAAGTAAGTCAATTTTTATTATTGATGAAAGCACTACTATAAAAAATCAAGACGCTAAACGGACAGCGAACTGTGTACGATTAGGTAAGTACGCTTACTATAGAAGAATACTCACTGGTTCACCTGTTACTAAAAGTCCTCTAGATTTATATAGTCAGTGTATGTTTTTAAACCCTGCGTTATTGGGCTTTAGTAGTTATTATAGTTTCCGTGCACGTTACGCAGACATGGTAGAAAAGAGTGGTCAAGGTAGAACTTTTAAATTTGTCACAGGTTATAAAAACATGGATGAGTTGAATGAGCTACTCACTAAGTTTAGCCACAGAGTTTTGAAAAAAGATTGTTTAGACCTACCAGAAAAAGTCTATATTAAACGAACTATAGAAATGACAAAAGACCAAGAGAAAGCGTATAAAGAATTACAACGTTTTGCTGTTACTTTATTAAAAAATTCTAAGACCGTTACTATTAAAAACGTTATAACACAAATTATACGTTTACACCAAATTTCATGCGGATTCACAGTGACTGATGACGGAGTTACTACCGAAATAACTTCTCAAAGACTCCCAGAATTGCTCTCTATTTTAGAAGAAACTGACGGAAAAGTCATTATTTGGGCTAATTATAGATACGACATACAAAAAATAGAAAAGACTTTAATTGACATTTATGGTAGAAATTCAGTAGGAACTTATTACGGTGGTGTTGAACAAGCTGAACGTGAAAGGGTAATTGATGAGTTTCAAGACCCAAATAGTCCACTAAGATTTTTTGTAGGTAATACTCAAACAGGTGGCTACGGAATAACACTAACTGCTGCCAGTACTGTTATCTATTATAGTAACAACTATGACTTAGAAAAACGGTTACAGTCTGAAGACCGTGCACACCGTATTGGTCAAACCAATAAAGTTACTTATATAGATATAGTTTGTGAAAAAACTGTAGACGAAAAGATAGTAAAGGCGTTACGTAGAAAACAATCTATTGCTAACTTAGTATTAGGTGAAGAAACGTTTACTGATTGGTTAAAATAACTTAACGACCGATAGTAGCCCTAGCGTCACTAGGCACTAAACTAGTAATACCACTAAATACAGGAAAGTCCATAACACCGTAACCTCTATTATAAATATTGTTTAGTATACCACGCATATCTTGTGCAGGGTTATAAGCACTATAGTAGCCACCGATGTTGTTAAACCGATAAGGATCCATACTCATTTGATTTTGAGCATCGCCAACACCAAACTGTATACCTGTAGGATCATTGTATAGTTGGTCTATATAGTCTCTTGCG
>LSRR01000185.1_pt1 | contig 41645 bp, 69 predicted proteins | sample 1162981 | NCBI WGS metagenome assembly LSRR01 (sample SAMN03256433, study PRJNA305521) | marine metagenome | biome: Estuarine; feature: Estuary; material: Brackish water; isolation source: iron chloride precipitation of viral particles from surface water samples | place: USA: Chesapeake Bay ... | reverse complement strand
AGCGGCACCTTGAGAGCCTTCTACAAGAGTAATAATCTGTACTGCTCGAAGTCTCAAAGCAACACCTGCACCTACCATACTTGTGTAATATGGAGCGATAGAAGCATTAACTCTAATTTCTGAGCCTGCCCATATATTACTATCTACTACCACACCACCCTTAGCGTCAAAGATAGCTGGTTTGTAAATTGCTTTGGATTTAAAACGTAAGATGACATTCCCTGTAGGTTGTCCTGCATCATCAAGTTGATCTTGATACGGAGGGTTTGCAGTCTTCAACTCTTTACCCTGATGCTTCTTCATTTCTTCTTTTAGATTCTCAGAAAACGCTTCGTTAATCTGATTGATGATAGGCTGAGCAGCTTCTTTGGATAACACTAGGTTAACTTTATACTCACCTTCCTCGTTAAATTTAGTATCTGGGGTTGATAGCCACGGATACAATGCAATACCTTTCGGTGTTGTAAATACGTTTGGTTGTTGTGCCATAGTTTTTCTCCTTAATTACTTGACGGTTTACGTACTGTTATACTAAACTCCCTCATGGAACTAATGCCCGGAGGTAGCCCTTCTTCTTCACGACTACTTAAAAACTCTTTAAAGTTTGATTGATGTATACGCTGTTGTAATAACTCAATAGCATCATTATTTCTAATGAAGTCTCTAAAATTACCCCAATCAGAACATACATAATTTTCTTTTAAAGATTTAATAATCGTACCTCTTGATGTCTTGATACTATCTGCATTGACATCGTTACATGAACTAAGCATAACTTGCTCTAACTGAGCTAACTCATTTTTTAGTTCTTGTTCTTTGGCTTGAAACTCCCGTGCAAGACGGTCTTTCTCACCCCTGATTTTCAAATAAGTTGCAACTAACTCATCTAACTGCACTTTCTGCTCAGGCGCAGATACCTCAAGTGCTTCATCTACTAAATCACTCATGATTCTAACTCCTCACGATATAAGTCAACTAACTTAGTATGCTGATCTACCTTACCCTGTAGCATCGCATACATCCTCTTTTCAACTTCAGAACCTTGTAGGTGAACAACAGTCATCTTGTTCTTCTGACCTACCCTGTCCATCCTAGCGATACACTGCAAATAAACTTCGACTGACATCACGGGAGACCAGAATATAACATTGTCCGCTCTGGTCAGCGTTACACCATGTGAAGCTGATTGTGGTTGTATCACAAGAACTTTAGGTTCGTCCTGAGTTTGAAACTGTTGAATAATGCTAGCTCGTTGGTTAGCAGTGACTGCTCCATAGATAACATCATTCGTTATTCCTTTACTGTCTAAAAATTCAGAGATAAATTTTATAGTGTGTTTGTATGGTACAAAAAGTAGTACCTTATTGTTTGTCTCATCTATCACCTCTTGTAGTGCGTTAAGTCTAGGTGTAATGTCAAACCTGATAACGTCTTTCTCGTCTGTATAAACTGCACCGCCAGATATTTGTAGTAGCTTGTTAAGGCCCGCAGCAGCGTTTACAGCTGTGACTGATTCCCCGTCCGTAGCAATAATCATTTGTGTTTTAAGTTGTTTGTAGTATTTCTCTACTTGTGCGGTCAATGGCACAACTCGTGTTTGATACATGACATCAGGTAAATCTAAACATTGATCTTTTGCAAATCGTATTGCAGGTTGTAGTGCTTTAAACACCAAGTCTTTTGATATAGGTCTAGGTAGCCATTTGAATCTTGATACTTGATACATGACTTTATCTCTCCACGCTGATGAGATTTTAGGTAATCTATCAGGACAAACTAATTTACCTAAACCAAATGCGTCCATAGGTGATTGAGATGCCGGTGTGCCTGTCATCATCCATAATCTTGTGTGGTCTTGTAAAACTTTCTTGAGAGTTTTCCATCGTACCGTAGTGTGAGATTTATATGCGTTACATTCGTCTACAACAATCAAATCATAGTTTGCTTTTATAATCTCATCTTTAACAATATTAACTCCGTCGTAATTTATAATAGTAAAGTCATAGTCACCTTCGATTATAGATTTTCTCTTGTAGGCAGAACCATGACATACGATAGAGCTTCTGTGCATACAAGTATTAAAGACATCCCCTTGCCACGCAGAATACATGATAGAGAGTGGGCATATAATTAATACTTTCTTAATTACTCCTTGCTTCATTAGATAGTCTGCTGCCCATAGGACTGATGATGTTTTACCTGTGCCTGCTTCGTTGAAACAAAAGGCTTTTTTATTTATGGTTAAGAATTCAGCAGTTACAGCTTGGTGGTCAAATGGTTTGTAGATACCCGGATAATCGTAGTCTCTTCTGATGGGTGAGGGTAGATTTGATTTTAGTCGAACGAGTGAGTTTAGCGTGGTCATCTCTTCTAAACCCCAGTATACAACTAATTCTGATATCTCATCTTTGGTAGATAAGACTTCACTTTTCTCTATATTGTCTGTAATTAACTTACTAATTTTTTCAGGCAAGACTAGCTTGACTGCTTTATCTTCTACTAACTCCATTAACTTCCTAACTAAATATTTTATAAACTCGAATAACTATTATTAACCAAAATTATTTATTGGTCAAGACTTTTATTTTTTAATCCTAATTGTTGTAATACCAACTTTACTGTATCATAAACCAAGGGTCCTTGATCTTGAAAATTATACCCTTGTTTTTCTAAAGCTTTTGTAATTATACTTACATCTTCCATGTTTAATCCTTGCATGGTGATGTTTTCATAGCAGGCTCGTAGAATTTTTTCTTTATAAGAATTAGAATATAAACCATGGTCATGAAAAGGCAAAGACCGTAAAAATCTCATGGCTGCCTGAAGAGCTTCTTGTTGTCTGGTCAACTTTTTTTCTTACTCTTTCTTTCTCTTTTACTTGTCTCTGAAACTAACTTACGTTGAGAATTACGTTTGAATGAACGGTTCTTACTTCTAGACTCTACTCTTACTCCATGAGCATTAGTACCGCCTTTAGAAATAGCTCTCTTGTGTGCTATGTCTTTACCTTCTCGTTTGTCTGCTTTACCGTTACCGTTTTTATCTGGGCTGGTTGCATCCATCTTACGACGAGCACGAGCACGCATAGCTCTCGCATCTTTCTCGTTGCGTTTCTTTTCCATCTCCCACTCATGTTTATAGGGTCTAGGTTTATTTTTGTATGGCATTTTTTACTACCTCTTCACACCAAAATTTAAATTCTTCTATAGATAAGTTACCTCGAAACGAATTAATCGCCCTACATACAAGCTGTATGTTACCATAATTATACTCTTCTCCTGCATTAATTCTATCAATACTTGCGTTAGTTTGTATTATATTACCACGCTCATGATTACAAGTTAATTCAACACCACTCAATGCACATTTATAATTTTGTTCAGCTATCTTGCCCACTAATTCAGCAACGGTTAATGCGTGACCTTTTTTTGTAGATAGCAAATGTTTAAAGTATCTTTGCCAATCATTGTTTTCTCTTTTGTAGCGTTGATTAACTCTGTAAATACTATTACATTCTTTAGAGCAATTGAGGTACTTAGGGTGGTTGGTTTCAAACTCTGTATTACATGTAATACACACCCTTTTATATACCATTATTTTTCCTTGTGAAACTCACAGTTCTTGACTGGGCACCACCCACAAAGTGGTGTAGGATTTGGTGTCCACGTATCATTATCGTAGCTATTCTCTAATCGTTTCAACGGTACCTCAAACATCTTCCAAGATTTATCCATGTCTTGTCGTAGATATTCTTCAGTGAGAAAACTGTTCTTCATAACAAATAGTAATCCTGCTTTTATCTTTTGTATTTCAGGAAAGTGAGTGAACAGCATCAATGCCATTAGTCTCAGCTGTTTAGGGTCAGGGTATCTGTTACCACCTGTCTTGTAGTCAACTACAAAAGCATAGTCGCCATCAATAATTACTAAGTCAGCTATGCCTCGTACCCATCTGTTTGGATCTTTAAAGTCACACGGTTCTTTCCTATAATTTAGAGCCATCTCATACTCTACAAGTTTTTTACCTGGGACGTTAACTAATGCATCAACAGAGGATTTAAACCGCTGGTAGTTTTTAGCTAACTCAACTCCATCTCGTACATATTCTTCTAATGCTTTGTGAACCTCTTTACCGTATATCATGGCTTCAGATTCTTTGACAGTATAATTTTTAAGAACTCTTATCTCATGATATTGCCGAGGACAGTTTTGATATTGTTTGAGGGATGAGTAACTCCACGTAAATTCTGCCATTACCTTCCTTGACCACGGTATTTTTTAAAGCACGACTTTTTATTTTTATTCATCGTGCTTGTCTTTGGTCTACGTCCACCTTGTGATGTTCGCTTGTGAACCGACTCGTGATTATTTCCCGTTAGACTTTGTTTTATTTTTGCCATCTTTTACCTTCCCTTTACCAAAAATTCTGTCGTAGTTTTCGTCAAACTTTTTCTTATTAGTAGGTCGTTGTAAACTTCCTTTTCCCCCATCACTCATTAGTTTCCTCCGTCGGAAATATTTCACATGATTCTGAACACCCATACCCATGTTCAATCTTTGATATAGGAATAATGTTATTTTTAGAAAGCTCGTATAATTTAAACATCGTCTCTGTGTCTCGGTTAAATCTAAAAAAATTTCTTGGTACGCTTTTATCTTTTTGTGGTCCTACACGATTATATAATCTTTCCATTCGTTTGGGAAATTCATACCAACTAGGATTCTCTTCTATGTTTAAGAAATGTTTTCTATCACTCTTCTTCCAACACCATGTGCAATTGCCTTGGTGTTCTAGAATCTCTAAATCAAACTCTTGTTCTTTCCACCAATCTAAAATCATATCTTTATCTACCCCTGCATCTACTAAAGGATAGATTACATTCTTTTGTCTAGCACTTGTACTTACTCGTCTTGTTTCATCTGCACGTATGCCCAACGCTATCTTATACTTTCTAGGCTTATACCCTAGGCTTCTCATGTAACTCATGATTGGTCTCTGCTTTAACTCTCTGGTACACATGGGAAAACTTTTGTTAGGTACTCCATGTTTTTTAATAACTTCTTCAAAAGGTGTACCTTCTCTGTCTGCGGTATCATATGTTACAACCTTCGCCGTATTACCTTTTCTCTGACCATGGTGAACAACAGCTTCGATCCACACAGTATTAAAGTTAAAGTACTTATCACAATTGTGCACAAAGTCTAAAGTCTTAGGGTGTTCTTGCCCTGTGTTTGCAAATAAAACAATAAAGTTATATTTGTCTTTGTAATTATCCAACATATACTTTGTCATATATGCTGACGTTCTACCTCCAGAAAAACTAAGAACTACTGTTTCCATACTCACTCGTAAATGTATCCATCTCTGTTTCCATCTAAGTCGTAAATGTTTGTCGTACCTTCATCATTAGTTACAGCATACCCTGTTACACCACCTGAATTATCTCGTATCAAAGTATCACTGTAGATATTATCTGGAGAGTTATCCCAGTTGTGTTCTGAGTTATCCCAGTTGTCTGAAGAGTTATCCCAGTTGTGTTCTGAGTTACTCCAGTTTTCAGGACTTGCCTCATACAGTTCGTTGGCTGATAAAGTACTTGTTAAAATTAATGCTACTAATAGTTTTTTCATTTCATTCCTTTAAATATATGTTTAATTACTTCGACTGTCCAACCGTTACCTAACATTTTATATCTCTGTGTATTAGATACTCCTTCAGTATATCCGTCAGGTACAGTTTGTAAACGCTCACATTCAAGAGGGGTCAACTTACGGTAGTACATTTTATCTACTGTTATTACATTATCTTTTTGCACAGTAGTTAAAGTGTTTGTTTTACCATCCTCTCGTATTTCTAATTGTTGCTTTGTAGAACCATCAGATTCATATCTTCCACGAAACGCACCACACAAAACTTTAGGCTCTCTATGTCCGCCTTGCATTGTAGTTAATGTAGGGGACTTACCTTCAGGGTGATAGACTCGCTTGATAGAGTCATTCCCTTTTATATCCGCATCACCTACATGACATAACCCATCTTTACTAAATACTAATTGTCGTCTGTGTTTTTCAAAGTAAGACTTAAGATTACCACCTTTGAAATAGTTTGCATCTAAACAGTGTGCCTTATCTCTGTCCACAACTCCATCTTCAAGTATATCTTTTAGAACAATGCCTCTGTCTTCAGGTTGCTCTACTGGTATGTTAGTCCAGTACAGCCGCACTCTGTTCTGTGCAGACACGAGTGAACTATTTATCATGATGGGTTCAACACCTAAGTACTTTGATATGATGTCTTGATACTCTTTCTTCATTCGTACGTTCTCAAGCAAGAAGTATTTAGGTTTAGTTTCGTTAAACAATCGAACAAACTCAAAGAACAAAGCAGACCTAGGGTCGTCAAAGTTTAGTTGTTTCCCTGCAAAGCTAAAGCCTTGACATGGGCTACCTCCGATGAGTAGATCAATTTTCTCCTCGATACTATTATTCTGTACCTTTGTAACATCTCCAAGATGATGAGTATTAGGATAATTCTTCTTTGCGATTTCAATGGCATACTTATCTATCTCCGATGCGTAATACTTATTTACTTTGATTCCTAATTGGTCAAGTGCTATCTGTCCACAAGACATTCCGTCGAACAAACTTAATACATTCATTACCAAAATACCTCCATTCGATTATTACGTCTAACTAAATGTCCTTGTAAAGTTATTCTATATTCATTAGGTTTATATTCTTTTAGTCCTGCTATTCGATGTAGAGTAGTACCATCATGCCATAACATCTCGTTTTCTTTATACCCAACATAAATAGGCATGTTATCTATCATACAATCTATACCTCCTCCTGATTCCGGTAGTAATATAGGAACAGTAAAAGTGCTTGTGTCTTTATCTCCAAGACCTAGTGTTTCATGAGGATAATCTTCATGCCAATTACCTGTAATACTTAATAGCTTTTTATCTGATGCAAAAATATGAAAACCAGGATAGCACAAATCTTTAGGAAAATACACTCTTTCATTTAGTTTATCTTGTAATACGTGTAATACACTACTGTACAACTCTTCAAAGTTATTATACAAAAGTTCATTCATTCCTTTCTGTATCTTTTTATACTCAGAAGTTTTACCATCTAAGTATGCGCTACGCCCTAGTGTAAAAAACGGATAGTCATCAGAGCGAGAAACCCACATATCTTGAAGTTTAAATATGTTTAATATTACTTTATCTTTATCATAGTTTAGTTCATGTACAGTAAATTTAGCAGTCCCCATAAGTATCTGCGTACCCTCCTTCACATGTTATTGGACAGTCTTTACCCCATGCTGGTGGCTTAGACATCTCTGCCATTATAAAATTTAAAGCCTCATCTTTTTCTTCCTCTGGAGCTATACAAACCACAGCGTCGTGCACTGTCAAGACTGGACGGTATCTACGATTGATAGCTACCATCTGTTCTCCGATCACTATTCGAGCTAGTGCTTGTACGATATTCTCTACAACTGAACCACCCCATATTGAAGTTTCTCCGTACCTATTCTTATAGTTATATTCTGTTCTTGACTTTGATGTGTCTTTTTGTAACTTAGGATAATAAATATAAAGTCCGTTAGGTAATCGCAATCCTTCAGGAGTCACCACCACACATTTTTGAGCTCCTAAATAATAAGGTTTTTTGTCCTTGGGCCATGAAGCTATGTGTTGAAGAGCTAAATCACAATCACTCCACAGCTGAATCACCTTATTGTTTACCTCTCTGTAGATATTAACTAATCGCTGACATTGGTTTTCATTGTACTCAACTCCCGCTTGTAATTTTAATACGTTCTGTAGTTTACTCGCCCCTGTACCATAACCTAACCCAAGAATACATGTTTTCCCAACTGCTCGTTCTGTTTTATCTGCTTTGGTTATTTTTCTCTTGTATACCTTACTTGCAAATTCACAGTAAACATCTCGTCCTTCTCGATACATCTTTACCACATCTGTCTGACCTGCAAGCCATACTAATATTCTAGCCTCTATCTGTGAAGAATCTACATTGATACAAACGTGACCGTCTGGAGGAATCACGGCTTGCTTCAACGCTTTCTTTTTTACATCTCTTGACGGTAGGTTTTGAAAGTTTACTTTGTCAGTACCACTCCATCGACCTGTGTGTGCCCCATAGTATTTAAGTGGTATAGGTAGTCTGCTATGATTCCTTGCACCAATGTCAATAAAACGTTCTATTCTTGATTCTTCGATAGTAGATTTTGTACCAAGGCGGACGGCACAAAGTTCTTGTATGAAAAGGTCTTCATGGTTTTGCAGATCAATAAATCCTTGGTCAGTCTTAGCTAGAGCATAAGTGTCTTTGCCTGTTGTAGGGCTCACTTTCATAGGTACTTCAACTTCTAGTTCCTCTAGTAGCTCTGCAAATTGTTTGTTACTTGCTAACTTTTTACGTACACATTCTTCATCAGGGCAGTTTAGTTTTGTCTTTAGCCCTGATAGTAGTTCTTCTTTCTCAGTTCTAATATCTTCAAGCCGTTGTATCAACAATGCGTCGTCAACTTCAAGTAGTGGCTCAGTAAACATACGCAGTGTTATGTCGATTAACTTATGTTCTACTGGTGGGAACTTTCTTCCTATGATATTAAAAAGTTTATATGTGAGATCAACGTCGTTCTTACAGTACAGTCCATACTTATGTAGTTCGTGGTCTGCAAAGTCTTCTAAACGTTTGCCTTTTGCGTCTAGTACTTCTGTTCCTTTTTGTCCTAAGTTATACCTTTCAGCTAAGGCTTTGAGAGACCCCCCTGCGTTTACTCCGTGTAAAGCACGGGCGATACAAAGCGTGTCAAAGTATAACGCGGGAGAAACATTATAATGCCACGCTAAGATCGCACCGTCAAACATAGTGTTGTGACAACATACTGCTGATTGTTTCCAATCAATGGAGGATAGTATGTCTTGTATATTGTCATACCCACTATACCACCTAGTCTTACCATCATCAATTTTAATGGCAACACCGATGACCTGAAATCTTTCATCTTTAATATATTCTTCAGTAGTTAGTCTATTAAGTCCATAACCTACGTCATAAAACGTCTCGAAGTCGAGAGTTACTATTTGCATTATTTATCTTTTACTTTCTCTGCTTTGCAGTATCCGTGTCCTTCAAAAGTAAACCCACACCACCACTTTTTCTTGTCGTAGTATTTAGCGGGGTTTTTGCACTTCACGCATTTGTTTCCGTAAGTTTTTAATGGCATTTGCTTCTCGCTCTGTTCTTGGTGTTAATTGTATTGCATTATGTGGTTGAAAAAAACGATAACCTTGTTTAAGATTCTTTTCCCATATCTTTATTGTTCGCTTGCTTACGTTCATAGTTTTTCCTATCTTTCTTAATCTGTTTAATTCTTTCTCGTCTACTTTCATTTGTCATGTAAAACCAATTATTTAAATCCTCATAAGTCCGAAAGCAACTTATACACCGTGGCTCACCATCAATTTCTTCATACTTACATATATCTGTACATGGACTAATTATGTCTTTCTTGCTCATCACGACACTCCACGCTGCACCATCTCCTGGTACCTGTGATGAGTTCACCACACCATAAACATTTTCCTGTGGTGTTCTTTTTAATTTCAGTATTGACAGTTCGCATGGTCAAAGCCATAGCTTTTTCCATTTGGTCATTAGCTTTATCAATCTCGTCTGCCACTTAAACTTCCTAAATATTGGTTCCAAGATGTTGTTTTACTTGTTGCCTTTTTCTTCTTTGGAACTTTAACTCCCTTTTCATACATCTCATCTAGCAAAGGTGTTTTATACCCAGTCCAATTTGTTATGGTTGTTCGTGTTGCATTTGGATACTTTTTTAATACTTCTTCTACTCGTGCAACTTTTTCTTCAAAAGTTAATTTTCTATTATCACTCAAAATAAACATTCTCCTATCTCATTAAATAATTCTCTTTGTTGTTCAGCCCTGCTTGTTCGTCGTTGTTTAATTTTTTCTATCGTAAACTCTGGCTTATCTCTTACAAACCACTTTGCTTCATCACTTCTGTGAAATCTACGTAAAGGTAGATGCTCACTATCATAAACTATATACAACATAACTATCTCCTTTAATGTGGGAACTGGTGACACACGCAGGATTAATCTTCGCAACTTCCTCCTACGCAATACTTTCCGTTGAGTATTTCTTCTGCTAAATCATCGCTCACTAATTTACGTTCTACCTCATCAATCTGATACTCAATATTCTTTAGTTCGCTTGATTGTAAAAGAATGGTAATCTCATCAATGATGGCTTGAGCGTCTTCTACATGAGAATCGCCTAGTCGGTGTTGATTGAGAATATCTATGTGGTCTTGCAATAAACTTTTAACTCGTTTGAATAAATCAGCACTCATTTTTCTCTCACTTTCTTTCGTAGTTTTTGTAGGTAGTAATCTGCTTTATCTAAATCTTCCACGCCATTTTTTAAAGCAAACCTCCATACATACTTAATTACGTTAGCCACGCAAACGGCAACTATCCCAACTAAACCCATCGTTGCAGATTCAATTGCGTCAATACACTCAACTTTTCCTTGAGTATAATGTTTCGGTTTATTTACGTTATCATTTTTCATTATTAATAATTTGTTGTCCTGTGATAAAAAACTGTAGCACATCAACATTTGTTTCGTCAATAACTAATGATTTTCCACCACTGATTGAAATATCTCGTAGATGTTTTTGTTGAAGTTCGGTAGGTTTGTTACCGTTTGCTTTGCACTCAATGCCAATAAAAGTGCCTTTATAACAAGCGATAATATCAGGAACACCACTTGCGCCATAGCCCCCTGTTGCAGGCATGCAGTAGTAGCATTTTAATTCTTTAAGTTTTTTCTTGACTTTTTCTTTGACTTTTTTCTCTGGTGTCATTGTATCCTCTTAACTGTGACAGTTCACCTTTATCACAAACAATAACAAATAGTGTATCACTAATTTGCCACCCAATGTATTTAAATTCAGGATTATTTTTTGTAGCTTCTCGCCATCTATAACAGTCAGCTTCAGCAAAATCTAACATGGCTGCGTGTGTTGTTCTTAAACCTAAGAACTCTTCCCGCACGTCGGCAGCTTTTATCATACTAAACTTTACACGGAGAAAATTAGGTAATATTGGGTCTGTATAGCGTCTTAGCGTATTGCTATCAGTATAGAATTTATATGAGGAGTGTCGAGACGTTTCGACATAGTTCACTTCGCAAAGCACCATGTAAAGCGTCTCGTCCTCAGGAGGTAAGATTGGTACGGGGGATAAACTAACTTTCTTTATCAAGCACTGCCTTTCTGTTATACGGTAACTTAATCCACATGTATTTAAACGGATTCCTGTTGTATGTTTGGTCAGTGTAATACAGACCTAAATTAGGATTCCATTCAGACGCTTGCTTTCGAAAATAATCTAAGGCAACGTCATTCCTGTCGGCATCAGCTAGTTTAGCCATTGTCAGGATATGAACTATATCATCATGAAATGGTAACTCTTCAATGCTTTTGTAGACGCTTGAACCGACAACCTTAACAACTTTTTGATTGTATTCAAACGCTTTTTCATCATCGATTACAAGTTTACAATCTAAAACAAAGATACCATCAAACAATGTACTTGTACCAATAGCAGTAAACTCTTCGCCGATTTCAGATATAGCATTTTCTTTAGCCGTTTCATAATCATGTAACAGTTCATTGTATTTGTCAACATGGTCTTTCAAAAAAAGTTCAGATTCATGAGACATAGCTTTACCATCACCGTAGTGTTTACGGACAAGAGCCTCGATAGCTTTTAAACCACCATGATAGTTACTCGTCAACTGATTCTTATGGTTAGTCAGTGTATGCTTTTTAGCAGATACCGTTGTTTGAACCTCACCATAACGGTCAACCATATCACCATATTTAAATACGGGTAAGTTTACATTAGGATTCGGTCGCATGTCGTCATAGTATTTATCCGACGGATCAAAGCCTTTTCGTATCAAAGTCTTCATGACTTGTGATAGTTTGTGACTTGCCACTGTGTGTCTATCCCAATCATTGTAACCTCGGTCTTTGATTTCATAGTGCATATGACAATTGAAACCTTTGTCATCAAAGTAGATAATACACTGTGGCATACCCTCGTAACCTACAATGAAACCATCAAGCGTTTCTTCTTGGTGTGAACTGTTAAACTCATAGTGTCGCTTTCGGTTAAAGGTAGTGTAAGTCACAGGTATATATCCTACCACTTTCATCTCGAACACATGTGTCAACTCTTGTGCCAGTGGATAAACTTCACTCTGAGCCAAACGTTGTGCCAGCTCCGGGCTCCACATAGATTCTTCAATGTAACTTGTTTGCATTTAGCTTTCCTCTCTTTCATCTAAACATTCTTTATCAGTCTTTACATAAATAAAGCTGTGTGGTTCAACTTGCTCATAGACTTTATTGCGTTTACATAAATACTGTATTGGCTCATCGTATACATAACTTAGATACACATCATAAACCTTGTATCCTGAAAATCCTACTATCACACCAATCACAAACCAAAATAACAATGTGAAGTAGTATGTGTATTCTCTTTCTATTATTACTTTGTGCCCTCTTATTTCATTCATTTTACTTCCTTTCTGTCGAAACGCTTCGACAAATGTTGGTCAATATCACGGAATATCATTTGCAAAGTGTCGTCTTGAATAACTTCACTTTCTATCGTGATTGGTTCTTCTCTTATTAACGTTTCATCGTCCCAATGTCTCACGATGATAGGTAACTTAATAGATAGTTCATAATCAATCATGATAGTTTCTCCGCTTCAAATTCTGCCGTCACAACTTCCCATGCCGTATCTTCTTGTACCTTTTTAATAGCTTGTTCTTTTGTGTCAGCGTGTACAGTTACAGGTTTACAAAATTGTGTTATCCATACCATATATGTATCAGTCATAGTTTTTCTCCATAGTAAAAAATTAATTATCATAAAACACTATTGTGCTGCCGGGTGGGGCCGTAAAGTTTTTGTTCTCTGTCACCATGAACAACGATGGTGTCGATATGTTCCACTCGATGTCAGATTCAGTGTAGCCGTCAGTAAACACAACAATAGCTTCTACATCTACTTGCTCTTTTTTGATGTACTCACTTACACAACTCACCCGTGTACCACCCCCACCTTGAGGTTTGAGTAGAGACTTTATACTGCCGTAGTCTTCAGGATTGAATCGTTGCTCACCGTGTACGTCATAGTCCCACCACACAACTCGAATACGTTCAGGTGTTACTGTGTCGCAAATGGCTACCAACTCAGTCGCAAACTCTGTCAGTTCATTTTGTCCAATCGAGCCTGATGTATCAATAGCTACAACTAACTCACCCATTGACTCATTCTCAGTGGTTGGTAGGTACAGGTCGTTTGCCATCATGCGTTTGTTAAACTTACGCCATGTGTACTCGTCACTGCCACGAACCGATGATTGTACAAATTCTCTCAAGGCTTGTCGCCAATCAATCTTAGGTTCAAACAACTCAGCAATTGCTCTCGGTTGTTTTACTCCAAGTCTACTAGCGATAATGCCACCTTCCTTCAGTGCGTTCTCAATAGCTTGTGTCATCTCTTCTTGAGAACTTACACCGACTGGAGAGTCGCCGTTAAAGTCATGCTCGTCTAGAGGTTTTAAACCATCAGGCAAACATTTGTCGTCGCCCTGCGTACCGTCGCCAGTTCCACCGTCGGTCGTGTCGTTAGGTTTCGACATCTGTTGCTTGAGGTCTCTAAGTATCTCATTGACTGACCAATTGTGATACTTCTCTTCATACAGTCCACCTTCAGGTAGTTTGCATAGGCTCTTATCCTCAAGATGCACAATAACGTCATTAACCACATAGTCAGCACAGATGTTCATCAACTGTGGGTTCTTACGAAACTCACGCTTGAATCTGCCTGCATGGTTTAACGCAACGTGTAGATTCTCATGTAACACTAAGGCCCGTAACTCCTCGTCCGTTAGCGTCTCGATAAACTTTCTACCATAGCGTTTATTGAAGCCATCAGTGTACGCAGTGGGGCAATTGTCCACAACAGTAGACTGTCCCATTAGAATAATACCTGAATACAACGCAGTTTCAGGGTGATTCATCAGACGTACATGAGCCTTCTTCAGTCTCATTTCAGGTGTCATGGTTTACTCCTCAAAATAGTTCATGGTTTAGTTTACACCACTGTGCAATCTCAGGATTTGACCGAGCGACTTTTACGGCTGTCTTGTGCTTACACACCATAGTATAAAATACAGCCTGCATCTCTTCACTTGCTAGACGTTTGAGATACTTCATGAAACTCGTTAGTGTCGCTTGAGTATCAATCTTGTCGACGGCTTGGAACATAATCATCAACTGTGCTGAGATGTTGTCAGGTATCTGAGCAGTCTCAGGACTTTCAATAATGGTGTTAAACGTCGGTAGTTCTTTCTCAAGCCTCAAGAACGCACTCAGGTCTGCACTTGCACTCTTACCAATCGTACCACTCAGGGCTGCCATGGTAGCATTTTCACCAAGAGCGTCACGGTTCTCAACAATCACACTGGACTTAGCGAGAGAGCGAGGACTGACAAACGACAACTGTGGTTTCTTCGGATTGAAGATATACGGATTGTCATCTTGGTTCTCATCAAGGTAACTCGCAAGGCATCGTGGGAAAGTATGCACAAAGGCACGAATCAATGCACTAATGCCATTGTTAGTAGCCCATGCCAACCATGTATTCACATCAGGTTTTTCCATCTGCAAGATACAAACTCTGTTCCCAGCATGAGCCAACATAGTGTCACCAACTCCATCTGATTGATTGTTTGAAGTACCGAACACAATACTTCCCTCAGGTAGTGGTGTATCACCAACCATTCTCTCAAGCATCAATCTAGTGAATAACACTTGTAGAAGTTTAGGTGACTTCATAAACTCGTCGAGCAGTATGACTTTAGGTTTATCACTGTCAAGTTTAAACAATGAACCAACATAGTTTTCCAGTGTCTTAGTGTCATGGTTAGGAATAGTCATCGCAATATCAGACATATCTTTCACAGGACAATCGACATAGATGTAGTCATACTTGTCGCCAAGGTCTTCCTTAATCATACTCAACAAGCTAGTCTTACCACAACCCGGCTCACTCTGTATGATTGGTGTTAAACTTTCTCCAATGGTAGGAATCAGTTTACGTAGTTCATCAATTGTAACGTTCATAGTTTTTCTCCTTAATTAAATTTAGATAGAATATCGTCCAACTCAGTTTTGACTTTGTTCCTCACTGCGTCACTATCACGAAGTAACTCGGTTGAAACTCCAGTCAATGCTTGTTCCAAACGTGCCGATGCTTCCTGCAATTTGACTGACTGCTCAGATTCAATCGGCTTGAAGTTCTTAATGGTATTAACCAATGCTTTCGCACGACTAACTGTTGTATCGTATATCGCACGTTTCTTAAAGGTTGGATTACCATCTTTATCTGTACCTTCAATCGTTCCACAACAGTGTGAAATACTTTCCATCACATCAGTGATACGAGAGACTTGCTCAGATATGACATTGTTCACGATGGAATTGGCTTGGTCTTGATATTGGTTCTTCAAGTCTTCAGCAATATCCTGTGATACTTGACATCTAAAGTCATGACTAGGTACTTCAGATACATACAACTGTATACTGAACTTATGTCGTAACGTTTCGACATCAGGATAATCATTCGCATCAAACATATCACCTTGCTTGAACTTCATGTCAGACACTAGGTTCTGGTAGTTCACAAGGAAGTCTTCTACGGCAGTTTTAAACTCACTCTCATACTCATGAAACTCTTGTTTGAATTTCGCTAGGTCAATCGTAGGTAATAAGTCTTGCGATTGATTCCATCGGTATGTGTTAGTCTTCAACCATTTGTAAATCAACTGACGTAGCTTTACGATTCTATGGTGTTTCGGATTGCCACTGAATAGATACTTGGTAAATTTACCCGTACCAATCTCAGCTTTTTTCATAGTCGTAACCTCATCAGATATTTGTTTGTCTTGCTTAGTCGCAGTCCAAACGTTGACATCAACCGACACGAGTACACTAGACGTAGCTAGCGACACAATGTGGTCAGGTTTTTGTAGTTCAAAGTTAATGTTTGACATAATCAATCCTCTCTAACTCAGGTTCAAAAAAATACTTCGCATTTTTACTAATGCTCTCTTTAATCACAGGTATGTTCATGATTTGTTTTTGCTCACTATCAGAATCCCCCTTGTATTCCCAACAAAGTGATAACTTCACTAAGTCTTCAGGGTGTTCTAATTGCTCTTTTACATACTCAATCATGGTCTTCTCGTTTTGTAACGCACTAGCTGTTACAGCACAACTAAACCACTCTTGCTCGAATGTGTCATAGGTTGCTATCACATCAAGCCGTAAGTTTTTTATTACTATTGGTTTCATAGTTTTTCTCCTTCATCAAAAAAAAGTCCGTTGCCACCACACCCACAATCACAGGTCATTTGGTGTCCCAACTCGTTCAAGCCAACTCCATCTTCTATATAGCCATCACGTTCACTTAGTTCATTTAGCCGTTCTTCAAGGTTCATCTCGGCATAACATTTAATTCTACTGTTAGGATATTTCATAGTTTTTCTCCTTGTTTAAAATAAACTTTCTTGTCGAAGGGTTTCGACATCAATTTTTGTGGCACCACAATTTTCTGGTGGTTCGTATCTAGCCCCATCTGCAATCTCATATCCTGAATAGAGGTAGCCTAACTCATGGCAAGTTTCACCTTCGGCTCGAATAGATACATCATCATCATGCTCGCCTGACTGCATGTAGCACAATGAGATAGGTGCTTTATTATCCCCTTCCTCACCTTCCTCATTGATATACTCAGAAACTAGATTGACAAACGCATCGACACTCTGCACATTATCAAAAGTCTCATACCATTTAACATCTGACCATTCGAGACGTAGACATTGGTTTGCCATATCCAATCCGCCTGATACATAGTCATAGTTATCTTCTTTATTGATATACTTCATAAACAAAGCACAGTCAGGTTGATTCTTTACTTCCGCCCATAACATATTCCAGACTTTGGCATTATCAGGAGTCACCTCATCAGTCTGCACAATGAGACAAACTTCACTTCTATAACCCATGTTTGCCTCCCTTGTTATTAATGCCCTTGAGTAATTCCGGGTCGGATACATACATATAGTTAGACTTGTGCATTGGCACGACACAATGAGACTTAGCTAGTGCCAGTGCATGTTTTTCACCACAGGGCATACATAAGATATACCCTGCGGCCCTACGCTTGTGGCTAAATGGTTTGCCACATGCTTTGCATAGTGGTTTCATAGTTTTCCTCTCGTCGATACGTTTCGACATTAGTTGGTTGGTGAATACGAATAGTGAAGTTTAACCATGCGGTTATGGTAGTCACGGTCTGCTCTCCGTTCTTTGTCGATAAGATACTCAACAAGACTGCCACACCCTATGTATTTCTTCATCTCACTCGTGTCAAGCCATTGGTTGATAGGCTCGGTAGGTCGTGCATAGAGTTGGTGCTTTGAGGTTGAACGAGAGAATTTGTCTGAGTTACCAAACCATATTCCGACAGATTTATCATACAGATACATAGGAAAGTGGTATCCGTAAGAATAGACAACATATAGTTCCCCACTGTCTTCCGCCCAGATAGAGTGTCCATTTGTGCCACTATGGTTGTATGAACCCACGACAAGTTCATGTTTGTCTATATGTTTTCGAATGTCTCGATTGGTAGAATGTATAGTTTTCATCATATATACCTCTCAAGAATAGATACTAAAGTTACACAGGCAGCGAAACCTAGTGCGAAACCGAAAGCGAAACAGACTACGAGTTTGGCTTCAAGGTTTTTCTTTTGTTGGATTTTTTGTAACCATTTTCTACGACGGGAAGTCGCATGGTCGTCATCAAAGTCATAATACATAACTATCTCCTTAACTAATAAATAAACTAATAAACTAGTGTCGAAGGGTTTCGACACGGTTGACGTAATGGCAAAAGAGAACATAGTAACCTGTCAGACGGGACACTATTTTTTTACCATTATAGATATATTATAGCAAAACTATACTAACTAATCAATAGATACGCTATTTTGTGTGGGATTTTTTGGTGTGCCGTCCGGGTCTGCGTAAAGGTTGTTACTATCAAAAAACCCTTATAAATCAATGGGTTCATGGTTCATAAATGGCTATTACTATACTAATGGAACGTGAACTACACTAATAAAAGATAGTATAGTTTCTCTAAGTTATTGTTTTTATTATATATATTATATTACTTTATTACTAAACTATACTATAAAACTACTAAAGTTCATGGTTCACACGAAAAACACTATTTTTAAGATTTTTGTCTCACTGCAAAAAAGAGGGTGGCGGAGGGATAAAATTAGTATACTTGTGTTCTTTCACTTTTTCTTATGAACCGTGAACTTTCCTTTACAATCATATACTTAAGTATGAACCGAAACGTGAACCGCGTGAACCAAAAACGTGAACTTTAGGGCCATTCCCGGTAACGCAGCTAACTATCAAAAGAATTCTGCGCGGGAACTGGCGATGTAGCCAAAAATAACTATACTATCTCGTAACTATACTATCTACTATCACTATCAAAAACTCACAATCATAAAAACTGGTGACGCCACGTGGCAAAAGATTGTCGAAACGTATCGACTAAAGTTACGCGAGACATTTTTGTGGTTCCACAAAATTCCAGGACTACGTAGCTCACTATCATAAGAACTGGTGACGGGGGATATTTGAGAAAATTTAGGCGAAAAAAAAGCCCTCTCGATTGAGAGGGCTTGAAAAGATAACTAAATGATTATTTAGTTAGGGCTTTGATGGGTTCTGAAGCGTTCGCGGAATTGATTGAAACAGCATTTTCATAGTCCGCTAAAAACTTTTTAGCTAACTTCTCAAAAGTTTTGGCATTAGCTTTACCGTCTTTGGAATTTATCGCTTTTCTTAAAAGACTGTTAGAATAACCCTCTGTGGAATATTGGTCGGGTTCACCTAAAATATTCCATTGTAACATCTCTAAAAAGGTACGGTTCGCTTTTTCTTTTTTCAAAGCGTCGGCATCACCGTCGGTTTCATCTAATGTTTTTGCGATTGCTTTCCATTGATTGATTTTTTTATCCCAAAAATCTTTGGTGAATAATCGACGAATATCTTTTACAGTATCCGCTAGGGCTTTACCGTACACCTCTTTGATGTTTTTTAAATCACCATTTAAAACTAGGTTCACGGTAACATCTAATTTTTCACCATTGTGCTTTGCAAAGGTGTTGTCGTCAACACGCTTTACTTTACCGTCAACGATATATTTTCCTAAGGCATTAGCGTTGATTGGCATATTAACCCATTCAACCATTAGAACTTCTTTCGTCGCTTTTTGGAATTCAATAGGTAAGCGTCCATTAGTTAGCGAATACCATTTTTCATCTTTGACTAGATTAGAATTCCAATCAGTTAAGACTGAAGCTTGATTGGTTTCAGTTTCTCTAAGTATGTTAACGCTTTTTTTAATGCTATCTATTGAAATGTTACCTAGAATAGCGTTTTCGTTTTTACCAATATTTTTTAAAGTTTTCATAATTTTTATTTCCTATGTTTTGTCGAAACCCTTCGACATGGTTTAAGTGAATATGGTTATATAATTTCTCTAACCATGAGACTATTATATCAAAACTATACTAATATTCAATAGATACGCTAAAAACATATAAGTATTTGACGCGGTAGAATCGCTGGAACTCTAGTATTTACAAGGGTTTTCGCTGGTCCAATAATGTCGAAGGGTTTCGACAAAAAAACTGGTGATGGCAAGGGCTACCCATACCCAACCCCCCAAAATTTTTTTGGGACTCCACCTGGTCATCTTACATTGAGCTTTGCACAAATAATCCTATAAAATTCAAAACCCTAGCACCCCACCCCCCTCTATATAGAAACACCCCCCGTCAATGGTACCTTAAGTACCTACCTGAGAATGATTCTTATTTCTGAAATATATTTTTGAGCGGGATAGAATGCCTTAATGGATACTTTACTTATTATTCTTTATGCTCTTTTTAGTGCCTCACTGTTGGGTATTTTTTGCATACACCTTGTGTCTTGATTTTCTTTAGGATATACTTGCGCGTATACAGCTGCATATAAATTTCACAAAGGTAAACAGCGACCCGTGCAAAAAGAACTAAATATAATACCAGAAGACACCCCTCAATTTATGCCTCGCATAGAGGAAGACGTTGCTTTGCCTAAAAATGCACGTGAAGCATTACCTGATATGACTCCAGAAGAAGAACTTAAGATGCGGGCACGTACCGTTAAGTTTATTTCAGACCTCAAAGGCGAAAATATAGAGCCAACCGCAGAACAAGCCGAAGAAGCCACTAACGTTGCTAAGGCTATGATGAAAAATCCAGAGTTAAAAGTTGATTTTGGTACCTACCCTAATGAAACGATAGCCTACTTAGCCGGCCTTGTGTCGCAAACTAGCCATATGGTGGCTAAAGACCTGGCTGATATTAAGCTTTCAGTCCTCAATGGGCTACTCCAAGAAGCAGCTTTAGCTAAATCATCAAGGGAACGCATATCGGCGTGGTCTAAAATAGGGGAAATTGACGGAGTTGACGCATTCAAACGTAAAACAGAAGTCACACACATCACCAAATCGGGTGAAGAATTAGAAAAAGAACTAAAAAGAACCATTGAGGAACTCAAGGGTAAGATTGTGGACGGGAGCTACGAGATAATTAACGATGATTAGCCCAAAAGACTTAAGTTTATTAGAAAAAGCACTGCCACACATGTCCGAAAGTGAGCGCCGGTACAACTTAGACTTATTAACTAAGTATAAACAAGAGCTTACTAAAGAAGCAGGTAGTAAAACCTTCTTAGAATTTATAAAACATGTCTATCCAGACTATAAAGTAGGAGCACACCATGCTAGGTTGGCTAAATTATTTGAAGAAATTGCAGAAGGCAAAAGAAAAAGAGTTATTGTTAATATTGCTCCGCGACACGGGAAGTCGGAGCTTATCTCTTACCTCGCTCCTGCTTGGTTTTTGGGTAAACACCCAGCAAAAAAAGTTATTATGGCTTCACACACTGCTGACTTGGCTGTTAATTTTGGTCGACGTGTTAGAAACTTGGTGGGCTCCGACGCGTACAAAGATATTTTCCCTAAAGTTGAGCTGCAAGCCGATAGTAAATCTGCTTCTCGCTGGGGTACAAACTATAATGGGGAATACTTTGCTATTGGTGTCGGTGGCGCTCTCGCCGGTCGTGGTGCTGACTTGTTTATTATTGATGACCCCCATTCAGAGCAAGATGCCAAACTCGGAAAAGCAGACGTGTTTCTACCAGCTTGGGAGTGGTTCCAATCTGGTCCTTTACAACGACTTATGCCGGGCGGAGCGATTATAGTTGTGATGACTCGGTGGTCTAAACTTGATTTAACTGGTCAAATTGTTAATCAAATGATAAAAAATGAAGACGTAGATGACTGGGAAGTTGTTGAATTTCCAGCGATTTTAGAGAAAGATGGAGAAGAAATATCATTATGGCCTGAGTTTTGGGATATAAAAGAATTACAATCTCGACGCGCAGCGATTGACATACGCTACTGGAACGCTCAGTATATGCAGAACCCTGTCTCTGAAGAAGGCGCTTTAATTAAACGAGAGTGGTGGAATATATGGGAAGAAGAAGAACCGCCGACTTGTGAGTTTATTATTATGTCACTCGATGCCGCACAAGAAGCGAATACAAGAGCTGATTATAACGCATTATTAACTTGGGGTGTGTTTTTTAATGAAGAAACGAATAATTATAATATAATACTACTTAATGCAGTAAAGCAGCGTTTAGAATTTCCTGAATTAAAACAACTTTGTATTGAAGAATATAGAAATTGGGAACCTGACGCATTTATTGTAGAGAAAAAATCTAATGGGGCTGCACTTTATCAAGAGTTCAGACGAATGGGTATTCCTGTTGGAGAATTTACTCCTGGCAAAGGTCAGGATAAAATCAGTCGGGTTAATGCAGTTTCTGATTTATTTAGTTCAGGTATTGTGTGGGCACCTGACCATCGATGGGCTCATGAAGTTATCGAAGAGTGTAATGACTTCCCATCCGGTGCAAATGACGATTTGGTCGATTCAACCACACTCGCACTAATGAGATTTAGACAAGGCGGCTTCATTAGGTTACCATCAGATGAAGAAGAAGATATTAAATATTTTAAGGGTATGAGTCAAAAAAGACTTTATGCAATATAAGGAAAAATTATGGCACGTATGAATGATGTAGATAAAGGAATGTATGAAGCTCCCATGGGAATGGAAGAGCTGGCAGCAGATGAACCCGATTTAGAAATTGAAATAGAAGATCCGGAAGAAGTCACTATTCGCGCTGGAGGTATGGAGATAGAAATTGATCCTGACCGTATGGAGGATGATGAGTTTAATACTAATTTAGCTGAAGAACTAGACGACGCTGACTTAGCACAACTTGCTAGTGATTTGATGGAAGGATATGAAGGGGACTTATCTGCCCGTAAAGATTGGCTAGATACTTATGTTGAAGGTCTAGAACTTTTGGGTCTTAAACTTGAAGATAGGTCAGAGCCGTGGGAAGGTGCGTGTAACGTATTCCATCCACTTATGACAGAATCGCTTGTTAAATTCCAAGCAGAAACCATGACTGAAACATTTCCTGCCGCAGGCCCAGTCAAAACTCAAATTATTGGTAAAGAAACAAAAGAAACAGTTGAAGCTGCAGCTCGTGTACAAGAAAACATGAACTTCCAGCTTACTGAGAAAATGGTTGAATACAGACCTGAACATGAAAGAATGTTATGGGGTTTGGGTTTAGCTGGTAACGCATTTAAAAAAGTTTATTATGATCCTAACCTCGAACGACAGGTAGCTCTTTTTGTTCCCGCCGAAGACATCGTAGTGCCATACGGAGCGTCTAGTTTAGAAACCGCAGAAAGAGTTACTCATGTCATGCGTAAAACAGCCAATGAATTACGCAAACTTCAAGTTGCTGGGTTTTATCGAGATGTAGATTTAGGTGAACCTAGTCATGAACTTGAAGAAGTTGAGAAAAAAATTGCTGAGAAAATGGGCTTTGATGCAACAACAGATAACCGTTTCAAAATCCTTGAAATGCATGTTGATCTTGACTTAGAAGGCTATGAAGATACCGATAAAGAAGGTGATCCAACCGGCATTGCGCGTCCTTATGTTATTACTATTGAACGTTCTACTAATACAATATTAGCTATTCGCCGTAATTGGAATCAAGACGACGATACTAAACGTAAACGCCAGCATTTTGTGCATTATGGTTATGTGCCAGGATTTGGTTTTTATTGTTTTGGTTTGATCCATTTGATTGGTGCATTTGCAAAATCAGGCACCATGATATTAAGGCAGCTAGTTGACGCAGGGACATTATCTAATCTTCCAGGTGGATTTAAAACCCGAGGTTTAAGAATTAAAGGTGATGATACACCAATTTCACCTGCAGAGTTCCGAGATGTTGATGTGCCTTCAGGAAGTATTCGAGATAATATTTTACCCCTACCTTATAAAGAGCCTTCACAAGTTCTTAATATGTTAATGAATCAGATTATTGAAGAAGGCAGACGTTTTGCTTCAGCAGCTGATTTAAAAGTTTCAGACATGTCTGCTCAAGCACCCGTCGGTACAACACTGGCTATCTTAGAGCGTACATTAAAAGTTATGTCTGCAGTACAAAGTCGCATTCACTATGCAATGAAGCAAGAATTTAAATTGCTTAAAAACATCATAAAAGACTATACGCCTGCAGACTATTCATATGATCCATCTACCGGGACAAGAGACGCTAAACGTGAAGACTACGATTTAGTGGAAGTTATTCCTGTGTCTGATCCTAATGCTGCAACTATGTCTCAAAAAGTTGTTCAATATCAAGCAGTTATGCAATTAGCGCAAGCTAATCCTGATATTTATGACTTACCTGAGCTTAACCGTCAAATGCTAGAAGTATTGGGTGTGAAAAACATCAACAAGCTTATACCTAACAAAGAAGATGTTAAACCTACTGATCCTGTTTCTGAAAACATGAATTTAATTAACGGTAAACCAGTCAAAGCATTCATCTATCAAGATCATGAAGCACACATTACAACACACATGACTTTCAAAGATGATCCTAAACTTGCACAGCTAGTAGGGCAAAGTCCAAAAGCTCCTGTTATTGGAGCAGCTATCGAAGCACATATCGCAGAGCATTTAGCGTTTGAATATCGACGTCAAATAGAAGAACAGCTGGGTGTACCACTTCCAGCGCCAGACGAAAAACTTCCAGAAGACATTGAAGTCGACGTATCACGACTTGCTGCCCGAGCTGCAAAACAACTCATGGCTAAGAATATGGCGGAGATGCAGAATCAACAGACACAACAAAAACTGGAAGACCCACTTATTCAAATGCAACAACAAGAATTACAAATTAGACAAATGGAAGCTCAAGCAAAAGCTCAAAAAATGCAAGCAGACACTGCATTGGAACAAGCTAAACTCGAACTTGAAAAACTTAAAATTGATTCACAAGAAAGAATTGCAGGAGCTAAAATTGGTGCTGATGCAGTGAATCAGCAACGAGAACTTGATGCTAAAGAGTTTATAGAAGGAACAAAACTTGGAGCACAAGCAGTAGCAGCAAAAACTCGGCAAAAGCCGCAACAATAAACGAAAGGAACTTAGATGGATGAATCGTTAAAAGTACTTGCCCAACAATTGGGTGAGGAAGAAGAACGCATGAAAGAAGATTTATGTATAGGAAGGGCTAAGGATTTTGCACATTACCAACACGCTTGTGGTGTTATCCAAGGTTTCCATATTGCTCAAGGGCTAATTGCGACTTTAGCAAGAAATCAAATGGAGGACGGGGACGATGAGTGAAATCGCAACACTTAAAAAAGATATTGTCACGCTTGATGGCAAACCAATCAGCAGTAAAAAGGAGGAAGCTCCTGCAGAAGAACAAAAACCCACTCAATTACCTGAAGTCAAAGGCTATCGCATTTTATGTGCGGTTCCTGTCGTAGATGAAAAGTACCAAAGTGGAATACTTAAATCAGACAAAACTAAAAACATAGAAGAACATTCAACTGTTGTTTTGTTTGTAATTAAATTGGGTGATATGGCTTATAAAGACGAAGACAGATTCCCAACAGGCCCCTGGTGTAAAGAAGGAGACTTCGTTATTACTAGAGCATATTCTGGAACTCGAATCAAAATTCATGGTAAAGAGTTTCGCATTATTAACGACGATACCGTAGAAGCAGTGGTCGATGACCCACGTGGCTACGAACGCGCATAAGGAGAAAAGCATGGCAGAGATTATAAATGAAGTGCCTGATGAGCTCAAGGATGATGACGAAAGTCAAGAAATTGAGCTTAAGGAAGACAAAGAAGATTATGAAGCGGCGGCGAAAGCTAAAGCAGAAGAGTCTAAAAAAGAAACCAAGCCTAAACAAGAAGAACTAGATCTTGATATTGAAATTGAGGACGATACTCCTCCTGAAGACCGAAATCGAGAACCTTTACCAGAAGAAATCAAAGATGAGTTGGACAAAGATACTCTTGAAGATTATTCAGATAGGGTCAAACAAAGAATGGCCCAACTTAAAAAAGCGTGGCATGACGAAAGACGCGCTAAAGAATCTATCGATAGAGAACGTTCAGAAGCTTTAAGAATTGCTCAAAGTATTATTGATGAAAACAAGAAGCTTAAAAAAACGCTTTCCGCGGGAGAAGAAGATTATCTTAAAACACTAAAAGAAAAATATGAAAGCGATTTATCGGTTGCCAAAAAAGAATATCGTGAAGCTTACGATTCTGGGGAAACAGATAAAATTATTGAAGCTCAATCAAAAATGAACGACGCTCAATTTAAGCTATCTCAAGCATCAAACTTAAAACCACAATATACTTTACAAGAAGAGGAAAATAATGTAGAGTTAGCTCAAAGACAAATACAGCCCAATTTTCCAAAGCCAGATACGAAAGCACAAGCTTGGCAAGAAAAAAATGATTGGTTTGGAACGGATGAGGAAATGACAAGTTTAGCTTTGGGCGTGCACGAAAAACTTGTTAGACAAGGCATAGATCCTACATCTGATGATTATTACCGTCGTATTGACACTACGATGCAAAAACGCTTCCCAGAATATTTTGGGGATGATACTGAATCGATTGAGGAAGAAAAACCTCAACGCAAACCCTCAACTGTCGTTGCTCCGGCTACGCGTAGTACCGCGCCTAAAAAAGTACGTCTTACAAAGACACAGTTGGCTTTAGCTAAAAAGTTTAAGTTAACCCCGGAACAATATGCACGCGAATTAATTAAAACGGAGAACGCAAATGGATAACCGCAAAGATAGAGATATAGAAGCTAGAAAAGAAACTAGAGAATGGAAACCACCATCACTCCTACCAGAAATCAAACAAGAACCTGGATGGGCGTATCGATGGGTTAGGGTGTCATTAGCTAACGAAGCGGACAATCTAAATGTGTCCTCGCGGATGCGTGAAGGCTGGGAACCTGTGAAACATTCAGATCACCCAGAAGTAAATTTACCAGTAAATCCAAACTCATCGTTCGGAGACTCGATCGAAATAGGGGGTTTACTACTTTGTAAAATGCCACAAGAAATGGTTGACCAAAGAAATGAATACTATAGGGATAAGGCGAAAGCTCAAGAACAAGCTGTGGATAACAACTTGATGAGACAAAATGACCCTCGTATGCCTTTGTTTTCAGATAAAAAATCAACTGCTTCTTTTGGAAAAGGTAACAAATAATTTTTTAAGGAGAAAATATTATGGCTGCTTACGGATTAAAACCTGTACAGCGTGTTGATGGTATGCCCTATGCGGGCGCAACCAAGCTATATAAAATTGACCCTGCTGGTGAAGCAACTAACTTGTTCTATGGACAGGTTGTTAACATCGGCGCGGACGGTTATATTGCTTTAGCAACAGCCACTGGTGCAGACGCTACTACGAACAACTTAGGTGGTTCAGGCGTTGGTGCTATTGGTGTTTTTGTTGGTTGTGAATATGTCAACGCACAGGGTCAAGTTATATACGACCAATATTATCCATCAGGCACTGCTAATGGTGGTGACATTGTGGCGTATGTTGTGGATGACCCAAATGCATTATTTCAAGCAGAATTAGATGCGACTGCTACGCAAACAATGGTTGGTACTAACACCACTTTTGCTACAGCGCAAACTACTTCTACTGGTTCTACCACTACTGGTGTATCTAACTCTCAGTTAGACGCAACAGTTGCTACTACAGCTAAAGCATTTAAAATTGTTGCTCTAGCTCCAGATGTATCAACTGCAGCAGTGTTAGTTAAGTTTAACCCAAGTTTCCATCGCTTCACAAGTGATGCTGGCTTATAAGGAGAATAAATCATGGCGATTTCAAGAGCGCAGTTATTAAAAGAGTTGCTCCCTGGCCTTAATGCTTTATTCGGAATGGAATACCAGCGTTATGGCGAAGAGCACAAAGAGATCTACGAGTCTGAAACTTCAGAAAGATCCTTTGAAGAAGAAACAAAACTATCCGGTTTCGGTAATGCACCTGTTAAAGGCGAAGGTTCTGCCATCGCTTATGACAATGCACAAGAAGCTTGGACAGCTAGATATAATCACGAAACCATTGCTTTAGGTTTCTCACTAACAGAAGAAGCTGTTGAAGATAACCTCTACGACACTTTATCTGCTCGTTACACTAAAGCATTAGCACGTTCAATGGCTAACACTAAACAAGTGAAAGCTGCTAACGTTCTTAACAACGGTTTTAGTGGTAGTTATGTAGGTGGTGATGGCAAAGCTTTATTTGCTACAGATCACCCTCTAGTAAATGGTGGTACTAACAGTAATACACAGGCAGTTGCTGCCGACTTAAACGAAACTTCATTAGAAAATGCTGTGATTCAAATCGCAGGATGGACAGATGAAAGAGGTTTATTAATTGCTGCTAAACCACGTAAATTAGTAATCCCACCAAACTTGCAATTCGTTGCAACTCGTTTATTAGAAACCGAACAACGTGTCGGTACTGCTGATAACGACATCAACGCGATCAAGTCAAATGGTGCGATTCCAGAAGGCTATGCTATCAATCATTTCTTGACTGATACGGATGCTTACTTCTTAACAACCGATGTACCTAATGGTATGAAACATTTTACTCGTACTCCATTAACTACATCTATGGACGGCGACTTCGACACAGGTAACGTACGTTACAAAGCTCGTGAGCGTTATTCATTTGGTTGGTCAGATCCCCTCGGCATGTGGGGCTCTCAAGGTGCTGCTTAATTTGTAAGCGCACTCCTCCTGAAAAACCCAGCTCCCTCTCGGCTGGGTTTTTCTTTACCTAAAACTCATACATTTCATTAGATACTTATGTATTTCTCTTTGGTATTATTCACTTATCAGCAATGCTGAAATTTAAATTTAAGGAGAAACATTATGTGGACTAAACCAGCTGCTACAGAAATGAGATTTGGCTTTGAAGTAACTATGTACGTTATGAACAAGTAATTGTTTAACGTTTAACGTTTAACGGAGAGCATTTAACGCTTTCCATTAAAACTTATTATCTATTCGATACGGTAGCTAGGAAACAGCTTGAATCGTTTAAAAGGGATAATATTTTAAAAGCACCGACATTAAAGGACCTAGCGTCCTTTTTTGTTGTATAATCTATGCAAACCGTGTATCATTTTAATTATCTGGGAACATCCAGCTTATCAGACTGCCCCAGCAGACGCATACACGACGGATAAGCGTATAACTTTGTATGGAGAAATTCAAATGTCAAACACAACCTTTTCAGGTCCAGTCACTTCTACAGCTGGCTTTATTTCAGGATCAGATTCTTTAGTTACCGCTTCTGCCGCTACTTTAACAGTTACTGCCGCATCACATGCAGGTAGAACCGTTCTTTTAAGTAGAGCTGCCGGCGTAACCGCAACATTACCTGCAGCAACAGGTACAGGTAATACTTATTCATTTTTTGTCAATACTGCAGTAACATCAAACGACGACGTTATTAAAGTTGCTGATGCTACAGATGTTATGGCAGGTCGAGCATATATGCTTCAAGATGGGGGCGATACTATCGTTGCTTTTGAAACTGCAGCTGATTCAGATACTATCACTATGGATGGTTCTACAACAGGCGGTTTAAAAGGTAATGTAGTTGTATGTCAAGATGTTGCTACTAACACTTGGGCAGTTACATGTCATTTAAGTGGTACAGGTACTGAAGCTACACCATTCTCAGCAACTGTTTCTTAATAGGGGGCTAACATGGCACAACAAACCGATGTAAAAGCCGCCACGCAAACTGGGGCAACAGGTACTCCTGTAGGACATCGTGCCAGAGTGAAGAGTATTCATTATCGTTCAACTGGTACCGCAGGTACTATCGTTCTAAAAGACGGTGGTTCTGGTGGTGCAACTAAGTTAACAGTGAATACTCCAGCCGTGGTAAGTAGTAACGATGTATTTATTCCAGGTGAGGGAATATTGTTTGAAACTGATGTCTACTGCACATTAAGCAATGCAGATGCAGTCACAATATTCTACGGTTAATCATGGAAGAAGAGCCTGACAAGTCTTTGGAAAAAGAAAGTGAAAAATGCGAAGAAAAGCGTGAAGAACTAAAAAGACTGTGGGAAGCTCTAGGAGATTGCGTATAAATGGCAACGACTAAGAAAAAGGGAATGGGGATTAAAACTTCTGTAAAGTCGGGTAACTTTCGCCCGACTAAGCAGGGTGCAGGTATGACGAAGAAAGGTGTCGCAGCCTATCGTCGTGCTAATCCTGGTTCTAAATTACAAACCGCTGTTACAGGAAATCCAAAAAAAGGTTCTAAAGACGCTAAACGTCGTAAATCGTTCTGTGCTCGTTCTGCAGGTCAAATGCGAGATTTTCCAAAAGCAGCTAAAGACCCTAACTCAAGATTACGTCAAGCGCGTAGAAGGTGGAAATGTTAAAATGGAAGAAGTTAAAGAAACTGTAGCAGTGCATTCAGCCGAGATACAACATATGAAAAAAGATATAGACCACATTATGACGAAAGTTGATAAGATGGATAAATCCATTGATGAAATCAAAAGCACACTTGACGAGTTCAAAGGTGGTAAAAAAGTAGCTATGGGGCTGATTGGTGGTCTTGGTGCAGTAGTAGCTTTTTTCATAGGTCATTGGATGGATAAATAATATGTTTAAAAAATTAAAAGAACTCTTTGTAGGCAAACCTGAAGTAACTGTTCAAACTGAAGAAGAACCTGTAAAACCTGTGCAAGGCAAGAAGTTTGATGCTAAGAAACACAGAGAATACATTAAAGCTTTAGAAAGAGAACGCGATGCCAGCAAAAAGTAAAAAGCAATTAAAGTTTATGCAGGCGGTAGCACATAATAAAAAGTTTGCTAAGAAAGTTGGGGTACCTACTAAAGTAGGTAAAGAATTTACTAAGGAGACTAAAATGAAAAAATATAGAGGTGGAGGCATGCCTTCAATGAAAGAACTTGAAGATACAGCTGCTGAAATACGTAGACGTGATATGTCAGCAAGGAGAAAATTAAGACGTGCTGAACCTATGGCTAGAGGGACGGGCGGTGAAGATATAGGAGCAGGAAGAGCAGCTTTACGTGGATTGAGAGATATGGTGGCAAGCCCAGGGGAAGCTATGGCTAGAGCATCTAGAGGAGTTGCAAGGGGTATGCCGCGCACTGAGGACATGGCTCTGAAGACATTAAAAGAAATGTATGGTGAAGATGGACTTCTACGAATGTATAATAAAAACCCAAAAATGTTTTCAAACCAAGTAAATAATATGAGTAATAAAATAAAGAAAGACCTAACCGGTATGAAAAAAGGTGGCGAGGTTAAAAAAGGTTATCATAAAATGCCTGATGGTAAGATTATGAAAAACTCTGCCCACAAGAAAACAGCGAAATGCACTCGCGGTGATGGTTGTGCTAAAAAAGGTAAAACTAAAGGAAGGATGGTTTAGTTATGAAAAAATATGAAGGCGGCGGCAACGTATTTAATAAAACTTCAGAAGAGCTTAAAAAGATGTCTCCAAAAGAAAGACAGCAATTTGAAAGGCAACGTGCTTATAATGAAGGCCTTAAAAATGCTGAAAAAGGTACAGTAAAAGGTAGTGTTTCTCAAGCTGTAGACCAAACATTAGGACCTCAAACTTCTGGTGAAAGAACGATGAGAACAAAAGGCTACAAAGATATGTTAAAAGCCAAAGAATATCAAGAGAAAGCAAATAAAAAATTAAAATCTCCTCCTAATGAAGGAGTTAAAAAATTACCTAAAGATGTTCGCAATAAAATGGGCTATATGAAATGTGGTGGTAAAGTTCATAAAATGAAAAAAGGCGGCATGCTTAAAAAATGTGGCTGTGATGGCATTGCTGTTCGTGGTAAAACTAAAGCTAGGAGATAATTATGGGATTTGGAAATTTTATGAAAAGCGGTGTTCTTGAAAAAGTTATTAAAGCCGCTCAAGCTGGAACGCCTGTACAAGAATCAGGCACCATGAATGGTGTACGGTATACTTTAAATGCTATCCCTACAATGACTAAAAAAGATAAAGATAAAGAAAAAGAAAAAGAAAAAACAACAAATATGAAATGTGGTGGGAAAGTTCATAAAATGAAAAAAGGTGGCTCAGTTAAATCACATCGTGGCGATGGTATCTGCAAAAAAGGTAAAACAAGAGGTCGCATGCGATGATGGCATGTCGTGGCATGGGTAAAATTAAAAAACCCGTTGCTCTTAAAAAAGGTGGCTCAGTTAAAGATGCTTGCTACAGAAAAGTAAAAGCTCAGTATAAGGTATTTCCTAGCGCTTATGCTTCAGGAGCTATTGCTAAGTGTAGAAAAAACAGAGGAAAATAATGGCAGTTCGCAAGACAGCTAAAGGCGCTGCACTTAAACGCTGGTTCAAAGAAGAATGGAAAGATGTAAGAACCGGTAAAGCCTGTGGTCGTAGTAAAGGAGAATCACGTGGTACTCCATATTGCAGACCTAGCAAACGTGTGTCAAGCAAGACTCCTAAAACATCAGGAGAAATGACTACCGCAGAGAAACGCTCGCGAATAGCGCAAAAGAAAAGCTTAGGGCAACCTGCAGGTAAACCTCGTAGAGTTGCGTCTCTTAAACGAAAAAAGAAATAGGAGATAATTATGGAATGGAATTGGGAACACTGGGCAGCGTTAGTTGTCTGGACATGGGTTTGGGAAAACTGGGTTTCTCATCATTGGCATGACGTATGGGCATGGATGAAAAGCTGGTGGCACTAATTAAATAGTTTCAATGAACAAGAAAGATTTTATAACTTATTTAATTATTGTTTTTATTACAGCAATGCTTTGGTATGCTGTAGAAACAAGAGCAAACGTTTTTTTAAAAAACGAACCTATATACATAACAGGTGATTCATGTGGTGGAAGAATGTATACAGACTGGCCCTGCATGAATCATGCTGGTTGTATAAAATTAGGATAATAATATGGCAACTTCAGGAACAACAACATTTAATCCAGATCTCAACGAGATTGTAGAAGAGGCATTTGAACGATGTGGTGCTGAACTTAGAACTGGATACGACTTACGAACTGCAAGACGTAGTTTAAATTTACTCACGGCTGAGTGGGCTAATCGCGGCATCAATTTATGGACAATTACGACAGGCTCCATTTCACTTGTTGCAGGCACCGCTACTTATAATTTGCCAACCGATACGATTGATTTAGTTGACCAAGTTATTCGTACAGGTTCAGGCACGACACAATCTGATTTAAGTATATCTCGAATTGCCGTTCCGACGTATGCTACAATACCAAGTAAAAATGATACAGGAAGACCTATACAAGTTTATATCGATAGAAAAACGACTACACCGACTATAACTTTATGGCCTATTCCTGATAGTGTTACACCATATACTTTTGTTTATTGGTATATGAAACGTATTGATGACGCTGGAACCGGAGTTAATACACAGGAAATACCGTTTAGATTTTATCCCTGTTTAATTGCAGGACTAGCCTATTATCTCAGCTTAAAGATACCGGGTGCACTTGAAAGAATGGCAATGTTAAAACAAGAATATGAAGAACAATGGATGTTAGCATCTACTGAAGATAGAGAAAAGGCTGATTTAAGACTTGCACCCCGTCAGCAATATTTGTAATTATGGCTAAAAAAGAAAACAAAAGAAAACCAAAACTTAATTTAGATATAAGTGGAGGAAAAGATAGTTCTAAAACTATTTACGGAGGTGGGTATGCGGATGTTGAAATTCCTGTTTCTGAAAATGTTACTCTTAGACCTTATGTTATAGGTGAAGGAGCAAAAGGCCCTTGGGGATCCGTGGGATCCATCAGTGAGTATGGTGGGGGGCTTGAATATAGTTTTAAAAAAGGTGGCAAGGTTAAAAAGTGTAAACGCGATGGTATAGCCATGCGAGGAAAAACAAAGGCAGGTAGATAATGAGTAATCGATTTACTGTCGGGAAAAAAGCAATTGCGGTATGTGATAGATGTGGCTTTCAAGTTAAACTGAAAGAGCTTAAAAATCTATACATTAGAACTACAGATACAAATATAAAAGTTTGTAAAGAATGTTGGGAACCCGACCAACCGCAAAACATGCAAGGCATGTATCCTGTAGAAGATCCACAGGCGTTACGTGATCCAAGACCTGATAATAGTTTTGGTGTTGTAGGTGGAGAAAGTAGTCGTGGAATACAGTGGGGTTGGGATCCAGTAGGACTCAATAATCCATTACAGTTAGAAGGTTTAGAAGATGATTTAGAAGCGACAGGAGCAGTAGGAACTGTCACTGTAACAACAACTTAGGAGAAAACAAATGGCAATTGTAAGAGCTATAAAATATGGGAGTAAACTTATTAAAAAAGGAAGCACTGGAAAACCTACGCGAGTTAAAGCAGGGCCTACAACACGCAAAGATATTCAAAGCACTAAAAAAAGAGGTAGCGTTAAGAATTTAAATAGTACAAGTAATTCAGGGGGCAAACCAAGTAATCCAACTAAAAAAATTACACAACAAACGCCCCCAAGAAGTGGACAGCCAGGTAAAACATCTAGCACTCCTAAATCACCTAAGGCTAAACCAAGAACTTTTACTAAAGCAGATGCATTAAAAACAGGGGTTACTGTAGCAGGTATTACCGCGATCGCTAATCGTTCTACTAAAAAAGAAGCACCTAAAGCTGCGCCGGTTAAAAAAATCGAAGCCCCTAAACCTACTCGAAGAGCAGGACCTTCAGAACCGACCATGACTTCTATGAAAGCACCAAGTACTGGGCCTACACCTAGAAATAAAGATGAGAAGAAAAAACCTCGTCGCCCTTCAGGTCCAACAATGACCAGTTTTAAACGATAAGGAGTATAATATGAACAAAGATAGAAAATGTTGTAAACCAAGTTATAAACAGCCTCAACCAGGGCCCGCAGTTAATTCAAATGGCTATCCTGAAAAGGATGTCAAAACATCAGGTGTTAAAATCAGAGGTACAGGCGCTGCTACAAAAGGTACAATGGCTCGTGGCCCAATGGCGTAAGGATAGATAATGAACTACACACAATTAGTAGCGGAAGTACAAAGCTACACTGAGAATCAGTTCAGTACGGCCGATATTGACACCTTTATTCAGCAAGCAGAAGAGCGCGTATTTAATACTGTGCAAATTCCTGACGTAAGACGTAATCAAGTGGGAACTACATCGACGGGTAATAAATATTTGTCTGTGCCTTCTGATTGGTTAGCAACTTATAGTATAGCTGTGATTGATAGTAATAATGAATACACTTATCTTTTAAATAAAGACGTTAATTTTATTAGGGAGTCTTTCCCAGACACAGATTCGGCTTATTATGGTAAGCCTAAATATTACGGAGTTTTTGATGATAACACATTTATTATGGGGCCTACACCAGACGATAATTATACTGTTGAGCTTCACTATTTTTACTACCCTACTTCTATTGTCACTGCTGGCACTAGCTGGTTGGGCAATAATTTTAGTAGCGTGCTATTGTATGGAACTTTGTTGGAAGCAGCTGCATACATGAAAGAAGAACCCGATATTATTGCAAATTATACACAACGGTACACGGATGCATTATCTATGATTAAACAACTAGGTGATGCTAAAAATAGAATGGATGCTTATCGAGATGGACAAGTAAGGTATCCAGTACAATAACGAGAGGAAAAGTATGGATAATCAAGGCACAATACTTGATGGAGAAGTAAAAGTTATAACAACAAGCGGGCGAGGATTTACACCCGAAGAACTTGCGGACAGAGCACTAGACAAAATTATGTATGTCAGCAAAGATACTAACCCTCTCATTAGAGATCAGGCAGAAGCTTTTAAGCACTATATCAGAGAAGTTCTGGTTAAGTACTTAAAACAAGCGGTTCAATCAGACCGCACAACAATAGCGAATAAACTGCGAGAAGCGGGGCATTCTGAACTAATTAAACTTTTGGAGACTTAACATGGCAATTTCCCAAGCAATGGCTACGAGTTTCAAAGTTGATTTGCTTAACGGCATTCACGCTTTTGGAACAACAGTAACAAGGGGAAGTACTACTGCTGATACATTTAAAATCGCATTATACACTTCTTCAGCAACACTAGGTGCAACAACTACAACATACTCAGTAACTAACGAAGTTGCGGGCACAGGATACTCAGCTGGCGGTAATACGCTGTCTGTTTCACAAACGCCTACATCAACTTCAACTACTGCGTGGTTAGACTTTGCAGACACAACATGGTCAGCATCGACAATCACAGCAAACGGAGCTTTAGTTTATAACAGCACTCAAAGCAATAAAGCAGTTGCGGTATTAGCATTTGGTGGAGATAAGACCTCAACTAACGGGGATTTTACAGTTATATTCCCAACAGCGGATTCTTCTAACGCTATTATCCGTATAGCCTAATTAGGAGGCTATTATGGCTCTTGTTCTAAAAGACAGAGTAAAGGAAACCTCAGCCACAACTGGGACTGGGACTGTCACGCTCGCGGGCGCGGTTGCAGACTATCAAGCTTTTTCAGTTATTGGTGATGGTAACACTACTTACTACACAATCGTACTTACAGGAAGTGATGAGTGGGAAGTAGGTCTAGGTACCTATACAGCATCAGGTACTACTTTATCTCGTGATACAGTTTTAGCTTCTTCTAACTCTGGTAGTTTAGTTAATTTCTCTGCGGGAGATAAAGACGTATTCGTTGTTTATCCTGCAGGTAAATCCGTGTACGCTGACAGCAACGGAGATGTTGATGTGTCTGGTGAAATCACTGGACAAGAAATGACAGCGTCAAATGGATTATTTGTTAATAATAAAACAGTAGGAACAGACTATAGTATTCCTTCTGGATATAATGCTACGAGCACGGGGCCCATGACTGTATCTACAGGTGTTACAGTTACCATTCCGACAGGATCAAGATGGCTGGTGCTCTAAATGTTTTCAGATAGCCCTTTTTCAAGTGCCCCGTTTTCCTCACAAGGGGGCATATCAGCACAGGTTAGTGTAACCGGTGTAGTTGGAACGACGGCACTTGGCACTGCAACTGTTACTGCAGCAGCCAATGTAAATTTAGTAGGGGTAGTCGGAACTACTCAGCTTGGCACAGCAACTACTACTGCGGGTGCAAGTGTTAATGTAACAGGGGTAGTTGGAACAACAGCATTAGGCACAGCCGATGCAACTGGCGTTGCAAATGTAAATGTTACGGGTGTTGAGGGTACAACCGAATTAGGTACTGTAACAACACAGACTAATAACTACATTAATGTTACTGGTCTAGAAGCAACCACTGCGTTAGGTAATGTAACAGTAGCTGAAGGTGTTGGAGTCAATGTTACTGGAGTAGTGGGAACTACTCAGCTTGGGACAGCAACGGTAGCAGCAGATGCAAATGTAAGTGTTACCGGAGTAATAGGCACCCTTCAGTTAGGTAATGTAACAGTAGCTGCAAATGCAGATGTTAATGTTACTGGAGTAGTAGGAACTACTCAGCTAGGTAATGCAACAGTTAGCGCGGATGCAAATGTAAGTGTTACCGGAGTATTAGGTACAACGATACTCGGAACTGTCATTGCAACTGCAAATGCAGATGTAAGTGTTACTGGAGTATTAGGTACAACGATACTCGGAACTGTCATTGTAACTGCCACTGCTAATGTTAATGTTGTTGGAGTTGTAGGGTATGGACGAACAAGTGTTGTCCTAGTATGGAGTGACGTTGATGACAATCAAGATGCTGGTTGGGTTGACGTTGACGATTCACAAACTAATGGGTGGTCAGATGTTAATACATCACAAACACCTGAATGGATGGAGATAGCAGCATGATAATAGAAGCTAAAAAATTAAATGATGGAACTGTAATTAATAAGTACGAAGTGCATTTAGAATGTGCACATTGTTCAATGCCTGTTGATGCCGAAGAGTATAATTCAGGTAAGTGCTCCGATTGTGGAGAACCTTGGGAAGAAAAACGACACGTAGGTATTCACGTGACAAGTATTCCAATGCAAGGTAAATCAAGTTAAAATAATGAAAAATAAGGATTAAATTATGCCTAGTACCTACTCAAACCTAAAAATAGAACTTATTGCTACCGGCGAGCAAACTGGTACCTGGGGTACAACTACCAATACTAACTTAGGTACCGCTCTCGAAGAAGCCATTACGGGCTCTGCAACTGTCAGTTTTTCAAGTGCAGATGTAACAATTAGTTTAACAAATTCAAACGCTTCTCAAGCTGCTCGTAATTTACGGCTAAATTTATCAGGTACATCAGGCGGTGCTAGGACACTTACTGTTCCAGCCATTGAAAAACTTTATCTAATTAATAATGGCCTTGCAGACGCGTGTACAGTTAAAAACTCAACAGGTACAGGAATTGCTGTTCCAGCAGGTAAATCCATGTTTGTGTTTAATGATGGTACTAATGTTGTTGATGCAGTCACTCATTTAAGTTCTATCACTTTAAATACAGATTTAGCTATAGCTGATGGTGGTACAGGTGCTTCGGATGCAGGTGCGGCTAGAACTAATTTAGGTTTAGGTACGATGGCCACACAAAACGGTACTTCCGTTTCTATTTCTGGTGGATCTGCTACTGGGCTATCTAATTTAACCACTACAAACTTTACTGCTTCAGGCACAGCAACCTCATCAGGTACATTAGCCGTTACTGGAGGTCTTACATTAGATGGTGCAGCGGGTACAGCAGGACAGTTTTTAACCTCAGCAGGAGCAGGCAATACTCCTACATGGGGTGGTGTGTCTTTAGGCACAATGGCTTCTCAAAATGCTAATGCTGTAAATATCACTGGTGGTTCTATTACTGGACTTACAACGCTATCTACATCAGGCGGAACTATATCTGCTACTACATTAACTGCAACTACAACATTAGGTATTGGTGCAGGATGGACAGCAGTTCAATCAGGAACTGATTTAATATTTAAATATAGTGGTACTAATAAAATGAAAATAGATTCTAGTGGTAACTTAACTGTTGTAGGCAATGTTACTGCTTATGGCAGTGTATAATGAGTGAATTGATACAGCCCTATCCATCATGGATATTAAATGAACAAGGTAATTGGCAAGCTCCAGTGCCTTATCCAACTGATGATGGTGCTTATATATGGGATGAACAAAATCAAGCGTGGATTGATGAATCAAGTCCTGATTGGAGTAGAGTAGCAGATTGTGATTGAAGATTTATTTAAAGTCGGTCTATACCGCACAGTTTTACAAAATGACACACACAGTTTAGAGGCGATAGAAAAAGATTTAACAAAGTATTATGAAGATAATAAGTTAACATCGCCAAAAGATTGGAGAACAGACATGCTTACAACGCATGAAGTTTTTAATCCAAACTTAGAATATTCTGATTTGATGAAAGAAATTGCAGGCCATGTTTATGGGTTTGTAACTGAAATGGGATATAAAGCAAATCAGGTGGTGTGTACAGAGTCTTGGTTTAATTATGGTTTAAAACATAGTTATCAAGAATATCATGTTCATACGGGGCATCATATTAGTGGTGTGTATTATATAAAAGTGCCTGAACATAGTGGTGATATTGTATTTAAAAAACCAGTAAATATGTATCCTATGCCAGACACAAAAGAAGATACTACAATATATACAGCTAAAAGTAGATCTTTAACACCACGAGCAGGAGAACTTATTTTGTTTACGGCAGATATAGAGCATATGGTAGAAATGAATAAAACAGAAGAGCCAAGAATAAGTTTAAGTTTTAATTTTAATATTGAATAGGATATAAGATGGCATTACCAAGTTCAGGTACGATAGGCATATCTGATTTAAAAACAGAGTATATTCCTAGTGGAGTTACTGCGGTTTCGCTTAGTGATTTATACCGAGGTGGTGAATATGTTTTAAGTGGCCCGTCAGGTAATAGTAGTATTCCTACATCAGGTGCAATTAGTTTGTCTAATTTTTACGGGGGAGTACAAGGATTTAATTTAGGTGATGCTGTTAATTTATATGATGTGGCATACTGCTACAGTCAAGGTTCAAGAGCAGGTAGTAATGGGGTGTCAACACCAGATTCTATTTATAATTATTTGTATTGGAATCCTCTAGGATATGTAGACCCATCTAATGGCAGACAGGATCAATCAGGCACACTTACAAGTGGTACTAAATATGGATATATTGTAATTACTTCTGGAGACCAAACAGGCACAAGAAACTTTTATGCTGGAGGAACCATAAGTTCTAGAGGGTATAATAGTGGTCAAGGAGAGAGCACTATGGGGTCTTGTACTTGGACAGCAATTAAAAATGGTTCAGGGTATCCGTCAAACAGTACATTTAACCATCAAGGTACAGTGACAGCAGCTTTTTCAACAATCACGGCTTCTCAAGGATCGAGTAATGGCCAGCTGATTGCAAAAAATACACAGGGCGTTTCCGATGCTGGTAAAGGTGGTGGCGTAGTTTATTTCTACCCATATAATATATTAAAAAAAGGCTATCAAAATATGGGTATATCTTTTAGTGAAGGTGCATAATGGCAATTACAATTAATGCTTTAACAACAGGGACAGGCGGACTAGAAACTACAGCCGATGCAAGCGGATCGTTTTCGTTTCAATCAGACGGCTCTACGATAGCCACTGTAACTTCTTCTGGTTTTAGTGTTACCGGCACATTTGATGCTGGAAGCCTTCAAGTAGGTGGTTCTGATGTTGTTGTAGATACTGATATAGGATCAACAGTTCAAGCTTATGATGCAGGTTTAACAACACTAGCTGGACTATCGTCAGCCGATGGAAACTTTATTGTCGGAAGTGCTACTGGTTGGGTTGTTGAAAGTGGAGCTACAGTTAGAACCAGTTTAGGATTAGGAACTGCAGCCACTACTGCATCTACTGACTACGCTACAGCTGCTCAAGGAACAACTGCTGATTCAGCATTGCAACCAGGAGACAACATATCAACACTCACCAATAATTCAGGTTTTATTACAGGCAATCAAACAATTACATTATCAGGTGATTTATCAGGAAGTGGAACTACATCTATTACAACTACACTAGGTACAGTTGCTGTGAGCAAGGGTGGCACAGGACAAACAACCTACACTAACGGTCAATTACTCATTGGTAATTCAACAGGCAATACATTAACTAAAGCAACTTTAACTGCGGGTTCAGGCATATCTGTTACTAATGGTGCTGGTGCAATTACTATTGCATCTACAGGTGGTGGCGGTTTTTCTAACGTGCAAACATTTACTTCACCAGGGACTTGGACTAATCCAGGTTCTGTTACCAAGGTTAAAGTTACTGTTATTGGTGGCGGTGGAGGCGGTAGTGGATCAAACCAACCTAATGCTAATGTTACTCGTTCTGGTGCTGGTGGTGGCGGTGGTGGTACTGCCATAGAATGGATTACTATTCCAACATCACCTGTGCCAGTAACAATAGGAGCTGGAGGTGCTGCTGGTAGTCCTACTGGCGATGGAGGTAATGGAGGCACATCATCATTTGGTGCATACTGTTCAGCAACAGGCGGAACAGGAGGTGATTGTCAGCCAAGTAGTCCTGGATACCCAACTTATGTTTTTGGAGGAATTGGAGGTGCTGGTAGTGGTGGTAATTTAAATCTGCCAGGACAAACATTAGGTTGGCATTCTGTTGGTAGTGCACAAGGTCAGAGTGGCGGTCAGTCTATATTAGGAACTGGCGGTATGGGTGGGCAAAGTAGTCCACGAGGTACAAAAGGTGCTGCTGGCAACAACTATGGCGGTGGCGGTGGTGGTTATGGAGGACCAGGTGGTGCATTTTATTGGACTGGTGGTGGT
>LSRR01000238.1_pt1 | contig 42072 bp, 42 predicted proteins | sample 1162981 | NCBI WGS metagenome assembly LSRR01 (sample SAMN03256433, study PRJNA305521) | marine metagenome | biome: Estuarine; feature: Estuary; material: Brackish water; isolation source: iron chloride precipitation of viral particles from surface water samples | place: USA: Chesapeake Bay ... | reverse complement strand
TGTAGATACTGGCACTGTAGATGGCGAAAATGATGGTGTAAATACCGGAGACGATGGTGTAGATGATGGTGTAAATACCGGAGACGATGGTGTAGATGATGGTGTAACTACCGGAGACGATGGTGTAGATGATGGTGTAACTACCGGAGACGATGGTGATGACTTAACTACTGGTGGACCTAACACTGGTGATTTGGATACTGACGGCAGTGATGGTGATTTAGATACTGACGGCAGTGATGGTGATTTAGATACTGACGGCACTGGTACTGTAGATGGCGTAGATACTGGGGATTTAGATACTGACGGTGATGAAGATACCTCATGCCCCGCAGGTCAAACCAGAGATGCCAACGGAAATTGTGTATCAATTACAAGTGGCACCGGAGATACTGGGTATTTAGATACTGACGGTGATGGTGATACTGAAACCCCATGTCCTGAAGGTCAAACGAGAGACGCCAACGGAAATTGTGTATCAATTACAAGTGGTACCGGAGATACTGGGGATAGCGAAGATGGCGTAGATCCAACTGATACTCCATGTCCTGAAGGTCAAACGAGAGACGCCAACGGCAATTGTGTCCCGTTTACAAACGAAAGTGATGACGATTCTGGAGAGCCAGCCGGTGGATCGGAACCCTGTGCCGACGGATCACCCAGAGACGCTGATGGTCTATGTACTGGGGCCGGTGGGTGTTCAGCAGATCAAACCTACGACTACCAATCTGGTCAATGTACTGGAGGTGGCGGCACCTGCGAAGACGGTTCAGAAAGAGACGCCAATGGGCTATGTACTGGATCTGGTGGGTGCGCGGTTGACGAAACCTATGACCCCATTGAAGGCAAATGTCTAACCGGTACTGGTATTGGGACTGTACCCGGAGACGGTATAGGTGGCGGACCCGGCGGTGGCATAGAGCTTCCAAAAGAAAAGCTGGAACAACAGCAGCAAGTTACGGGTGGTCAAGGTTTTAGTAGCGTACCCGACGGTGGGGATTTCCCAGAATACGAATTAGGTGGCCCACTCGACGCGTTAATGAGAGAATTGGGTGTAGGAAGTAACCAAACAGTAAGATCCGTTGGTGGTCAGTCTCAAGGTTTTAACGAATTTAATAGCTACATAGATTCGTTGATATTTGGTGATAACCAACCTGCACAGACTTCATCGGATAACGAATTTGACGATGTGCTTAGCGTATTAGGACTGAAATAATGAGCGATCCCTTTTTAGATTGGTTAGAAGAGCAAGAAGCTCTAGATGCCGCACAGGGCGGGGCGTTTAACGATTTTACACAACAAAGTTGGGGTGACAAAGCGCTAGACTTTGTTGGTAACGCGCTTAGTAATTTAACCACCCCCGCAGGGATAGGTGCTTTAATTGGCGGGGGTCTAAGTTTATACGGAGCTAACACGCAACAGAGTCGACCGACTGGCTATCAAGGTGCAATTCCTATCTATGGGGTTAGTCGACAACAAGTCCCCTATGACTATACGTCCGAAGCCGCTATGGGTGTTGGCGGTCCGGGCTCACTTGGACGTAATTACTTCTCAGATACTATATATTCCATGCCTCCGGGATTGTCTGAAAGTCAAATAAACTCCATCCAAGCAACCGGTTTGAATATTCCTAGCTATCAACAAGCTAAAGAGTTTTCTGGAATTCAAGCAGACGCAATGTTCAATCAGGGGGATCGAACGGGTGTCGGAAGTGGGCCTTACACGCCAATCCCGTCAAGCGCGAATTACAGCACTATGGGTCTAACTAGTATGGTTCCCAGTGCAGCTGAGATGGACAAACTGTACCAAGACTCCATCTACGGCGGATATATGGATACCGTGCAGGGGGTATACGATCTTATTAATGCTAGAAACGACATACTATCTTATCACGACAGCATCGGCTTAGAGGCGACCGACGAGTCTTTAAGAAGTGCAATGCAAGCCTACCTTGGCGGTGCAAGCATGGATGAGGTATACGCTATTATTGACGGTTACGCGCCCGTACCGAAAGAAGTTCCCGCTGAAGAAGTAACAACAAGCGGCTCTGATCCCTTAACAGCTTTCTCTGATAGCAACCCAAGATCAGATGACGCTAGAACTGTCGATGATGTTAGCACCCGATATGACGATTACTTAGAGGAAACGGGCAGGAATACTATTGATCCTGTGACTTATGGTCCTATTGAGCCGGTTACATGGACAGGTCGGCCACCTGAAATGGCGGACCGAGATGTAGATAATAGTCCTATTGAGCCGTCACCAAATGAATCAGACCCAAAAACTACACAAACTCGACCAGATCCGCGCCCTGTAGAAGGGACTACCACCGAAGGGACTACCACTACGGAAACAGGGCGAGGGTCTACTGGAACTACGGAACCGACCCAACCTCAGTATAGTCCACCTCCGGAACTTTCGGAGGCTGAGATTCAGGAATTATTTAAAGATCGTTTTGTAGATGTAGCTAGGATAAAAAAGAAATATCAATCTTTTGGTAGAGCGCCTACTCAAGAAGAAACCATATTTTGGCTTTATCGTCTAAACGATCCTGAATTTAGTATTGTTGATTTATCTAGAGCATTTAAAAACAATAGTGAAGAAGGTATAGCAAGTTTAGTTGAGCAAGGTATACCTAGCTTTGCTGGCGGAGGTTTGGCAAATCTAAAAAGCTATTATCTTGGTGGCGTGACAGATGGAATGGCTGATAAAATCCCAGCATCTATCGAAAATAGAGACCCAGCAAGATTGAGTGATGGTGAATTTGTAGTACCCGCTGATGTGGTATCTCATTTAGGCAATGGCAACTCCAACGCAGGTGCCAAACAACTTTACAATATGATGGACAGGATTAGGAAAGCTCGCACAGGTAGTACCGAACAAGGTAAGCAAATAAATCCTAATTCTTATTTACCCAACTGAGGTAATACAATGAGTGACAATTATTCACAACCTATAGGTTACCAATCGGCAATTAACGAATTTTCTGGACCCTATGTCGCGGATATGCTGGGTAAATCATGGGCGCTTAGTTCTATGCCCCAGCAAACCTATGGGGGTCCGCTCACTGCTGGCTATAACCAGAATATGGTTAACGCGTTTACCGGTATTGCTAATTTAGCTGTCCCCACTGAGGTTACAGATGCCGCCGGTAATATGACCAACTTGGCTCAAGGTTACGCTGATTTTGACACATCAATTACCACTCCTCAGTTTAACCAAGACTACGCTCAGCAGTACATGAACCCCTACCTTCAGTCGGCGCTAGATCCTCAGTTGGAAGAAGCTCGTCGTCAAGGCAGAATTAGCCAGTTACAAGATGCCTCAAGGCTTACCCAAGCCGGTGCATACGGCGGCTCTCGGCAAGCGATTATGGAGTCTGAGCAAAACCGAAATATGATGGACAAGCAGAACCAATTGCTTGCTCAAGGCTACACAGCCGCTTATGACCGAGCTTTGGATGCGTTCAATAAAGACATGGACCGTGATCTGAGGGCTCAACAGCTTGAAGCACAATACGGTTTGGCCGCACTAGGTGGTCAGAGAGGTGCTTATCAGGCCGCGCAAGAAGCTGGAATTAGAGGTTTGGGTTCTGAAATGGACATCATAGGGGAGCAAGCAAGACTTGGTGCAATCCAGAGAGCCGCAGAACAAGAAGCGATTTCCGCAGATTACGCCCAGTTCCAGCAACAGCGAGATTATCCCTACGAGCAACTTCAGTTTATGCAGTCCATGTTGCAGGGTATACCGATTGAAGCAAGTGATGTTAACTACGCCGAGCTTAACGCCTTACAAGAAGCATTGGGTGGTGCTGCGGGTATAAGCGCGTTACTTAAAGAGTTATTCCCGGATGGTTGGAGTTCGGGTTCCGGTTCTAGTTCGGCTACGGACTAATAAAGAGGGATGATTCCTATGTACGGTGGAATAGATAGTCAAGTTTCACAGCTGGCCGACACATACGCTTCCAACCCTCAAAAGTTGCAGCAGATGTACGCTCAAGACCAAGATCTTCTTAAGTTGTTAGCTTTGCAAAAAATGCAATCTCAACGTGAAGCGGTCATGCGCGAAATGCAAATGTCGGCAATGGCCCCTCAAGGTACAGTGGCACAGCAACTAGAAAATGAAATGCTTCAAGCTACTTCGCAGGATATTGCTAAGCAGTTGGGTATGGCTATGCCCCAAGGTCAACCACCTATGCCACCTCAAGGTCAAGGTCAACCACCTATGCCACCTCAAAACAGCGGTATAGCCCAAGTCCCAGCGCCTAATATGGCGAGAGGGTTCTATGGTGGTGGTGTAATCGGCTTAGATAGCCCCACGGTAATGGGCTCGACAATTAAAGATCAGCTTGATGCGGCAATAGCGGCTGGGGCCAACCTTAATGAAGTTTTACAGACTTTAAGTGGAAGTCGATTCTACGACATGGCCCTTGACTATCTTAGTCCGTATATGTCACTGGAAGATACTCCAACCAGAGATTTGTTACCTGAAGATTTTGACATCGAGAGTTCTTACGAAAGATTACCTATTGACGAACTAAATCCGGTAGAACCCGAAGAGTTAGAAATAACTTCATTGGAAGACATACCAACTGACGATTTGCTACCTGAAGATTTCGATATCGCGGATTCTTACGAAAGTCTTTCAATGGGTGAATTAGAAAATAGCACTGTTGAACCGGCTAAATATGAAGACTATAGGAAGCCATCGCAAGGGGCTAATAATCTGTTAAATCGCTACTACGAAAACGCTACAAGTGATATTCGCGTACCGTTTAAAGCCGACGCCGAAGATGCCAAACGGTCGATTCCTCAAATGATAGGAGATCGGGTTTACGGTCGAAATAAAATTGACGAAATGCAAGAAGCGGTAGAAAAAGGCAGGGAGTTGTACGGAAATGACGCCGCAGCTGGGATTGCCCTTAGAGAAGGACTTGGCGCTTTACGAGATCTACCTAAGCCACTTTTAAATAGGTTTGGTGAATCTGCTTCTGATTTCACCCAAGGTCTTTTCTATGGTGAAGTTAGGCCGGACTCAGAACCTCAAGAAGATCCTATTGTTGTTGAAAAGACACCAAAGGCCGACGACAACACCGTAACGGAAGAGCGTGAAGTAGAAGCTATAGGTGTCGACGAGACCAAAGTTGACGGTAAAGTTGTTAAGCAACAAGGCAAAAAGTCAGCGAAAGAGGATCGTGATGACTTCTGGCAGGCTTTTCAAGATTTTGGATTTGCTGCCCAAGACGCTAAAAACCCAAGTAGTATAGGTAGTATATTGGCGGCTGGTGGAGAGGGTATGCAAGCCCGACAAACAGCAAGAAATGCCGCACAACTTAAATCACAATTAGATCAATTTAAAGCTCAAACTGACAGAATGTTAGCGTCGGGTCAGCTTAATAAAATTTTGAGTGACGCCAGAAAGGGTAATCAAGACGCATTAAAAACACTCTTTGAAATGAAAAATGAAGCAAACGAACTGTATCAAACACATTTGGCCCAACTCACCCCTGAACAAAGGGAAAACTTAGAAAACGACCCAGTGGCGGCAGCTCAATACAAGGCTAAATGGATGGCTAACAATGCCAGTTCGGTCAATCAGATGCAAAATTCCTTCTATAGCAGTGTTGTGGTTGAAAGGCCGGAGTAAAGATACATGCCAATTTATCGAGTAACAGATGTCTTTGGTAACGTTCAACGAGTCCGAGGTCCGGAAGGCTTAACTGCGGAAGAGGTCATTAATCTTGTTGAATCCACAGGTTCTGGCTCAGAGTCCACAGAAGAGATACTCGCGAGACTTGATAGAGAAAATGTAACTTTAGGGGAACGAGCTTCTGACATCTTACCCGGAATTGGTAGGGGTTTAGGTTCGGCGGTTTTAACCGGTCTTGAGGGTTTAGCGGCGGCGCTACCCGAAGCCTATGAGACTCCCGTTGCCGAGGGTTTAGAAAAAGGCCGACGTTATTTAAATGAAGAGTTATTGCCAGTAGAGCCGGGCTTAGAGGATGATTTTCAAACTAAGTTTACAGCCGGTCTTGGCTCAACCATACCGTTTTTAGCGGCATCCGCTATAGGGGGTCCAGCCGCTTTTGTTGGTGGTACCGCAATGGGTGCTAGTATGGGTGCTGGTGAAGCATCACGACGCGCTAGAATGGAAGGTGCCACCCCGGAAGAAAGATCACGCGCTGCGGCATTAGGTATACTTCCCGGAGCGGCAGAAATCCTAGCCCCAACTGCCTTTGCTAGAGCCGCCAAAGCATTACCAGTCGGTGAAAAAGTTAAATTAACAAAGCGAATCCAACGTGCATTTGCAGCGGGTGGCGGAGAAGCCGCACAAGAAGCAGCAGCAGAGGCCGCTCAAAACCTAATTGCACAAGGTATATATAAACCAGATCAAGAAATAATCGAAGGTCTTGGTGAAGCCGGAGCTGTAGGATTCTCTGTCGGTGCCTTTGCCCAAGCTCTTTTTGATATGGCGTTACGAGATAGAACGCGTGGATCTAGTACAGATACAGGTCCAACTCAGACTGATACTACCGGCACAGATGAGACAGATGAGGAAGTTCAACCCGTTTTAGCGCTACCTGCTCCAACTCAACAAGCCCAACCCGATCTTCTAGACCAGTTAGGAACTCAACAAGCCCAAGACGATCTTGTAGACCAGTTGGGAACTCAACAAGCCCAAGACGACGAAGTTCAGTCTCTTTTAAACATGCTCGATATGTTAGATGAGACAGGTGGCGGCGTTTCTATGGATTTAGAGGCTTTACAACCTCAAGCTACCACCCCTCCAGTTTCGAGGGAACGCACAACCCCAGTTGAGCCCGAACCCGTTGTATTTTCCGGTCTAGACGTAGATCAAGCCCAAGACATTGATGAATTATTAACTTTACTTGGTGCAGAAGCTCCGACCTTTGAAGGATCTGAGCAACAGGCTTTGCGTTTAATGGGTCTTGACCCAGCAGAAGTAGCCGCTGAGCAACAGAAAAGAAAAGCAGATATTGAGAGACGACGAGGAAGAGAAGAACTAAAGGGTCAAAAGGCTGAAGCGGATCTATATAGTGGGTTGGCAGAGGGTGTAAATAGAAGGCGTCGAAGAAACGAACCTGCTCCAGTATTTACACCAGAAGATGCCCGATATGAAGAAGCAATAGACGACATACTCCAAGAGTATCTGTCCCAAGAGGGGCCACCCACCCCATCTGCTGATGAATTAGTCGCCAGACAGGATGTCGAAGGTCAAAGGGATCTGTTCCCAGAAAGGCTTTTAGAGGCTCAAAAAGCTAGGCCAGCTACTAAAACAGAACCTGTTTCACCCCTGACTCCTCAAATTCTTGATACCTTGGGCGTTCCTAAGACTGCCGCTGTGTATAAGCGACTAACGTCTAAGCCTTATGATCTTGCTGATGTCCAAACTGACGAAAACGGAGAGGTGATAGGTGGCGATCTTGACGTTGTAATGCGAGAGCTTACAAGTTATGCCCAGCAACCTGCTGTACCGAACACAACCAAGCGTCGAATCAACGCACTGTTTGGAAAGGGCTCTCCACTACAACGGGATATGTTTGAAGGTGGGCGTAGAAAAAGAACAGCTGAGCAAGTAGAGGCTACAAATAGAAAAGCTGGGGGTAATCGCAGGGCTACCGGTGAAATGAGCTTTGAAGGTAAAACTCAAGTAGCCCAGAAAGTACCTAAAAAAAAAGTAACGACAACTGAGGTAGCTGGTGATGTTGAGCCCGATAGAGATACCGTACCTGTCGCAGAGCCAACTGGAAGAAGCACTAAAGATAGTGTCAAGACTGCTGGACGACGAGGTCGTGATGACCAGCGAAGTGCCGAAGGACTTAAGACAGTTGAACAGCCTGACTTGGACAATGTTGAGCGTGACACTCCAGATACTGGAGCAGGAAAGGGACGAGGGACCGATCCATTAAAAGCTAAATCCAAGCCCGAATCCAAGGTAGAACCGAAGCCCAAAGCTAAGGTAAAACCCGAACCTACGCCTGCTCCCGCGCCTGAGCCCAAGGCAAAATCCGAACCTACGCCTGAGCCCAAAGTCAAAGGTAAATCCAAAAAAGCTGTTACGCAGGAAGTGCCTAAAACGGTAAGCGCTGTCCCCGAAGGTAAAGACTTATCGGCCCCGGCTTATGCTCTTCTGGCAAATGAAAAGCTAACAACCGCCAACGTTAGACGTGAGCAAGGTAGAGGGTACTCTGAGAAGCAAGCTGCAAAACAATACTTTGTGGACTACGGTGCTAAAGAACGCGCCTTAGATCTTATGGCTTACGATTATGTTAATGAGTTAACAACAGAAGAGATTTCTGGGGGAAGCAGCCAAAACAAACTTGTTAACGACGCGATGAGTTGGGTAAGAAAGAACCTAACCGAATCTGAAGTTCAATTTTTAGATAAGTCAATTGCCAAGTACGAAAAGCAAGGTGCGTTTACTGAAGAGGCGGTAGCTGAACTAAGCAAGGAACTAGACAAACAAATTCAAAGTGCTAGAGCATATGAGGAATACCAAGGGCAAGTTGACGAAGCTAAAAAGATCAAAAATAAAGACCCGCTAGAAGCGTCCAAAAAGTCAGAAGCCGCCCTGAAAAGGATTAAAAAGGAAAACTCCAAGCTATTCGATGAGTTCACTGACTTAGTTGGTGAAGAACTGGGTTTTGATGAAGACCCTGCGGTGTCAATCGCCGATAGAATACTCAACCCAGAGCTGTCAAAAGCTGCTAAGATTGTCGGTAAACCCGTTGACGGTAAGGTTTTTGAGGCTCTTCAAAGGGGTGATATAAGAGGAGCATTACAAGCGTTAGCTAAAGCTGAACCAGATCTTGCACCGATTGTGAGAAAGTTTGAGGACAAGCTAGGTGATCTTTCTGTAGAGTTTACTAACGAAATAGATGGATATGGTGAATACGTATCCGGAAAGAACCAAGTTAGGTTTAACTCGACAACACCCTTGTTTAACCACACCCTGCTACACGAGATTGCCCATGCCCTGACAGTTTCGGGGTTGCGTAAGAAAACACCAGCAGCACGTCGAATTAAGAAGCTATATGAATCCGTTAAGCCGCGCTTAGACGAGATGGGTGGCAAGTACGCTAAACTCGATGTATTTGAGTTTACAGCGGAGTACTTTGGTAACCAAGACTTCAGGGCGGAATTGAAGAACAGCCTACCCCCAAGAACTGAGGGTGGTAACGTACTAACGCGTATGTTTAAGGCTGTAGCCAATATGCTTGGGTTTGGTCAAGTACAAAGTCAGTCCGAGCTTGAGGCTTTGATGGACTCCATCTTAGCACCTTCCCCAAAAACAGCCGCTAACGAAGTCTACGCTTTTGATCCAAGCCTAGTAGCTGATAAAGCTGGTGCTACAATACGTCAACTTAACAAGAGAAACGCAAAAGCTACGATAGGTAATAGCTACGACTCTCTGTCCACAAAAGGGCGGACTTTCGTATTGGGTGCGTTACGCTTACCTATAGTGACTGAAATCGCAAGAAATGTAGGATTGGGAGACGTCGCCAATAAGATCCAAAATTACGTTAATCAGTATGAAGCTAAGATCGAGGAACGTAATCAGTTGGTAACCGCCGCCACTAGAACTCTGTCAGATTGGAGGAAGGACGCTACTCCCGAGCAATCAGCCGCAATGGAAAAGCTGATATATGACTCTACCACGTCAAACGTCAGCGTACTGAAGCCTCAAAGTCGCTACCAAGGCAACCCTGAAAAATTAGCTAAATACAAAGAGCTGAAGAAGTTGTACAACAGTGATTTGATTGGGGAAAAAGGTCGAGAAGAGTACAGAAAAATTCAGAACAATTTTGACCGTATGTTCCGAGAATTGATATCGAATATAGGTGCTACATACTCTGAAGACTTCGACCAGATGGAAAAAATCCGTAAGTCATTTTTAGACTACCTAACAAAAGAAGGTGGTCTTGATGGCTATTTCCCACTGATGCGTAAGTCCACCCCGTACATACTGAAGTTTGAATACATCGAGGACGGCAAGGAAAAGGTATTTTTTGACTTCTTTGACTCAAGTGTCAGCCGTGGCGAGAAAATTCAAGAGGTGGAACAGGCAGAAAGTGAAGGTCTTTTGCAGGTTAAGGATATCGCAGGTAAGGGCCGATTCCAGATGCCTACCCGTCTGGACTTAAATACTTTTGAGGATGCTCCGAAAGGTACATTCGTATCCAAGATTCTAGAGAACCTTAAAGGTACGGAGAACTTACCAAAAGAGACCAAAGACAAGTTGATTGAGGATGTACTGCAACTGGCAATTCAGTTCTCGCCCGAGGCGTCCATCATTAAATCCATGGCTATGCGTAAAAATTACGAGGGTTATAACAGGGATTACGTAGAAGTTTATAAAGACGCCATGTTCGGGTATGCGACGACTAACGCCAGATTGGAAGTTAAAGGTAAACTTGAGCAAGCCAAAATAGAGCTTGTTGAGCAAACTAAAAACTTAGCGGCAACCGATAGCGAAGAATCAAGGAAGATCGCCGACGTATCGGACGAGCTTCTGGAAAGAATCCGTCTAATACAAAACCCACCTACTGGTTTCGTAAACGATTTGGGCAACCAAGTAAAAACAGCTGGATTCTTGTGGACCATCGGATTTAACCCATCGTCGGCATTGATCGACATGGCATCCTTTGCAACCACGATTTACCCAGAATTAGTTAAGCAGTATGGTATTAAAGACTCATTCTCGGCGCTGGCTGGGGCTATACGAACGTATGTCTCACTACCCAGATCGTACAACTACGAGAGCTTCTCCACTAAAAAGTTAAGCGATGAAGAGTTGGCTGATCTTGGTATTAGCAGGGATGTCATAGAGGCTAAAGCCATCAACAGTATAGACAACTTAAGTCCAGAGCAAGCGGAAAAGCTCGGGCTGTCTGAACTTCAAGCTGTGATGCGAGAAAAGGGTCAGTTTAACAGATGGTCTTTGGCTTCCGATGAGACGTATGTTGGTGAGACTAAACAACAGGCTAGAATCAACCAATGGGCCGGTTTCATGCTTCAAATGACGGAACGTATGCGTCGAGAAAGTACGATCCTAGCGGCCTACAAACTTGAGTTGAAGAGGTTGGGTAAGGGTAAAGAGAGGGAAGCCGCAGAGAACGCCATCTTCCAAAGTCAGCGTTTAAACAGCCCAATGTCCACCTACAGCGGGGCTAGGTACCAACAGCTTCCGGGGTGGTCAGTTGCCTATATGTATAAGTCGTATGGGGCGAACATTCTCTACTTACAACTTAAGACGTTAAATGATCTTAAGAATGCCATCGGTGCCAGAGACAGTGAGGCTATAAAAGCCTACTCAAAATCCTTGTTGATGCAATACGCCGCAGCTGGTGCGGTAGCCGGTGTAGCTGGTATGCCGTTTGCGGGTGTCATTGCTCTACTTTACGATACGTTTATCGCAGATGATGACGATGAAGACTTTAAGACGTTTCTGAGAAAGAATATTGGGGATGTTGGCACTTACGGACTGATTGACTCGTTCACAGATATTAAAGTCGCTGATCGTGTCGCAATGACCAACTTGATATTTAGACCAGAGCCTAACCAAGAAGGTGACGATCTAGCCAATGGGGTTATGAATATATTCGGTGGGCCTGTATTCGGAACGGCGGAAAGACTACAACGTTCCTACAATTACTTTAACGCTGGTAATATGCAACGAGGTTTTGAGAACCTTCTACCCGCTGGATTTGGAAACTTAGTTAAAACTACCCGTTACTCTTCCGAAGGTGTGAGAACATTGAAGGGTGATATGGTGGTGGACGACCTATCTGGATTGTCCCTAGCGGCACAGGCAATAGGCTTCGGGTCTGCTGAGGTCCAAAGAACTCAAGAAGCAATAAGTTTTGTTAAACGTGTGGAAAGAAACAGAGCCGCTACGAGGAAGCGGTTGTTAGACAAGGCTTGGATAAGTTATAGAGCCGGGGACTTTGAGGCTTACGCTGAGGCATTGGCAGAAATTCGGGAGTACAACTCTGAAGTGTCAGCTGACGATAGGATAGGTTTGGGTTCCAACGGAACTCTCGACAAGTCATTCAAGAGTAGAACGGCTGATCTTAGCAAACGTGTTAAAGGGGTTCTATTTAAGAATGAGGGCTTCGCCGAACAGCAGATGGCCGAGCTAGGTTTGTAAAAAAAGCCCCGCTGGAGTGGCGGGGCAAGACCTTTTCTAACCTAGAGAGAATTTGAACTCGGAGTTACAAGTTCATCCTCAGAATACCATTTAATAATCCAGAGCCGCAAGCCAATTTTGCCGTTCTCGATGGTACGTTTTTTGTTCACTTTTACACCAATTTGCTTTGTAATACGGTGTAGCTGTGACCCAGCACGATTGAAGTTTATACAAGGTATAAACATAGAGCTTCCTACCTCGCAGTCTTCCCAAGGTATTTCTATATCAAGACCGTCAGGATTTATTATCCGATTCTTCGGATAGTACATCTCCAGTTTCGACGTTTTCATGGCTATCCTCAGAGGATTTCATGCTGACAACATTGTCCTTTTTAAACCCACCCATCTCTAAAAAGCCTCGACAGTTAACAACTAAGCACCGACTGTTAGCGCCGATATCAACGTCTAAACCTTTAGTAAGTCTTACCATCTTTGACGGATCTGCTGAATACTCTTTGGACAATCCCGAAACCATACCGGTATAGTTTATGTTTTTCTTGGCACACCAGTCTCTTAGAGAAGCACATCGGATGCTGAGAATATCCACATCTGGTTCATACCTACCCATGACATTTACGGGATCTATCTTACGATTGAGATCGTCCAGAACCTTGGTTGTCAGAGTGTTACCCCTGCGATCCTTAGAACTGTTTATGTAGATTATGTTTCGGTAATTGTCGTTGACAAAATCGTTTATCAGACTAGCGGGGTCCGCTTCGATATTCTTAACTTTCTGCTTGTTCTGCTCGATCATAAGATCGGCTCCAACTAACAGATCGTCTTCTTTAAAATCCATTATCTCCAATTTGGAGCAAATGCGATTAGCTACGATTGCTGTGGACATATAACCTGCCCAAAAACGGTTCTCGGATACTAGTCCAAATCTTGCCATCAACTCATCTTGGATCTTTGATACTTCGGTTCGTACTTCCTCGATATTAGCTATAACGTATTCCACAAACATTTGACCGACTAAGCCGTAGTTGCTTTCCATTAGCATGGTGAACTTGGTAGCTTCTTCTGCATCACGCCTTTTGTTGAAATAATCGTAGTCCCTCACATCCACTTCCAAGACCCTCTGAGCCTCGGCCATTGGTGTTCCGACCACCGTGGTTATCTTGTCTATTAGACTGAAGTTGCCAGATGTGAATACGCTTAGAGCCCAAGGTTCGCCTCTATATCTAGCGGCATTCGTGCTGTTTGAAAGCCGGTCCCTCTGCATACCGTCCGTCATAGTCATTGAAACACTAGCTATAACTTCGGGTTTAGCTTGACCCCACTCGTCAATCATTATGGGTAAGTTTTTAAATACTTCCGCTCTATACATTATCGCGTTTTCAGTATCTTTACCCTTCATACGAAGATTACTTCTAGGGTTACCCCAGACGCTCAATGCCGCATTCTTTAAGAAGGTTTTACCGAATCCACTCCCAACCGTCCAAATATGCAAAATGGTGGCTGATATATCCGGTAGGAACGGTGTCAAAATGGAGCCGAAAGATTGAGCTACGACTAATTGGTGGACATGAAGCCCCTTTTCGGAATAAGGCATTACCATCTCCCGCCAACCTTCAACCGTACCCTTTACCGACAAAGGTCCAAAGTACATAGCCGTAGCTGGAGTTGCGTGATTAATTCTTATACCGTTTTTGGTTATCTCCCTGTCACCAATGATAAAACTTTCGTAGTTATCCGCCCATCCAAATTGTCTACGAGAGTCATCGGCTTTGCCTCTTTCCTGAAGCTCATTGACCCAAGTTTCTATATATTTCATTAGAGGTTCCCATTTAGTTACAAGCACCCCAGCCATAGAAAGTAGCTTTTTGATTTCTTCCCTTGAAGCCGCTGCTCTGAGTGGCATAATTATCGGCCTAACGCCATCTTGGGGTAGCACCAAATTTAAAACTATGCACTCTCCCATTTCGGGATCAACCAAGCGCCTTACCGCGTAAAGATCGTTGTGGTAGATACAAGTCTCCCCGACCTTTATCAACTTACCATCTTCATCGGGCTCTAAAACCTCACGATAAATTCCACCCGCTTTACCCCTAAAATAAGGACTAGGGTAAGGTGGAATCACGTTAGGGTCTTGTGGGGGAAGGGATACCTTCTTGGCCTCTGGGATTATGTTGTCATCCCCTTCTGCCCTCAGCACTGCCTCACCCAACTGAATTGGCGACGTTATCTTACCTTGGTAAGGACAACCTTCACACAACTCAGCTTTGAGATTCTTGAAAGTTGCACAGGTGTAAGGTCCGGCAGTCTCAGAAGCTTTCTTTTCTGTCTCATTGGGATCGTAGTTTTCATAATTATGAGACATTTTGTGTATAGCGATATCCCTATCACTACAAACATTGGCGATAGACAAACCTGCTCGCCACAGAGGTTCTTCTAAACCTTCTTGGTTTCTAAAGATGTTTTCTATCTGAGCGCACCCTTTACCTTCCGCGCTCCTCGCCAAAATATCAACAAACCTATGCTCACGGTTTCCCATGAGTTTGACCATAAGTACGTTATCTAATTTCTTAATTAACTCTAGTACTGGTTTCACTTCCTGATCGCCCAGTTTGCTAGAGAATGTTTCAAGGTCAACGGGTTTGTAGTCCCCGCTAATTATCTTAACGGGTCTCGGATTATCCGAACCCATCTTTTTGTTGTCGGTATTTGGAACCCGCATTATCCTAGCCGGGTCCGTGGTAATTTGACTATCTACTCTTAAGTCGTTTTCAGCACATGCCTGCTGTAGCTTCTTGGCGTGACCGACCCACAAGCTAGAATCCACGGGCTCATTCAAAACCCAATAGACGTGAATACCGCCACCAGAGTCAACAATAATGGGCTTAGGTAAATCCAAAGCCTTTATGAATTTCTGTAACGCGATTAGACCATCTTTCTTAGAAGCGTAGTCCCGTTGCTTACCCGTTTTAACGTGGGTTCCACAGTCCAACTCAATGAAAAACGATTTTAATTCTATGGTACTCGCCTTCCCCCGAGGCGGTCTGTTTTCTTCTGCGGCAGTGGTTGGATCTTTATAAGTGCTTAATGCAAAATAAGCATCACAACCTTCTCTCTCAACGTCTTCGGCATTTATTTCAATTTCGTCTCTCGATGATGACCAGAGATGTTCTTTTATAGAGCCGTGACCGTTGTTATATTCGATGCTCGCCGTACAATACCATCCAGTATTACCGAGAACGGCATCAAAGAATTCTTGCGGTTCCATACACGGTTCTCTCAATCATGTGGTTAAGTTAGGTTTTGGCCCCGCCGAAACGGGGCGTATACTACCTTAGTCGTCCCAACCGTCTATGATTGCAGAGAGATCTTCACTTTCTTCATCAATTGCTGGCTCGGACTTCTTAGCGACCTTTTTGGGAGCCTCAACAACTTCTTCCACCACTTCCTCAGCTGGCTTTGGATCAGCGGTAACCTTTGCCTTCGGTGCCCCCAACTTCTGAACACCATCCGCTTGGGATACCGTTAACTCAATACAGCGTATAACTTCTGGAGAGTCCGACATGGCGATGACTTTCTCAAGCTCACTTTCCTCCAAAGGACGGAGCGGCTTAAAAAACAGCTTAGGTGTTTCACTGTTCTCGTCAAAGTACATTTCGGTAACGACCGCCGATGCTGGCGTATCATCGTGTTCTTTAAGAAGTCTAGCGTATGCCCCCAAAGGCATATTACCATTTTCAGCCTCACCGAAAATAGAGGTAGCTGGGACTTGTAACTGATAAACTGTATTGAGGTCACCCTCGATGCAGACAGCTAGGCGCTGAGAGAAGCGGCAAGCACGGGAATTTCCCATACCGGACCCCTTGACATCCTGCGGACAGTCTCGACAAACAGCCGCTTGACGGCTCTCAATTGGGACTTCTGGGGCTGGCTTCTTGGTATCGTGCGACCAGCAAGCCGGTGCCGAAGGGTTTTCGGGGTTGTACTGTCCCGCATAATAGGTTCTAGCAATTGCCGCAGCGTTCACAATAATGACGTGCATAGAACTGTCTTTGCTTACAGCAACCTGCTCACCGCTTACCATCTTACGGAAACGACCCCCCTTGATGCTGATTCGGCGCAAGCCAGACCCCGAAGGATTACCAGCAAGGTTATCGTTAATGCCTCGCAACTTGTCGAGAAGTGCATTGTTGGCGGGTAGGTTAGACTCAAAAAGTGAAGGTATATTAGACATTAGAAAAATTCTCCGTCTTCATCGTCGATTAAAAAAGGTTCTGCTATTGTTACCGTTTCTGCAACGACCTCCGATTCAATCGGGCCGTCCAGATTATCATCATTCCCCTCGGGGTTTGAAGTACTTTTTGCGGATTCATACTCATCGAAAGCCCACTCCTCAATGAGCTTGTATTTCAAGCGATAGGTTCCACCTAATTTGATACAACTATCTGGTGGTAACTTATCTTTACGTATCCAATCACGCACTGAATGGGGGGACACACCGAAGTAATCGGCGGTCTCCTGTAAAGATTTATACTCGGAAGGTGAGTCCATAGGTACTCCTATTTTGTGGCTTTACGGACGCCAATCTCGTACTCAGAAGAAACGTTCAAACCCGGTGGTACCGACTCTGGATTTTCCTCTAAGTACTGTTTGACATTGGTTTGGTTTAACGACTTGGTTAGGAACTCTGGACAATCGTTCTCGACGATGAACTTGTACATAGACTGCCAATCGTCTGTCCAGTATTTGGTTTTGACGGTACGGTAAAACGTACCTTCGCCCGTTTTAACGGAATCCACATTGTTTTCTTTGCAGTGGTCCAACAAGGCTTGCTTGATTTTCATTTGTTGCGATCGTAATTTGGAGTCCTCCTCCTCAAACGCCGCTTTAATTTTAGACCGATGCTGTCGTATTTTTATGTAGACAGAGGTCAGTTTATCTACCGTTATCTCAGGCATTATCATTCTCCAAGGTTGCACGGTTTTCACCGGAAGGTCAAAAGTACTGCTATTGTATTGCCTAGTCAAGCAATTTCTTATATAAATTTACAATTTCTGAGTGTACGTTAATCCTGTTATCAAGAAGATTGTAAATATGTCTCTCAGCGGGTGACCCTTGTAGCTGTACAACGGTGCTAGGGTGTTTCTGTCCCGTTCTATGTACACGGGCGTTGGCTTGCGCGTAAATCTCTAGTGAGGATGTCGGACCCCACCATACAACTGTATTCGCGGCTGTCAGGGTAACACCATGTGCCGCCGCTTGCGGTTGGATAATCATGACTCTCGGGTTGTCATCCTGCTGAAAACGCTTAAATATGTCGGTACGCTTGTTTGCCGACACGTCTCCAGAAATGATTTCGGCGGTGATCTTATCCTTAGCCAGTTTGTCTTTTATTGCTCGGATGACGTGCTTGAATGGTGCGAACACCAAAACCTTTTGACTAGATTCGTCGATAACTTCTTTTAGTACGGCATACCTTTTGCTTATGTCAAATGCCAAAGACTCTTTGGTGTCAGAGTAAACAGCTCCAGAACTTATTTGTAGCAACTTGTTCATAACGATAGCGGCATTGGCGGCTGTAACTTCCTCCCCATCCGCTGTAAATAGCTGCTCCTTGCGAAGCTCGTCGTAATACTTCTTCTGCTGAGATGTGAGCGGTACATCTCTTTTCACGTAAGTCATTTCTGGTAAGTCTAGGCACTCGTCTTTCGAGAATCTTATGGCTGGTTGCAATACCCTATGTACGGTCTGGGCGGCATCTGCTTTCGGTACCCATCGAAACTGACTCACCTTTGTCATAACGATATCTTGGAAAGAACTGAAATATTTAGGGATTGTCGTGGGATTTACTAATTTTGCTAACCCGAAGGCATCTACTGGGGACTGAGCGGCTGGCGTACCCGTCATCATCCACAACCAAGTATCATGTTTTATCAGGCTACTCAGTATTTTCCAGCGTTTTGATCTGGCATTTTTATAAGCCGTTGCCTCGTCAATAATAAAAAGGTCGTATCCAGCGGCTTCAATGTCGTCCCTAACAATCTCCAAGCCTTCATAATTGATTATCAAATAGTCTGCTTTCTGGGCTACGATCTTCTTTCTTTTTTCCGCTGACCCGTGACAAATCTCAACGGACCTGTGCATGGCAAAAGTAAACAAGTCTTCTCGCCAAGCGGAGTTCATAATAGATAGAGGGCAGACGACTACAACTCTTTTAACTCGGCCCTGCTTCATTAAAAAATCCGAAGCCCATATTGCAGAAGCGGTTTTTCCCGTACCTTGCTCGTTAAAGCAAAAGCATTTCTGGTTAAGAGTTAGGAAAGATGCTGTTGTCTTTTGATGCGAGAAAGGTTTGAACTTACCGGGCCACGGATACTGATGTTCTATTGGGGAAGGCGCTTTGATATTCAGGTTGTTTAATACTTTAGCCTCATCTAACCCAAAGTTTACTAAAACTTGATTATCACCAATATTCTTACTTTTGGGTATAACTGTTGTTATCTTTGAAGGGTTGCGTACCTTTAGCAGTAACGCCTTATTATTAACAACTCGCATTTTATCTCCATAGGTATACGGAGCGAAACACCTCTGTGTCGCTCTAGGTTAAAGCCCGTTTCAATCCACGGGTGGGCTAGTCCCGTTTCCAGTACACGCTTGGGGAGTGGAGTAGCTTAAGCGTGTTTGGATTTCTTCTTTGGCTTTTGGCCGTTCCTTGACCGATTAGCACTGGGAGATTCTAATCGGTATCCATCTTTGTTTGACCCGCCCTGTGCAAGAGCTACGTTATGACTAACGTCTTTACCTCTACGCTTAGGCGATTTCTTTGTAACCTTTCCGGTGTCACGTTTATCAATTGCACGTCGCGCACGTTGCCGCTCCATGCGATTATCATGTTCACCGCGCTCCTTCTGCGTCTCGTACTCTCTTTTGTAATTTCTTCTACGCATCACGTATTCACACCGTTGTGTATACATTCCACCACTGGGCAGTGTCTTCGGCACAACCCCGAAGGTACAGCATTCCAGCGATCATTTTTAAAGGCTAACTCCATTTGGCTATGTTCCGCAAGCCATTTTTGCCACATCGTTGCCTCATCCTTTTTGTAGTAATTAGCCTTTAATAGCTCGTTGGCTACCACAAAAAGTAAACCGCCGCGAACCGTCTCCACATAAGGGAAATGTTTAAAAGCCGCTAAAGCCATAAGCTCTAACTGACCTTTGTCCGCGTACCTCGCGTTCCTTCCAGTCTTATAATCAACAACCCAACAAGTTGCTGTTTCTTTGTTAAGAATTATAAGATCTGCTATACCTCTGAACCATACACCCTCATCGCTAAATCCGCAAGGCTTTAAATCGGCTGTTAGTCCCATTTCGTACTCGACTAATTTCTCGCCCTCTTTCTTAGCTAGTGCGTCAAGTACGTCCTTTGAGTATAAGAATCTTTCGGGTAGGGGTTTGCCGTCTCGTATGTATTCTTCTGCGGCTTCGTGGAAAGCTGTGCCGTATATGGTTGCATCGGTTTCTTTGAAGGGGTATTGCTTGATAACCTTCTCGTGATAAAACTGCTTAGGGCATTGCTTAAATGCCTTTATTCTACTGAACGACCAAGGCGCTGATTTACTCATCCGTACAACTCTTTTAGTAGTTTATCTTTAAACCTTAATGCGTCCTTCAAATTCTTAAAGCTCTTTCGGTATCTTTTTTTGTTTTTAGACATATAGACTTCGTAGCTAATACCTTCTCCTACAGTAGGTCGTATCCGTATGTTGTTCATACCTAAACTATTTGTAACACGTTTACGTCTATTTAGGTTCTGAGTTCTACGGTCAGACCACCTGCAATTACTCGGCTCATAGTTACCATTGCTATCTATGCGGTCTAGCGTGTGACCTTCCGGCCTTTCGCCCATGTCTTCAGCAAATAACCAAAAGTCATTTTGCCATCTTTCGCAAACTTTTACACCTAGTGCGCCGTAAGATGCGTAATCCTTCCTTTCGGGGTTATTGCATCTTTGTTTCATTGCCCACCAAGTGTTATAAAGCTGATGCCACCTTGCCCCCCGTGCCATCAAATAGACCCCCCAGTCTATGCTTATAGGGTTCTTTCCAGACCCATTTTCCTTTTATGTCCTCACGGAGATCACCATTAGCTACCAACTCTTTCCACGCCTTTGAGTTTTTTCTAGGCACCTTCTCATAAGTGGGTGGTGGCATTACCCCTAAGTCGGCTAGCATTGACTCAGCTTCCGCGATATACCAGTCATACCGTATATCATGGGGGAAGTGTTCTGGCAAATTCATTATAGGTAAAGCAAATTCGCTTTTTGGCACCACGTTGTTGTTATTAACATAGTGAATCCCTGTATCGGTCTCAGTGCTGTAATACCAGCGCACGGCCTTACCTAAGTGTTCACCATCCTTAACCGCGCCTCCTGTCACCCTACGTATTGTTAAAAACTTAGTGATGTCTCGGGAAGTCAGGATGGTTTTGTCGAGGGGTGTACCTTCGGTTAGGTACTTTATAACTGCTTCTGAGCAAATGTCGTTCTGCGCGTTCTTCCATATACCACTCTTGGAATACTCACCTTTCGTCTTGACGCTACCATCCTCTTTCACAGCGATGTAGTTGTTAACGTCCCTTGCATACAACGCAGAGTACCGAGTCTCCTCGGTATTTAGATTCGTCCTTTTCTCCCATGCCGCGATAACTTTGTTAAGTGTTGCCTCCTTATCGCGTGGACAATTGATAACCATGCCATCAGTATTGGCAGAGATAACGGGTATGTTTAACTTTTCAAGAGCCTCTATCAGCATCAACAATGACAGTTGTCCTGTCAAAGTGATTCTTAGCATCATGTCTGGGGCGTACAGAGTACTGTACTTGTTGGCGGTCTTACCGAAAGTGCCATTGAGGGTAATCTTTAGGGCATCGGATGTCACTGAATCTTTGTTGCGTTTGGCTTCTACACGCCGATCGAGTATAGATTTGTATATAGGTATAAAGTGCTTTTCAAAACCACCGGGGTTCATACCCATGTTAATCATCAGATTTGGATAGTAGGAAGTAACATCCCTGTCGATTAATACGTGAGTGTCATTGGACTTGTAGACCATGGCGCTTTCTTGTGAGTGAATCCCACCAATGCCTAAGTTGTATGTAGAAGAGCCCAGCTTAATCCGCATGTTCTTTATCACATCTGGCATTTCGACATGCCCCGTGGGCTTCATCTTTATGTCAGCGTTACAGATAGCTTTGAACTTGTTCTGCAAGTCTGGGGTAATGAACTTGATATACTCGGGTGGCTCGTACCTAAATGAATCCTTTTTGAACTCGATTTTATTTGGTAGCTCACCCGTTATCTTTTTGTACTCAGTTTTTAGCACGGCTTCTGCAATCTGGGCATCAGACTTGGACCTTAAATCCGTACCGTACTCTTTGGACATTTCGCGACGAAGATCTATCTGTGGTGATAACTCGTTATACAGATCCCAAGTTGTCATACAATCGTTCTTACAATACTTACGCATCAGCTCAAGCTGGTCGTCTTGTATGATTGCGCTTGGGTCTAGTGGAAGATCTTGTAACTTTTTAGAGTGTAACCGCCCACCATATATCTTTAGGCTAGCTATCCCCGGCGCTACCTCGATAAGATCGACATGGTTACAGTGCATCTCGTTAAGGTCATAGTACTTATAGAACTGCCAAGACTTCAGACCTTCGACGATAATTGCATCGCTAGCATCTTTCAGCTCACTATTACTTCTACCAGATAACGCCAAATGAATTATAGGGAAGTCGTAGTTGATCCCGTTGTAAGTCACCAGTTCTACATCGGGATGTGTCATCAGCTTGTACATGGCTTGACGGTCGAATCCCTGACCGTCGTTGTACATCTCAAAGGACTTTGTTTTCCCGTCCTCTGTGCAAAAAATAGCCAAGAAGTAGTTTCGATAACACTCTATGTCAAGTGTAAGTCGCATCGCATTTCCTCTTTCAAATAACTCTCTAGGTTTTTAACGTTAGTTTCGTTTATTAAAAGAGACAGTCCTCCCGCCCTCTCTATTTCTATTAAGTTCTTTTTTTGCAAAGCCGTTGGCTTGTTGTCGCCAGCCTTACACTCTATGCCAAAGAATCGTCCTTGATACACCCCTACGATATCCGGTACACCGGACTTACCGTATCCCCCCGTAACCGGATAAAAGTAATAACATTCCAATAACTTCAGCATTTCTGTGCATTGCTTTTTTACTTTCGCTTCTGGCGTTGAAGCCATTGTCTCCCCCTATTTCTTCAGAGCCGCTTCCGCGATCTCCCACGCGTATCCCATTTCGCTTGTGTTCATTATCGCGTTAAGTGCTTTCGTTAAACGCTCTACGCGTCCCTCTAGGCATTTGATTTCGGCTTTTTGAATACAATCTTTATCAGCCTCATCACACCCGTGAATCTCAAAGCACACCTCTTTCCACTCTGCGGATAGGCTCTCACCCATCCTTTAAAGCCTCAAAGTAGTTAACAAGTTGATTGTAACCTCCAACATGATTACCTTTGAAAAATATCTGCGGAATGGTTTTCCAATCGGTGTCTTTCATATTGGGGTGTTCGTCCAAATCCATATATGCAACGGGGTAACCTTTGGACTTCGCAAGATCAACGGCCTTCTTACAGTACGGGCACGTATCTCTACCGAATATAACAAACACATCAGTTGCTTTTGAGTTTCTCACCTATCTCATCCTCCATGTCATAAACCCAAAATACGTTTTCAGCTACACGTATTCCTACATTCCTTACTTCATCGCCAATTCGATCGCCTCCACCTATCATTAGGACTGAGATTTTTCTTTGTATCCTAATTGGTAGATCATCGGTTGAATCCCACGTACCTTCCAGCGGGTGACCTAGCATATCAAAGCAGATTACCGATACCACACCATCTTTATAAACTTCCACCCTGACTGTCTTAATATCGCTCTTCTCCAAGGTGTTCGTCGTATCGGATAACTTCATATACACTAATTGATCCCTTGCCCTCCAGTACGGATTTAAGTCTTCTACCATGTCCGACGACATAGCAATCTCTTTCGGAAAGTATGGCTTTGGCTTCGGCTTCCCGAATAATGTCGATAATTTCATATTGTTCTTCCTTAGTACATGGTGACCAGATCACAGAACGTGTTTCCATACATTCCTACCAATCGACTCTACTTCATGCGATCCATAGCGTGGATCATCAACCCAAAACTCCCCAGCTAGGTGGGCATCGAGTTCGGTGTCATACTCATCGGTGTCGTCCTCGTTCAAGATTCCACCTTCCCGGTCGTACACGCTTAAAATATATTTACTCATAACTAATTTCTCACTCCATCTAGGATTACTTCGCTGTCGGTTTCCAGCCACACTTTGGCTCCGCATGACAGGGGTTTGTCTGGGGAGTACACCACCTTTGACGAGCCGACGATGGTGACTGCGCTGGCATAGGTATTGCCGCCTTTGTGCTTGACGGTTACCGGCGGCTCAAGCTCGCCCTCGACAACTTTGTTGTTGCGTCGGATGACGTGTTGGTTGATATGAATGCGCTTCTTGCCGTAGGGTAGTCTCATAATGACTCACCATTTAACAAGTTAACGACATTCTGCTTGTCGTCTATGTTGATACCAGTAATAAACGGTATACCGTCCTCCCCGTAGTTAAACAAGAAGTCCGAAAACTTTTTGGCGTCTTCCTTCGTAGGAAACCATGTCTTTTCTTTACCGTTGGTCACACACCATATTGTCATATCCATGGTTAGCCCTCCACCTTGTAATGGACATAGAATATGTTTTCGGAAAACTTACAACCTATTCCAAACACGTAGTCACCTTCTTCGATGACGTTCAGAGTGGCTAACTTCTCTGCTAAATCCAGTGGAAGCTCATCCTCATAAAACTGGTTGGTCGGTCGATTTTCTATCGGATCGTCGTAAGAACTATCGTCGTGAAAGTAATTGTTTTGAGAATAACTTAGGTCGCTGTATATATTGAGGACTGTGCATAGGGGTTTACCATTACGCTCCGTAACAGTTACCAGAGACAGATCATGCTTATCATATTTGATGGATCTGTAGTTACGAAGTTTTTCGCTCGCGTCGTCCAGTAAGGATTTTATTTCAGGGTCTCTAACACCATCGTTAAAGATGGATTCAAAGGTTCTGATGTCCTCATTTTTGAAAACTTTATCTTGTAAGAGCCTTGTAGATTTATGCATCAACTGCTCAATTGGTTTAAATTTGTTACCAAAATTGTGGTTGAGATCGTACTTGTTATGTTTATAAATTCTACTCGGGGGTACGGGTAGTATTTTAGCGCGAGCGATTTTCACAGCTTGCTCTATCTTAGTTGAAGACTTAGCGACATGGGCCAGTTTGAAACTATCGACGTTGTTGTTTTCAATGTTGTTGGAAACTACATAGTACTTCGACTGTTTGTTTCCCGAGGCTGACACATCACCATAACCAATTATACCAGATACATAAATATCACCTTCCCGGTACACCATTAAGAATCTAGCGGGGTGGTTGCGAAACTTCATTTCTTCCGCTTGTTCAGGGAGTAATCCAAGTTTATATCCACCTCCGCTTTTCAAAAAATCGCAAGCGAAATTGTACAGCTTATAGTCAACGGGTATACCTTGTATGCGCTCCGGAGCCTGCATGTTAGGAATGGTAGTTGGATAGCTACTTGCTGGTACAAGCTCTGCTACGGTTGCCCAAAGCATTTTTTTCATAGGTTGCATCATAGTTCAATCCTCAAAGGTTTTGGTTAGTTCGATTGTTGGTTTAAAAAACTTATCAATATGGTTGGAAAGATCCCAAGCATTGGGGCTCTCTGTGTGAGATACACGAACCGCTTGATTCATTTGAAGGTGTAAGGGATCTGCTGTAGTGGCGACTAACTTCCAGACAACACCCCTCTCCTTAGTAAATGATTCCATTAGCGATTGCGTCATGTAGAACAACGCGTTCCACTTCTCTTTGTAATAGTCCACAGAGTCTGTGAGTTCGGCGTAGATCATTTGAACATCAGGTTGATTCAAAGGGACTGGGGTCCAAAGTTCTTGGACACCTTTGCGTTTATCATCAGACCCGCACAGCACACCGAACACTGACACAAACTCTTTAATGTTAAAGTATGATGATTGCTCACCTTCCGCCGCTAGAATAAATGTGGCTTTAATGTTATCCATCATTTTCTTAAGTCCCAGCTGTTGATGTGGAGCGCCCGACCTACAGTAGGTTTGGCGTTTTTGTTGTCGATTATTACCCAGAGTACAGGGCAGTCCCACTTACCCCACCCGTTGTACAACTCACCATCGGTAATCACGACAGCGCATTGTGGTTTCATCTTGTGCTGTTTCATGTAATCACACACGCAGTTAACGTCCGTGCCGCCACCTCCACGCGGCTTGGTTGATTTCTCGATATTGGCAAGCTCGTCTTGCTTAAACTCCTCGATTGGCTCCACAACCTTGGTGTCCCAGTACATGATCTTCACGTTCTCAGGTTTGGCCACCTTACAGATGTAGCTCAGTTCAGAGAGTGCCGCCGTTAGTTCCCGCTGACCGATGGAGTAGGACATATCAATGTCAATATGTAGTTCTGACAAAGACTCCGAGTAGCTGGATGGACGATAGTCTCCACGCGCCAAGTGCCTACGGTTTGGTTTCGACCATGTTGAGTTATCGTCACCCTTGCAGTGCGCTGTTACAAATTTACGCAGTTCCCTACGCCAATCGACTTGGGGTTTGATTAGGTTGGTAAACTCTCTGGCGCTATCTGAGCTACCCGTCTTACCTGCCATCAACGCACCTTGTCGTACAGCTTGCTCGATATCTCGGTCCAGTTCGCTAACTTCCTCGTCAGTTAACTCTGCCGCCCCATCCCAATCGTGAGAATCGAACCCACCTTGCTGACCACCTTGCTGGCCGTCACCGCCTTCACCCTCCTCTTGGCCGTCACCGCCGTTATTACCCTCTTGGCTGTCATAGATTTCCCAGAATATTTTGGGTACGTCCCATCCCCTGTACTTGGGATTCGCCAGACCCATAGGCTTGCCGTTAGGGTAGGTTGGCATTGTTGCCCAGCCGTCACGATTCTCTTCATTCAATTTGAGATTGATCCAGTGGTCTAACGCTTGACCGCAGATGTTGTTATCCAGATCGGCCAAATGTTTGTAAACACGTAAGTGCTTAAGCAGTTTGTGATAACTCTCGTGAAGCATCACATACCTAAGATTGGAATCATTCAGGAAGTCGTCGACAAACGCTCTACCATAGATCTCGTCTCGACCGTTCGTGCAAGCCGTGGGTACTGAGTCATCGACTCTTTTCTCACCCAACATAATCACACTTGCCAGTGCCCTGTAACGCTCATGCTGAATTATGTCGGTTGTGCATTTCTTGACACGCTGTTCAGCGGACAGCTTAACTTTACCAAGTGAAAGTCCCATGGTTATTTTCCTCTAGGTTAGTGAGGGGCATCTCTGCCCCTTGAATGTTATGCCGATGGCATAACTTTTTATTTTACGTCGGCTGAGTAAAGGTAATTATTCTCCATAGCCCACTTAGAGAATAATGCGTTAGTGACAACCTCTGTCTGCAATCGGTACTCTGAGCTACGCGCCATGTTTACGAAGATTGACTGAGCCTCCGTATCCAGACGCACCATGTACTTCATCCAGCTGTTTATCCAGTCGGGTTGCAAGGTCTGCAAGGTGCGGTACACAACCATACACATAGCGGATGGCGATGTCGGTACAGTGGCAGTTTCGGGGTTGTTCTTGATCTCATCCAGCGTTGGAATCTGATCTGCCATCTGGATGAATGCCGCCATGTCGTGCGCCGCGTGTTGACCGATGGTACCGATCAATGCCGAGCTTAGAGTATGAGCGTCCATGTGCGCTCGCATCTTCACGATATCCGATGCCGCGTGTAGCGAGCGAGGGGTTACCATTGCACCACCCGTTATCTCTCGTCGGGGGTGATGAATGTATGGGTTGTCGTCAGGATTTGGTACATCACGGAAGTCCTGCATTAGCTGGGGGTTGTCGTGAACAAACTTAATAATTAGTGGATCTAAGTTATTAGGAATTGCGAAGTTCTCGATCCACTCTTGGCTAGTGGGTTTACGCATGGTCACATGGACGATGCGATTGTTCTGATGATCCTCCAACTCATCACCCACATTCTCCTCAGCGAGGTTAGACGTGGCAAAGACAATCGAACCTTCCGGTAACTTAGTACCACCAATGGACCGCTCCAATAGCACTCGGGTGAGTGCTTGACGTATCGACGGCTTACCCTTACCAAACTCGTCGAGCATGATGATAACCGGCTTGCCAGTTTGAAGTCCAAACTCTTCATGCGGAACCATAGTTACATGACTACGATCTTCTGAGAAGTTTGGAAGTGACAGATCACCCGGATCTGACTTGGTTGTTGAGTCGAAGTAGCAGAGGTGATGGTCTGGGAATCGCTCACCAAGAAGATTCAGGATAGTTGTCTTACCCGAACCCATGGGACCACTTACATAGACGCTACGCTGTTGGCCTACACAAGAGATAAGGTCAACGATTTGATTGATAGAAAGGTCATATAAAGTATTCATAATGAATTCTCCGAAAGATTAGAAAAGGGTTTCAAACAGGTGACCGTGTTCGTTCACGATCTTGTAATAAGCCACTCGTGGGTGGCGCTTGGTAGCAATGGCGTCACGCAAATGACGATAGTGCTTTGTCCGACGGGGGTTGCGGCACCGAAGTACCGCTTGCCCGTCACAGTTACCGAGGATAGGTGAATCATCCTCGTAATACGCTTCAACGTAGTAACGCATCTCACCAATCCATTGAGCTTAGGATTGAATCTAGCTTGCGTTTGGTTTCGATGCGACAAGTCTGATTGTCACGCAGTGCATCCACTGTCACACCGTCAATCGCGTCAATGATGTCGCGTCTGGCACGATCAAGGTTCTCATCCTGCATGATGTTGAACCTGCCGAGATTGTTAACCAGATCACGTACATTCTGTAACGCACTTTCAGATACCTTACCTTTGCGCCCTCCATCGCGCTCGGTATCTTCACGCTTCTGAATGGTTTCGACCAAGTGCTTAACGTGGATGAAGGTGTCGGTGTACAGTTTCTCAATGTACTTACCGGTCTTCTCACGTTGCTGACGATTCACAGACTCATTAACACGTTGTAGCAAATTGTCATTGAGTTTCTGCTGTACTGCCGCAACACCCGTGCTATCCACATAGTCGTACTCAACAGTGAAGCTAAACTTCCGCAACACTTCCTCAACCGGTGGGTAGTCATCTTCATCGTACATAGTGCCCAATGAGAACCGAGCGTTTGTTTTCGCATACTCATACTCAGTTCTGAAATCATCCACAAGTTTGTAAAACTTGTTTTGATATTCCTCAATCTTGGGAGTGTACTCGAACATGGTTTCGGTCAGGATGTAGCGCCAACCGTCATCACTCAACGGCATGGTCTCAAGGTAGTGATAACCTTGTCGCGCTTCACCCGACAGACTCACAATCTCTTCGTAAGTCTTAGATGGGATCAACCGTTTGGTGATATTGATCGACTTCACATCCGCACCGTTGTCACTCGCTAACTTCTGCCGAGCGTTTTTGTCCTGCTTTCGATTACCCCATACCTTGATACTCAGATAAACTTTCATACCCGAGCTTGCAAGAGTGGGTAGTTGGTCTTCGGTTACACGAATTGCTTCAAAGTTGATGTCATTCATTTTTGTTTCTCCAGTTAGAAAAGGCTACAACGTATTACAAAGAATCAATTATTATTACAAAGGAAAGTCCGAAGACGATCCCAGCGACAAACGAAATGCCCAGATCGACAATTCGCGATGTGAGACCAGTACCACTGTCTTGCTCATACTTATCGACCATGGCCTCGTACTGATCGGAGGGCTCATGCCAGATGATGGCACCTGCCTCGGGTTCCGGAGTTTCGTAAAACGGTAACTCCAGTTGAACTTCGGTGGTGTTATGCGGCTCGCATAACTCTTGGGTTTTGTAAAACTTCTGCCGACACGCGGACTCGGTCCGGTTGTGCGCTTTGGCAATTGCCTGCCAAGACATACCCTTCGCCTTACGCTCGTGTAGCTTGGTTACTTCTTTCTCAGTCCATTTCATAGCTTGGTCCTCGGGTTAAGTAGTCAATTAAGACTTCGGTTGGTAACTCTGACAACATTTTCATCACAGGTTGCCAGTCAGAATTTTTAACATCCTCTGCTAATTGCTGAAAGACGTTAACCCAAAACTTCTCATCGTTCATAGTCCTGCTCCTTATTAACAGCGGGTTCTGATTGTACGTAGTGGGTAGTGACCGATTGAGTGCATGAAGTTCTCACCCCGCAAGTTTCCAGTCAGAAAGCGAGAGCCACGCCAAGGCCGGTAACTGCGCGTCCTTGTGGCTTGAGTGTTGCGACGGTCGTGCCAGTGGCGATCAATAAACCGACGATACCTAAACTGTTTGTGCCAACCTAAATTGTCAAAGTTACTCATAGTCCTGCTCCTTTCTTTGGATCTGCGTTGGTACCCTCGACAACTGGGCAGTAGTTCTGCTTTGGCAACAGCACGATACCCTTAACCAAATTGCCGGTATACGTCTGCTTTCGGGGTGGTTGTTGACACTCAGGATTGAACGACATGGGTGCGCTCGGTATGAACGCAGTGGTTCTTCTATAGGTCATTGCTTCTCTCCTTAGATACCACGTTTGCGCTGGATGTAACGGCACACCAGATAGATGCGCTTGGTGTTCTCGTCTGCCGCGTTGGTTCGCATCCAGTGCAGTGCCGCGTATTTGTTTGTCATTAAGTCGCTGTCGTTCAGCGTGTTTAGCAGTTGGTAGAAACCAATGGTTTTGTTCTTGGCTGGTTTGATTATTTGCATCACTCTCTCCTTTGTTATGCGGATGGCATAACTTTTTGGTTAGTTTCTTGGTATTGAGTTACTGTAAAAGCACTCAGTCATACCCACGGGTGACCATGGGTATAGTGAAGGCTTTGTAATTGTTGTTATGGGTGGTACGTCATCTGGTTGGCAGTTTCTCGGTCATACCCAAGACTTGCGTCCCCAGTTTTTTGATAAACGAGTGCCATCGGACTTTGCATTGCTGTCGGCCTCGGGGTGACTAGCCCCATTACCCTGTTCGCCTACGCTTATCGCTGAGTGGTTGGCAGTACTGTGGACTCAAACTTGTCCTCTGGACTTTGAGGATTTTTTCACATCTCGCGGACTACTGGTCTGGCGGATTGGCGAGTCGAGTTGGGTGTACACACAGTACCGCGTAGCACTTGCTACACAGCGCACCTTATTCGGAGGTGTCGCACTCGTCGAAAAGTTATGCGGTTGGCATAACTAATCTGGATACAATGTTAAAAAGCAGGTTGGGCGCTGGGCTCCAACCGGTGGAAATCAAACAACAATTCCCACTATTACTATTATACGCCTTTGTCAAGTATTTGTCAATAATACGAGATCTTATTATGAAGTGTAAAAGGTTGGTTTTGTGTCGTAATGTTTCGTTTTGTTGCAGGAATTGAGTCTATTTTCAAAACGGGTTTTATTTATAGTTGCCGAAAAAGGGGGTAATGTTTCGCTTTGTTTCGTGTAATGTTGCAGAGGGCGATTCGCTGGAGGCCGCATAGAATAAGACTTTTTTTTGTAATGTTGCAATGTTGCAAATGTTGCGCGAAAAATAGCACCAGAGGGGAACGGGGTCAGGGAACTGTGGATTTCGCAAGGGTTATGGGGAAACTAGGAAAGGACTAAAAATGTATCTGGAGAGTTATATATATATTGAAACATTTAGATATATTAGTAGTAATATAAAAAAATACTAAACATTACCATCACATTGTTATAAGAAAGTCCCAGCCATTGCCAAAGATCATATTGTTGCAACGCTCTGCAACATTACGAAACAATAGGAAACAAAACAGATGTTATGCGCTCGGCATAACTTTTTATGACAAAGTTTGATATTAACTACTTATATCGAATTTGTTATGCGGTGCGCATAACTTTTTCTCAGCGAGCCAGATCACCCGTTGGCTTACCTGATACCAGTAGACGGTTTTTAAAAACGACGAATCTAGATCTGCGATAAACGAACATGCTACTAACGCGTTACGCTAAAGGCCAAAAGCTCGTTATGCGCCCGGCATAACAGGAATGTTGGAGACCACCCGTTGGCTTACCTGATACCAGTAGAAGAGCAAAAAAAAAAGGCCAAAAAAAACCCCGCCGAAGCGGGGTTGTGGTTAGTTCCAGACCGTGGCGTAGATCGCCTCGACCGGATAACCTTGAACACCGGCCAATGACATCATCATTGCAAAACGCTCAAGATCGGGTTTCGGATACGTTGCCAGTGCATCTATGATTTTAGTGAATTGAGCATCGCCCAGATATTCCCTTGTCGCGTTTAACGCCGCGTCAATTTTCTCTTGGCCGTCAAGCGTAGAGAAGTCTCTTGTATAGTGCATAATTTATTCCCTCATAGTTAAAAAACCCCGCCGAAGCGGGGTTGGTTGGTGGAGTTACTCAGCCTTGAGTGCCGCGATCGCCGCATCAATGTGACGTTTCGCATCAAGCAATTGCTTGCTTGTCACTTCCATCTTGCCAATACGCTCCGACATAGAGACTAGGCTCTTTATCGCCCGTTGCTCTGGAGTGGTTTGAGTCGGCTCAGAGTCGGCCCTATAGGCCTTCTCGATCGCTTTCCGGATGTGAGCAATCCGCGGGTTGATCCGTTGACGCGCCTCTCTGAAACGATCCTTTCGCTTCTCCCGCTCATCGAATGACATCTGGCCAATCTCAGCCTCTTTAAAGTTCGCCGACAGATAATCGTTGAACTTGTCATGGACCGCGTAGGGCCGATCGTGTTCGGGCAATGTCCCAGCCACCGCTAATTTCAGGCCTTTCCAGAAAGCGGGATGATTGACAGATCCGCCCTTATACTTGATGGGGGGATGTCTCCCGCTCATCCTTTTTAGGTGCGCTGAATGCCTCTACCGGAAACTTCTTGCTTATAACAAGGTCTGTCAAGCGAGTGGTTAATGACTCCGCTTGAACATTTCCGACAACTGCATCAACTGCTACCGCGATAACGTCGCGAGCGTATTTATTTAGATTAGACATATTGTCTCTCCCTAGATATCAAGTCTTACACACGGCATGTGTTGCTCGATGGGGCCATTTACTCATAATTCGTTACAGAGTACAAGGAATTCCCCGACATTATCAAACTTTATCAATGTTATTGATCGCGATTGGATTTGTTATGCCGTCGGCATAACTTTTTTCTTTTGGTCTAACCCGATTCTAGGGGGTAGGGTCGACCCTACTATACCCCTATGCCCCCGCTGTCATTACGGGACTCGCGGCTCATGTATCATACTATTCCACACAAACAACCAAGTTATTTTTGAGATTGGGCGCAAGACGTACCTTTGGGCGCAAGACGTACCTTTGGGCGCAAGACGTACCTTTGGGCGCAAGACGTACCTGCTGTATGTTTAAACAGTATCACCCAAAAAGGGGTATAGGGGGGGAGGGTCTTGGGGTACCCCCTTCATATAGGAAACACCCCCCTTGATGGTACCTACGATTTATTTTCGGGGTAGTTGTATTAATTTTTAATTTCTGTTATTTATTGTCGCATCGGCTATAGGCTTGCAAACAATTAGGTGTATTTTGAACAGTATCTTGGCTGTGCCGGAACTTGGCATAAAAATTCCCCCCACGGTACCGTACATAGATCTTCGGGAACGGCTAGAAGCCGTATGCGAAACCGCCAAAGAGTTGGAGAAGCACGGCTTAAAGTTTGACGATCCCGATGACGTAGACCACGAAGTAGCCGCCACCCTATTAACTGCTTATGCCGAAGACCCCGAAGGCACATCGAAAAAGGTCACAGATGGGCGGATGGCGGGGACGCCTACCCCTGCCCTTGTGTTGGCAAAAAATCTTTTGGACGTTTTTGGTCAGGTTGTCGTCGATGACGCCATGCGAATCCGCAACCTCGTTACCAATAAGTTGTTATTGGAGACCGAAAATGAAGATGCCAAGGTGAGGATGCGAGCGCTTGAGTTATTAGGGAAAATCAGCGACGTTGGCTTGTTCACTGAGAAGCGGGAGATAACCGTCACCCACCAGAGTGGCGATGAGCTAAGGGAGAGCCTCCGTGCCAAGCTCGCAAAGATCGTAGGGGATGTGAATCCCGACGAGATCGAAGACGCTGAGATCATAGAAGTCTCTGAATGAGCAAAGAGATGACCAATGCTGAGGCAGCTCTTCCGTTTTCTAAGTCGGAGCTTCGGCTGATGTTGAAGAATCTTGACCAGTACACGGAGGTCGAGATCGCAGAAATCAACAAGATGCTGGATGAGCTTCTGCGGCGCGAGTATATAGCAAACATATATAGCGATTTCATCGCCTTCTGTCGGCACATGCAGCCAGATTACATCGTCGGTAAGCATCACAGGCGGCTTGCTGACCTGTATATGGCAATAGAAGCGGGTAAAAAGGACCGAATTACGGTATCTGTACCCCCCAGACATGGCAAAAGCCAGATGTCTTCTATCTATTATCCAGCGTGGTATCTGGGTAAAAACCCTGATAAAAAGGTACTGTTGGTGTCGCACACGACCGATTTGGCGGTAGATTTTGGTCGAAAAGTGCGAAATTTGATCTCCAGCGATGCCTATAAGGAGGTCTTTCCTAATGTTGAACTTGCTTCGGACTCTAAGTCGGCTGGTCGTTGGAACACTAACTACGGTGGTGAATTCTATGCTTGCGGTGTTGGTTCTGCTCTCGCTGGTCGCGGTGCTCATTTGCTTATTATTGACGATCCCCATAATGAGCAAGATATCCTCAACGGGAACGTGGAAGTCTTCGATAAGGCGTATGAGTGGTTTACCTTCGGTGCCCGAACGCGCTTGATGCCCGGAGGAGCGGTGGCCGTTGTCCACACGCGATGGTCCGAAGTCGATTTGATCGGACGGCTTACCCAAGATATGGCGAAGAACAATCGCGCCGATCAGTACGAGATTTTTGAGTTTCCTGCGATTTTAGAGATCGAGGGGGACGACGGGGAGATAACTGAGAAACCGCTGTGGCCTGAGTTCTTTGACATCGAGGCACTGCACAGAACGAAAGCGTCGATGCCCACATTCCAGTGGAACGCACAGTATCAGCAGAAGCCGACGGCGGAAGAGGCCGCACTGATAAAACGTGAGTGGTGGCGCACATGGCGCGACAACGACCCGCCGAGATGTGAGTATATAATCATGTCACTTGACGCGGCGGCAGAGAAGCACAACCGTGCGGACTACACGTCGTTGACGACATGGGGTGTGTTCTTCAACGAGCACGACAACGAGTATCAGATAATCCTGCTAAACAGTATATGTGATCGGTATGAGTTCCCAGAACTGAAAGCGTTGTGTTTGGATGAGTATCGGGAGTGGGAGCCCGACTCGTTTATTGTTGAGAAAAAGTCAGCAGGTGTGGCAATATATCAGGAAATGCGTAGATCAGGGATACCTGTTAGTGAGTATACGCCGCATCGTGGTACCGGCGATAAAATTGCTCGTTTGAACTCCGTGTCTGATATTGTTAGCAGTGGTATGTGTTGGGTACCCCAGACCCGTTGGGCGGAGCAGCTCGTTGACGAGATTGCGGCATTTCCTTTTGGAGCGCACGACGACCGAGTAGACAGCACTGTTATGGCGCTAATGCGTTTTAGACAAGGCGGTTTCATTCGACTACCCACTGATGAACCAGAACCCGAGCAGTATTTTAGAAGGCATCGCCAAGCGGCGTACTACTAGGACGAATATAGATGGCTATTGAAAAAGGAATTATGGGAATGCCCGTTGGTCTTGAAACCGAGGTTGAGGGCATGGAGGGGGACGGCCAAGAGATAGAGATTGAGATTGTCAATCCAGATGCCGTGATGATTGATGATGGGAGTACCGAGATAGCGATAATCCCCGGTGATATGGAGGATCTCGTTGTTTCATTTAATGACAACCTAGCCAGCTATATGGATGAAGACCAGTTACGCACCATTGGCGAGGAGTTGGTAAGTCACATTGACACTGATATTGCTAGTCGAAAGGACTGGGCAGATACGTTCGTTGAGGGTCTTGAGCTTTTGGGTCTAAAACACGAAGAGCGCACCATGCCTTGGGAAGGAGCTTGCGGTGTGTACTCAAGCGTCTTGAGCGAAGCGGCTATCCGCTTCCAAGCTGAGACAATGACGGAGACTTTTCCCGCGACAGGTCCAGTAAAGACTAAGATCATCGGCGACGAAACAAAAGAGAAATTAGAAGCAGCTCAGCGTGTAAAAGCTGATATGAACTATCAGCTTCAAGAAGTCATGGATGAGTATCGTGCTGAGCATGAGCGGCTTTTGTACAGTCTGGGTTTGAGCGGTAGCGCGTTTAAAAAGGTCTATTATGACTTACATCTTGGTCGCCAAGTGGCTAGTTATGTGGCAGCTGAGGAAGTTATCGTCCCTTACGGCGCGGCTAACTTAAATACCGCTGAGCGCGTAACCCACATCATGCGTAAAACTGAGAACGAGATTGAGCGTTTGATGGCTAGCGGGTTCTACCGCAGTGTTGACTTGGGCGAGCCGAGCGCGTTTCAGACTGATATTGATGAAAAGAAAGCTGAGACCGACGGCTTCACTGTAAATGAGGACAACCGCCATACTCTTTTTGAAGTTCACGTTGATACCATTATTGATGGGTTTGACGATGAAGATGGTCTCGCCAAACCCTATGTAATTACAGTGGATAGCTCGTCTGGCGAAGTTCTTTCTATCTATAGGAACTGGGACGAAAGCGATCCTAAAATGCTCAAGCGGCAGCATTTTGTTCACTATACCTACTTACAAGGATTTGGTTTTTACGGGTTGGGCTTAATCCACATCATTGGTGGCTACTCTCGCGCAGGTACGAGCCTAATCCGACAGCTGGTGGACGCGGGTACGCTGGCTAACTTACCGGGGGGTCTGAAAACCCGAGACCTGCGAGTACGAGGCGACGACACGCCAATCGCCCCCGGTGAGTGGAAGGACGTTGACGTCACAAGTGGCTCTCTACGTGAGAACTTAATGCCACTACCCTATAAGGAGCCAAGTCAAACACTCCTTGCATTATTAAATCAAATTACCGAAGAAGGTCGTCGTTTAGGCGCGGTCAGCGATTTGAACATTTCCGATATGTCGGCAAATGCTCCAGTCGGTACAACTCTTGCGCTCCTTGAGCGAACTCTTAAGCCTATGACGGCGGTTCAAGCGCGTGTCCACTACGCGATGAAACAGGAGTTTAAACTTCTCAAGGTCATAATCGCTCAATACACCCCATCGGTTTACGACTACAACCCTGCGTCTGGCGACAGAATGGCTCGTCGTGAAGACTACTCTTTGGTTGAGGTCATACCGGTTAGTGACCCGAATAGCTCAACAATGGCTCAGCGGGTAACTCAGTACCAAGCGGCCCTTCAAATGGCCCAAGGTGCCCCTCAAATTTACGATTTACCCGAGCTACATCGACAAATGCTTGAGGTTTTGGGCATTAAGAACATCGACAAGCTCATACCAAGCACTAAAGAGCACAGTCCGAAAGACCCCGTTAGCGAAAATATGGACGCAATGTTGGGTACACCGCTAAAAGCCTTTATATACCAAGACCACGACGCACATATAGCGACACATATATCCATGATGCAGAACCCACAAATTATGCAGATGGTCGGTCAAAACCCAATGGCTCAGCAGATAACCTCATCACTTCAAGCCCATATCGTTGAACACTTGTCGTTTAAATACCGCGCAGATGTTGAAAAGCAGTTGGGTGTATCACTTCCCGCACCGGGTGAGCAGCTACCCGAAGATATGGAAGTTCAACTGTCCCGACTCGTTGCTAAAGCCTCTTCTCAGCTTACCCAGCAGAGTCAACAGCAAGCGGCTCAACAGCAAGCGGCTCAGAAAATGCAAGATCCTGTCATTCAGATGCAGCAGCAAGAGCAAGCACGAAAGGATCGAGAGCAGGCAGTCAAAGAACAACAAGCTAACATTGACTCTCAAATCAAAATGCGGGAGCAGGCTAGGAAGGAAGCAGAGAGCCAAACCAAGGCACTCACTGAACAGCAGAAGTTGGATCTTGACCGAGAGGAACTCTATCTTCAATTCCAAATTGACAGCGACAAACTAGCGAACACGGATGACGTAGAGAGGGCGAAGCTCCGTTTACAAGAAATTCAAAACCTTAGAAATATCCTATAAAGGGAATAATAATGCCTAAAACATTGTTTGATGTTATAAAAGATCCAATAAACGAACAAATTGATCGAATATCCCAAGTAGTCGTCTTAGGGAATATTGAATCTTTCAATGAGTACCAAAGGCTTGCTGGTGTTATCCAAGGTCTCACCTCAGCCTTAAACATAGTAAAAGACCTTGAGCAAAAACAAATGGAATTTGATTATGACGACGAGTAGCAAACCCATACAGTTAGAGCTAGATTTTGGTGATAAGCCAGAAGCTGAATTGCGGGATGAGTGTATTCCGAAGCCAGTAGGCTACCACATTTTAGTGGCTATGCCTGAAGTTGAAGAGAAGTACAAAAGCGGAATTATAAAGTCCGCTAAGACCATGAACCATGAAGGCTTGCTTTCTATGGTTGGTTTAGTTGTTGATATGGGTAGTGAAGCCTATAGCGATACTTCACGTTTTCCTAACGGCCCTTGGTGCAAAATTGGCGACTACGTGATGTTTCGCAGTAACAGCGGAACTCGATTTAGAGTCGGCGGTAAAGAGTTACGTCTTATGAATGACGATAGCTTGGAAGCGGTTGTTGCCGACCCATCAGCGATTACAGCGGTATAAGGAGAAAAATCATGGCTTTTCAACAAGTTGGAGATTCTTTCACCTTTCCACATGAAAAGAAGCAGGCAAAGGAAGATATGGATATCGACATCGAATCTAGTAGTGCGGAGGAAATAAACACTCGCCCTTCTAGGAAGGCTAAAGTTGAAGATTCTGAGGAGTTTGAGTACGAAATCATTGACGATACTCCCCCTGAAGATCGTAATCGGGAACCTATGCCAGAACCCCCATCAGATGTAACTGATGAGGAATTAGCAAAATACGACGAGTCAATTCAAAAGAGAGTCAAAAAATTTGCTAAAGGTTATCACGATGAGCGCAGGGCTAAGGAAGCCGCCATTCGTGAGCGAGCGGCTTTGGAGCAACTAGCCCGACAACTTCGTGATGAAAACGAAAAGTTAAAGGGTGATGTGAGCAAGAGTCGCAGTGCAATTATTGAGCAAGCCAAGCGTCAAGTAGCTTCGGACCTTGCCAGAGCCAAGGCTTTGTACAAGACCGCGTATGAGAATGGAGATTCTGATAAGCTGTTAAAAGCAGAGGAGGCTTTAGCACAAGCTCGCGCCAGAGAGTCTAAACTTTCTGGTATCAAATCTACAGCTTTACAAAGCCAAAAAACTAATGTAAAAACTGAACAATCATCGACTGTTCCTAGTAAAGTTGAACCAGCACCGACACCGATTCAACGAGACGAAAGAGCAGAGAGTTGGGCCAAGGAAAACGCTTGGTTTGGCAAGGACGATGAAATGACTAGCTTCGCTTTGGGTCTGCATCAGAAACTTGTTAAAAGTGGAATCGACCCTAAAAGTGACGTTTACTACGAGAATATAAATTCTCGTATGAGAGAGGTTTTTCCCGACCAGTTCGGGTTAGAAAGAGGAGACCCCAAGTCAGCGAGAAATGTTGTAGCACCTGCCACGAGAAGCCGTGCCCCTAAAAAGGTATCTCTCACAAAAAGTCAGGTAGCTATTGCAAAACGACTGGGCGTACCTCTTGAACTTTACGCCAAACAGATGGCAGCAGAAATGAAAAAAGGAAACTAAGGGATGAACGATCAAGTTACTAAGCAGAACCGAACATCAAGAACAGCCGAGACACGAGCAGCAGACGTTCGTAAACGTTCTTGGGTTCCGCCAGAGCTTTTGCCGACACCCGAAGCTCAAGATGGTTGGAAGTATCGTTGGATACGAGTAGCGACCCAAGGACAAGTTGATCCTACCAATGTTTCCTCAAAACTTCGTGAAGGCTGGGAACCCTGTCGAGCAGAAGATCACCCTGAAATAGCAATGGTCACCGTGGAACAAGCGCGTTTCAAGGATAATGTTGTTATGGGCGGGTTAATGCTCTGCAAGGCACCAGTGGAGCTTGTTGAAGAGCGTAATGAGTATTATGCGAATCAAACAAAAGCTCAAATGAACTCTGTAGACAATTCCCTTATGCGAGAAAGTGACGCACGAATGCCGATTTTTAATGATCGCAAAAGTAAAGTTACTTTCGGTAAGGGTAGTTAAACCTATTTTAGGAGCTTATTATGGCTTACCCCGCAGTTAGTGCCCCTTACGGGCTTGTACCGGTAAACCGTGTTGACGGTCTACCTTATGCAGGTGCCACTCGCAATTTTAAAATTGCGTCTGGTTACAATACTTCCATTTTCAAGGGCGACGCAGTTGCTCTGGTAACTGGTGGTACTGTTCAGCGTGATACTTTTGATGCAGCGATGACACCCGTTGGTGTCTTCATGGGCTGTTCTTATACGGACCCTGTACTTAAGTACAAAATCTTTAGCAACTATTACCCAGCGGACACAGTGGCTTCTGATATTGAAGCTGTTGTTGTTGATGACCCGAACGTTATCTTTAAGGTAGCTGTTGTTTCTTCTGGAACAACTATCGGTGATTTGGCTATTACTGACATTGGCGCTAACGTCGCAGGTGTTAATAATACAGGTAGCACTGCTACTGGTAACTCAGCTTGTGCTATTTCCGACACTTCCGCTACTACCGCTACTCTACCTTTCCGTATCATCGGTTTGGTTGAGGAAACTAAAAACGCATCTGGTGGTTATACTGAAGCTCTCGTTAAATGGAACGCGGGTCATCAGTATAACAACACCACTGGCATTTAAGGAGTTTTGACTAATGGCTATTTCACGCGCACAACTGCTTAAGGAACTCCTGCCCGGACTTAACGCTTTGTTTGGTTTGGAGTACGAAAAGTACGCCGAAGAGCATAAAGAGATATTTGAAGTTGAAAGCTCTGATCGCTCTTTTGAAGAGGAGACTAAGCTCTCTGGATTCTCAGCGGCACCCGTTAAGGACGAAGGTTCGGCGATTGAGTACGATAGTGCTCAAGAAGCATGGACTGCTCGTTACACTCACGAAACCATCGCTATGGGTTTCTCAATTACTGAGGAAGCCATGGAAGATAACCTGTATGACTCTTTGTCTGCACGTTATACCAAAGCGCTGGCTCGTGCCATGGCATACACTAAGCAAGTAAAAGCTGCTTCAATCCTGAACAACGCTTTTAACGCTAGCGTAACCTATGGTGACGGAGTATCTCTGTGTTCTACGGCTCACCCCCTCGTTTCAGGTGGAACGAACGCAAACCGTCCCGCTGTTGATGCGGATCTCAACGAGACTTCTTTGGAAGCCGCTGTTATCGCTATCTCTCAGTGGACCGATGAGCGTGGTCTTTTGATCGCGGCTATGCCCCGTAAATTGATTATCCCCTCAAACCTCCAATTCGTAGCAACCCGTTTGCTCGAAACTGAAGGTCGGGTATCTACCGCTGACAACGATCTGAACGCTCTTCGCAACAACGGCTCCATCCCCGAAGGCTATGCAATCAATCACTATCTGACTGATACTGACGCATGGTTCTTGACTACTGACATCCCCAATGGACTTAAGCACTTCGTCCGTACTCCGATGTCTACGTCAATGGAGTCTGACTTTGATACCGGCAACAGCCGCTACAAAGCTCGTGAGCGTTACTCGTTCGGCGTGAGCGACCCCTTAGCTATTTACGGTTCACAAGGCGCGTAAGTAGTGATAAACTGAGCCCTCTTCGGAGGGCTTTTTTTATTTCACGGGGATTAAACAATGCCAAGATTTCCCTCTAGCGATACTGGTGATCAGCAAGTAACCGATGAATATGATAACCCTAGAAAATTTGATGTTGATGAAACCGAGGTACAAAATGGGCTCGCCGCTCTTGTTATAGGGATGACACAGCTTCCTGTTGATGTCTTTAAGTATCCTGCTCTTGGTACTAACGCCCTTCTTGAATACCTCAACCTTACAGATCCAGAGGTTGCTAGGCGTGTTAGCCGTCAAATTCTATCTATGACAGATTCAATGGACTTTCTTCCAGAAGACCTTGCTGCATACAGGAATTACATAAAGGAAGAGTATCCTAATACAGTGATGACTGGCACGATTGGCCTTGGATCCATGGGCGCACTATTAAAGAAATCAATGCCTTACCTTATTCAGAAGGGATTTAAGCCTCCAGCAACAGTTGCCAACCCATCCAATTCAGGAATTGCAGCTCTAGATGCAATAAGAAATCAAGCATGGCCTTATCTGGTTTCAAAGGCTGGCAATGCCAGGAGGGCCGTCAGCGCTAATTGGGCGCCAGTCACAGTCGGTCTTGAGACAGCCAAAGAGACGGTCGGCGAAGAATTTCTTACAAATTTGTTAACAGGTGAACTATGACACTCTTGTGTGGTGTAATTCAAACATAAGATGTAAACTTTTGGTAACTGGGAAAATTCAGCACACCAGACCGACCCAGCGGACGATATGCAGACTGGTGTGCTACTCGCATATGAGGAACTAGCAATGGCTACCACTACTTTTTCTGGCCCCGTCGTATCAGACAATGGCTTCAATCTCCCTGTCAGCTTGACTTCAGAGCTGCCTGCTGCTTCTACATCTAACACTG
>LSRR01000008.1_pt1 | contig 43472 bp, 72 predicted proteins | sample 1162981 | NCBI WGS metagenome assembly LSRR01 (sample SAMN03256433, study PRJNA305521) | marine metagenome | biome: Estuarine; feature: Estuary; material: Brackish water; isolation source: iron chloride precipitation of viral particles from surface water samples | place: USA: Chesapeake Bay ... | reverse complement strand
CATCGTGATAAATCTTGCAAGTCAGACCCAGGCACAAACACGGCCTTGTCGTTGTCCGCCAAAGGTCATATCACCTGACGACACAAAGGATGTTGCCAGGGATTGTTGTACCTGTAATTGCGGCCGGCAGAAGACCACCGATAACAGTACCATCAATAGCACCACTGTCGATGTTTGCGTTTGTAAGTGCTTGACTATTTAAGTCTACGGCACTGCCAAGCGTTGTAGCGGAAAGCGTTGTAGCGGAAAGCGTTGTAAATGTGCCAGCAGCAGCACTATTCGCACCGATGGTTGTACCGTCAATCTCACCAGAGGCAATGTCCACCTTGCTAATGTCCACTTCACCTGTACCATCAGGTGTCAGAGCAATGTTGCCATTGGTATCTGTGCTGATGATGGTGTTGCCATTGATGTTGATGTTGTCAACGTCAAGGTCAGTGTTAATAACTACTGTGCCTGTACCGTTAGGTGACAGATTAATGTCACCGTTAGTGTCAGTTGATGAAACAGTATTACCATTTACATTTATATTATCTACATCTAGGTCTGTATCAATTACAACAGTACCAGTTCCATCTGGCGATATGTTAATGTCACCGTTAGTATCTGTACTGATAATAGTGTTACCATTTACATTTATATTATCAACGTCTAGGTCTGTATCAATTACAACAGTACCAGTTCCATCTGGTGATATGTTAATGTCACCGTTAGTGTCTGTACTGATAATAGTGTTACCATTGATGTTGATGTTGTCTACGTCCAAGTTACCAACAAGCTGAGTGTTACCAACATAATATTCATTTGCTTGAAGATATGTGACAACAGCGGTAGATCCGCCACCGTCAAACTTTAGAACAACATCTTTTCCATTCGGAATCTCGATATCTCGGCTTGAACTGTAAGTCCCCTGAAATATAAGGATGGAACGTGAACCAGATAAGCTGTTACGGAAATATACGACCTTTTCCGAATCATTAGGCGTAAGCTGTACATAAGCAGTTGCGCCTAAATCTCCGCCATCCACAAATTCAATATACTTATTACGACCCGTGGATACCGCACCATCCGTGATCGGAAGCGCTGTAGGAGATCCACTTGACCCAGCCGTTGAAAGCGTAACCGCTTCAATACCGCCAATTGCTTGATCAAGGATGTCAAAATTAGTGTTGGTTGTAGCGCCCCAAGTTCCTGACTGTTCCCCGGTCGCTGGTTTTTCAATACCTAAATTAGTTGTGTATGTACTAGCCATATCTTAGATCGCCTCTCACGCTGCTATGTTTGTCCAATTTGGTGTCTGCGCCGGAGTGGTCTCACCCCATGCCGGCGTTTGCGTAGGAGCAATAGGAGTATAACTCGGATTTTGATTTGGCACAATAGTATCCCAGATCAGTACGGGGGTTGTGCTTCCAGTGGCTTCAACACCTGTTGGGAAAACAGTGCAACCCAAATTAAAGTCAGAAATCGTTCCAACTTGCCCCGTGGCGCTAACACCATTAACGTCCACATCTAATTTAATATCAACAGTTGTAGCACCAACACTTCCTGTCCCGGCTACACCCGTAACAGGAACATTCGCGTTCGCCGTTGTTGTGACAGACCCAACCGCTCCAGTAGCCTCTAGCCCCGTAACAGGAACCGCTTTACCTATGGCCGCCGTAGCCGTCCCTACTGATCCCGTAGCCGCTACGCCTGTTACAGAGACATCAACGGAAACACCCGCAGTGACGGAACCCACAGACGCCGTAGCCGCTAGCCCCGTGACGCTATTGACGGAGTCGGCAGTTACTCCTACAGACCCTACTGATCCGGTGCCTTCCAGCCCCGTAGCCGGTACAATAGAGGCCGCATCAATTGTTGCTGCGCCAACCTGTCCCGTAGCAGATAAGCCCGTCAAGGCTATGTTGGCCACTCCCGTTGTCGTTACAGAACCAACTGCGGCAGTCGCCGCTACTCCCGTAACAGGGACGGTTATTCCTATCCCCACGGTGGAGGACCCAACTGCGGCAGTCGCCGCTACTCCGGTAACAGAAACGCTTACGCTTTGCTGGACACCGGCTGTTCCTACTTCTCCAGTAGCCGCTACTCCCGTAACAGAAACATCGGCTCCTCCCGTAGCAGAAACCGTGCCAACACTACCCGTAGCCGCTACTCCCGTAACAGAAACATCGGCTACTCCCGTAGCAGAAACCGTGCCAACACTACCAGTAGCCGCTACTCCCGTAGCAGAAACATCGGCTCCTCCCGTAGCAGAAACCGTGCCAACACTACCCGTAGCCGCTACTCCCGTAACAGAAACATCGGCTTTCGCATCCGCCGTTATAGATCCGACTTGCCCTGTAGCAGCGAGGCCCGTAACAGACACATTGGCTTCTGTTGTAATAGAGACTGTGCCAACATTTCCCGTAGCCGCTACGCCCGTAGCGGGAACATCGCTTGCCCCGGCTACCGTAACGGTGCCGACTTGGCCTGTCGCCGATACCCCAGTAACCGATACAGATAAAGGACTACCCCAAGCCCCTTCTGACCACGCTCCTCTTCCCCAACCCGCAATAAGTGCCATTTATGCCACCTAAATGTTTTAAGCTATGCGGATAATAGCGTTACTTGCATCGGCGGTTGGAAACACAATTGTAAAGTCACCTGCGGTTGATGTTTTGTCTGAACCAAAGTCTAAAACAACTACGGATGGGTCACCTGACGCGGTATCATTAAAGATAAGCGCACCGCGAGCAGTGATTGTAGCCGTGCTAAACGTAAGGTCAGCAAAGTCAGTAAACGCTGTAGTTCCACTTGTAGTAGGATTTACTCTCGTAAGTGCCGCGCCTTTAGCTGTGTAACCAGTTCCAGATACCTCGTCTGTAGCTGTGTAAGCGGTTGTAGCCGCAGTAAATGAAGCGTTATTGTCATACAGCGCTAAATTGAACGTGCTACCGCCTGAAAGTTTAAAGTTGTGAACAGCTTCAAGTAACTCTTTTTTGAAGCTCGTACACATAAAATTGCCCGTAAATGCCATGTCACAGTCTCCTTATTTGTTCGGCAAGTTTTGCATAACCTGCCTTAGATAGGGCGTTATGTACCGTAGTTCTATCACTTTTTATTGCTTCTCGCATGTAAAAAGCTACAACCGCCAACATATGCTTTCTATATGCATTTGCTTGGTCACGAATGGCAGGATGAGCTTGATCCGATACATTGATCAAACGATCCACACAGCGTTCTGCCACTTCTTCAGGTGTAAACCCTCGATTACTTGTGGTTTGAACGGACACCGAAAAATCTTCCGGCATATCTACTATTGCCTTAAACATTATGTCTTTGGCCTCCTAATTTGTCCTGTGCGATACTCATCAGATATTTCAAGAGCTTCACCAAAGTTTTTAAGGCGGGATAAAGCCTCACCAAATCTAGCATTGTACGCTCCTAATACGTCTTGTTCGCCTTTCATAAACACATAGGCCTCAATTAAAGAGCCATATAATAGGGCAATTTCAGCGTTTTCGCTTAACCAAGTCGTTCCAGTGCCAGCCCCCGCTGTTAAACTAGCAGGTCGGTACAAATAATGAAGTGTCGTAACGTAATTAGCGTTAGGTGTTGGCCCAAGCAAAAAATTACTTACATCAAATTGTGCGTAATAAAGAGGATCGCCAGTTGTCGCAGGGTCTGGCGTGTATGTCTGAACATAGTCCAAATCTTTAAACAAAAGAAAAGACTGATCACCATTAGCATCTGTAAAACTCAAAGACATAGGTGCCAAAAAGTCAGTCGGACACGCTAGAAACTGATTAGCACTAGCCATTACACCAGAAACATTCTTCTGAAACAGGTTTAATTGTACAGATTTAAGAATACGTTCCTCTGCAAGTCTTATGAATACAGGGATATTATTAACGAAAGTAGTTTCGTTGTTCTCTGTGTAGTCTTGTATCGCCTGTTGTAATTCTGTGTATGTAAATGCCATTATGTCACCGTTACCGTAACTACCCCTACTTGGCCTAACGCCTCCAAGTTATTCGGCGGATTAATTGGATTAGTGGGCGGACCACCAACAGGATTCCAACTCCATTGAATGTTCCGTTGTTGATCTAAAGCCTGTTCCGGACGCGGATTCCTTAACGCTTGAGGATCTGGGCCAACTCTAGGCGGTTCTAACTGCGGGTGTTTTGGTTCATATTCATCTGGACCTACAAGTAGACCATTCCATTCTTCTCGCATATCTCTTAAACGAAACTGAAATCCAGACCTGTCTGAAATCCCATACGCATCTTTTCCTGACGCATATCTAGCCATTACACCCTCAAATATTGAATACTAGGTGTCAATTTGAGTGACACACGATCCTCATCTTCATCTGCCGCACGCTGGAACTCTTCTTCATACACCGTTTTTAAAAGCTGAACTCGTTCTGGAGCCTTCTTAATAGATAAATAGTATGCAAGACCAGCAACCATACAAGGCAAAAACCTAAACGGAGCATCCGTTGTATTAACGAGCGCGTCAGCATCTTCTATTCGTGTGATATAATAGTATACAAGCTGATCCGTGCTATTCTCAGGCACAGGCCATAACGTCATTTCAGGACTGACTTGTCTATTGAAATAAAACTGACTGGGTCTGCCTGTGGTTGTTTTTGTTGGTACATTCAAGTATTCACCACGACTAAGACGATCTACCTCATAATCAGTTCCTGATCTACGCAAGGCTACTTCAAGAATATCCGCCATTGGTGAGGCAAGACCATTAGCAGCATTATATGTAGCCGTACCACTGATTAAAGTCAGAGTGTCTTGTTTCACCGTCCAAAGATTTACGCCACGATTCGCCCAGTCCGCATACATCAGATTCAAGGAACGCCGAGCAGAACGAGCATCATAACCGGTGCGAATCTCAATTCCACACCGCTCATACGCTTCCTCAATGATGTCCGCTACATCAAGGTCAAAATCCCTTGAACCTGAAGTTGCCATTATACAAGTCTACCTCTACGCATTGGAGGACGCATCCCACCACTTGACATAGGCCTGCGAGAAGTACCCATCATGCGATCCATGCGTCCAGCATTCATACCGGTTACATCACCACGCGGTTTTGCAACAGCCTGTGCCATTGCATCGCCAATAGTTTGTGCCATGCCCACGGCGCGTTTTACATCTCCAGCAACTGAACCACCCATTTGATAACCCATTGCCATTTCTTTTCGAGGGCTGATCATTCCGCCGCCCATGTAGCCTTTTTTCATTTTCTTCTTCATTTTTTTCTCCTCTTAACAGATTTAACACGCCTTGGCTTACCGGCAGGTTGTCCCAAACGCTTCTTCTGGGATATTCTACTCTTTTTTTCGCTTGTAGACAATTCGCTTGACGTTTTAGGGGTTTTGGATGAAACCCGCTTAGACGGGCGACAATAAGGGACACCACGTTTTTCACCCTTCTTTCTGCCACAGGGCTTGCCTGTACGAACATCTTTCCATTCTTCTTTAAACCAACGCTTGAGCGCTGCACCCTTTTTTGTCTTACGAACCGCCATTAGGACTGCTCCACCGAACCCTTAGTTCTTTTCCGCCGCCTTGGCAAAACACAACCGCAGCCTCGAGCCACAGCGGTGCCCTTAACTGGCTTGCCTCTAAATTTTCTTTTTGGTTTCGTCTCAGCCATTAGTAGGTCTTACCTTTGCGTTTAGAAGATCTACTCTTTCTTTTAGTTGTTTTACTCTTTCCTCCAGTTCCCCAGTTCTTGGCTCCGACTTTTCGGCACTTAGCAATCGCTCCTGAAGCATACGCTGACGGAAAGACTTTATATCTTGCTTTAACTTTTCGGTAACATGCATCTTTTGCCATTGTCCCACCTTTAGTTATTTGTTGTGGTATAGAACTCCGCGAGATCGCCAACTCTCTTCTCCGATATAAATGATTCCCACATAGGTTTTATCATCTCATAATTGGCCGCAACCTTACCATGCGTCTCAGCTACCTCTACCTTTAAATCAACAATACTGAGTCCCACCCATCCTATGAAACCAACGGACACGACAGAAAAGAAACTAACAAGACCAATCAAAACTTTGTTTAACATTTCCATCTCCGCCGAGCCGCGCAAATACGTTTCTTAGGCGTCTTCTTACAACTGATGTTGTTCGCTTTCATTTGCCCAGCAGAACGAGAACAATAAGACTTACGGCGCTTTGCGGCAGCAGAACCCTTCTTAACCTTGCCTGTAACAGCGGTTTTTAACTTTGACCCTGGGTTGGCTCTACGATAGGCCTTGACACCAGCCTTGGTCATTCCAGCACCAGACTCGGTAGACCGGAAATTCTTTTTGTTGCGAGGAGGCATTTTCTTGGGTGCTCTAGCCATTACAGACCTCCAGACTCTTTTAATAACACACCGTCACCAAACACACCAATATCAGCGGTCTGCCCAGACATTTTTAACTGAAACTCAATCGTTGATCTTTCTGAAACTTTAAAGGGAAGGCTTCGTGCAATATCTATTCGTGAAACAAAATTTGTTTGAGCAACATTAAAAATGCGTCCATCGCTGAAAGTTACACGGTTGCGGAACGTCATGATTTTAGTGTCGTTGTTTGCTGTTGCAGTAAACGCATCAATACGACCAAGATAAAAAGAATGCCCAGCAGGAACAGTGAATACTGCTGCTTGATTTCTGCCACGCCCTGCAATTATTTTAGCGTATACAACACTGTTATAACTTGCCGTGATGTCCCCTACTGCGTTACCCACGCTAGTGACCAAGTCATTAATTCGGAAGAAAGATTTTGTAGTAGTTACAGGAGTTGTGCCATTTAATGCTACAACTTCTGTTTGTGTGTTGTAATCAGCGTCCAAACCGTTGATTAAAATACTAACAGCGGTGTCACTAGCACTACTACTAACAACAGACAGTTGTTGAGCGGCGGACAGAAAAGGAAGCGTTGTGCTGTTTTCCCAAGCCGTTATAAACGATGTTCCAATCGCGGGATTAGTGCCAAATATATTACGGATAGAATGTGCGGAAATCTGCCCACGAGCAACCTGTAGCTCAAACGGTTCGCTTGTGCCGACTTGAGATATAGATCTTATCTCGTGGACAGTCATTTTTGTCTCCTACGAAAGGAAGACGGTAAGTTCATTGCTAGAGCCTGTGAATGCACTAATATACGCACCATCCGTTGCTAGGATACCATCTGCTGGAATGTTCAGATGATGGATTCCTATCGGAAACTTTTGCGTGATCAATGTATCACCAGTGGCCGACCCGTTTTTGATCGTAAATGCGCCTGCCGCTGCAGCATATATGACGATTTGACGAATACGAGAACGACCTGGACCTACAACGCCTGCCGCTGTTCCTTGCGCCCAATTATACGCGGTTACCGGACCAGCCATTACACTCTCCTATTAAGCAAGATTGTTGTTTTGCTGATACAGAATTGTAAAACGAACTTCCCCAGCGGTTGTTGCCGCAGACGTTGTAACTGTCAAACGAATGTCTGCTGTTCCAGTGTCTTCCCACGCCAATGTACCACCGGCTTCGGTTGTTGGATACTTACGGCCAGCGGTTGTTCCACTTGCAAAAGTGTTCAGAATTGTAGAGGCACCGCCTACTGTATCCCCAACACTAAGGTTAGTGGTAGCGTTAGCCGCAGTAATAACGTCAATCACACAGTCAATAATCTGGGAATTTGCAGGGATAACAACGTCTGTTACAGACGCTGCAAGTGCACCGCCAGAAAGATCCGCTGAAAAAGTCTGCGCCATAACAACTTGACCAACATTAGCAATGTTTGAACCAAGGGTTGAGCCTGTTGTGTTTTTGATGGTTCCGGCCTTAATAGGACCAGAAAAAGTAGTTGTCGCCATGATTTACTCCTGTCGTGGCTAGTGTCAGATCCACAGTGGATCTGTCAGGGTAACACCAGCATACACGAAAAAAAAAGAAGCCGCAATTAATACGGCTTCAAGTTTAGAGAGATTTTTACACGCTTACAGTATAACAAATAAAAGGGCGACTGAAAAGCCGCCCTTTAACCCAGTATGGAGGACTAGGATTCTTATGCGCCGGGTGATCCGAACACACAACGTGGGTCTGAGAAGCCGAAGCTGTAACGCTCACGGGCCTTAAACCGCATGTTGCCTGTGTCGAAGTCTGCTTCCATCTGTGTAGACAGTGGAACACGCTCAAAGTGGATGAAACCACGAGGAGCATCTGTGAGAACGAAAAACGCATCTGGATCTGTAAGGAAGTCGTTAACGGCGTAGCCGTCAGGAAGCATTCCCATTGACCGAAGTGCGTTGATGTCGTTGTCAGCAGTACCAACACGCAAGTTTGATACCATCAGACGCTCTGCAACGAACTGCAACTGGCGAGGAATCACCAATTTTAGACCGCGTAGTGCGACTTTCAGGCCACGCTCATCAACGAATCCAGCAATGCTGATCAAAGCATCTTCAAGAGATGTTTCGTTCAAATCAGCGGCTGTGCCTGGCTCGTTAGCAAATGTGCTACCATTTGTCAGAGGGTGTGATGCGTCACAAAGTGCCACACCGTCACCACCAGCAAATGCACCAGCAGTAAACGCATTGTTCAGAATGCTGGCAGCTTTAACTTGCTTTGTGTGAGCCATTGAACGGGCAAGAGCACGAGTGTAGCGAGATGAAAGACGATCATAAAGATTATCTTCAACAGCTTCTTCTGTGATCGAAAACGCCAGAGCGATGGTTTCGTGGTTATACCGAGCGGTATATGCTTCGTTGGCATCGTCAAAATTGACGGCGGAACCTTCCGACTTAGTCGGAGCGGCGCCAAACCCGGAAAGCATAACCTCCTCCTCAAATGCTCGATCTGAGGACTCAGTATCAAAGATTTCGGCGTGCTGATTTTCGTACCGGTTGTACTCCATGCCAAACAAGGCATTGAGGCCCGGCTCCAGCTCTTTCGCCAGTTGTGCGCGAGAAATAGCCATTACTGTGCCTCCTTATACGCCGGTTGTCGAAGGAGTACCAGCAACAATCGCGCCATTGGCGGAATTAAAGCTGTTATTCAATCGAACGATTAGACCAATACCAGCTGCCGTAAAGTCTTGATTCTCCGGATCATCCTGAATGCCGATAATACGAAGCTGCAAGGCAGCAGTGGTAGCGATTGTGCTGACACCCAACTTAGCAGATGAGATACCGGTGGTTGTTGAACCAGAAGTAGCCGTTGCAAAGTTTGCGTTAGCAAACACATGCGCCCGTGCAGCCGCTTCGCTAGTAAGTGAAGCATCTGAACAGATTACAAATGTCTGCATTGGGTTATCATAAACGAAGGCTTTGACAGGGAAATTTGAGTCCGCGCCAGAACCAGGCCAGTAGTTTGAGAAAACTGTTTCACCAGTGGTAGACGAAACGTATTCACAACCTCCAAAAACACCGACAAGACCTACCGTTCCACCAGCCGCCGCGCCAACAATGTCAATAAAGCCAGTTGCCAACGGGATAACAGGGGATCCTTGGTAAATCGCGTTTGTGTTTCCAGAGGCGATACGATATTCGGTCATACCAGTGGTGTTTGCAGCCTGACCGACTACACCAATCGGACGAAGTCCGAATGCACCGTTAGTATTTGCCATGATAGCAATCCTCTAAAGTTACTCGGAGTCGCGTGTGCGGCCTCCGAAAGTTACACGACTTTGCCTCTCATTACTGATAGGCATGGAAGGATGTTGTTCCTTCATAAGATCCTGATCTACAGCCGTCATTTGTTCGCGGGTCCGGCCCCGGTAGTGTTCGGTTCTTTCCTGCGCTGTCTCTTCAGGTATTCGGGCTAGCATTAACCCACCGTTACCAATTACACCAGCATGTTGACCCTCATCAATAACCGCATAATCAAATCCAGGGTACTCATCGGCTCTGACTGGTTCCCATCCCTCTCTAAGTTTAGAGTGGACGTTCATTTTGTCATCATCACCTCTGAGAGATGTCCGGATCCAACGATGTGTATATCCATCGGGTGGAGCGGGTGCCTCTAGTCGGCTGGGCGGTGCCCAAGGCTTTCTGCGCGCTGTCTTTTCGCGTGTTTCGGTCGATCTTGATGCTCTATCACTCATTTTTCTACTCCTTAACGTACTTAGCGTATTCTTCAAGAGGAACGCCAAGTTTTCTAGCAATAGCTACCTGTGATGGTGTCAACTTGACCGACCTGCGCCCCTGTTTTGTACTGCGGGAAGCGGAAGTATCAGCAGAGGCGACTCTGTTACTTCCTCCGTTCTTACGACCAGAAAACCGAGTTGGAAACTCTGATTTCATACGCCGATCTATTTCATCATAGTACTCATCGCTCTTCGGGTCAAACCCTTCTTCTTCTACAAGCCTGCGATGAATACCAAATGCAGCATAAGTCATGACTTCGTCCTGACCAAACCACTCATTTTTTTCTGCCCAACCCTTCGCTTTTGGATCAGGTTGTGCAACTGGTTGTGCTTGCTGAACAGGTTGTTGAGCACGCTGTATTGCGTCCCCATCACCCTGCTGTACTTTTACTTTTTCTTGCCGTTGTTTCGCTAGGCGATAACGCTCCTGCTCAATAGCGATCTTCGACAGAGCCTGCTGCGCCTCCCACATAGCGTCAACATTGCCTGACTCATGAGCGTCACGATACGCAGACTTTGCTTGAGTTAGCTGAGAGTCAAGCCGTGAACCGTATTCACTTAGATAACCCTTGTCTAAATTATTTAATCGTTCTTTTAGCTTGTCGTTCTCACCTTTTATGGTTTGCGCGATACGAACAGCTTCCTCACGATCTCGCTCTTCTTTACGATAGCGATCCGTAAGGTCTTTAATACGTTTTTGAACTCTTTTACTATAGTCATCAAGCTCTTCGCCATCAGCCCCTGAATCCTCAGAAGCACTGACTTCAACTTTTCCTTCAGAGTCCGAACTCTCTTCAAGAGTAACTTCAACACCTTCATTTTCTTGATCTTCGTTTGATTTTCCAACAACCTGATTCATTTTACTCTCCTCAAACCTGTTTTACGTCTTCTGGCTCAAGAATAGTGGCGATCACCTCGTCATCATTAATGATGCGAACCTCGCCTCCCTCAATCTTAAACCTAGACCCCGCATATCGACCAATACATACCCACTGACCTTCCTGACACCATGGTTCAGGCTTGTCTCCAAACTTATTAGGATCTTGGTATGCCAACGGACCTAACTTCAAAACGTAAGCTACTACGGTAGCTAGCGCCTCTCGTTCACGGGCTTCGTTGGGGATAATTATGCCACCTTCTGTCTTAGCTTTTCCCTGATAAGGCATAACAAGGAGACGCCAACCAGTAGGCTGCGGTAGTCGTTCTTTTAAAGACTTATTTACAAGATTTGGGTCTAGAACCCTGTCTTCTTTGGATATGTAAGGAACAGAAGTTTCTTTTTTCTCTTCGTTACGTTGTTTTGCAATGTGGTCAGGAACTAATAATGTCTTCGGCATCTTCTATATGTTTCCCCAGCAAGGACTTGATCTCTTCTCTAGCGAATGAGAGTCCTTGTACCTCACCTACTAGCCGCTGATACTGTTCAAAGTTTTGAACACCACCAGTTGTTAACATAAGAGCGATCTGATCTTCTCGCTCTCTTAACAATTTATATATGTATTTTGAGAAGTCTGCAACATCCATTATATAATATCTTTGTACTCTGCTTGTTTATCACTTGTCATTGGTCCGCCTTCACCCCAACTGTCGCATGTGTTATCACTCTCACACACAAACTTCCATATCTGACAGTACCCAGTGTTTCTTGACTCATCACCAATACATTCAAGCATATTTTCTGTTTGATTATACGCAGAACAACTGCCGCAAACTTGATCAGAACGAAACGCTGAACCGGTGTTCGGTTCCCTATAATTTGCTTCGTCTACCGCAATCTCACGGTTTTCCGCGTTTAGATCGTCATCCTGAGTAGGTAATGGGCAATTATTACCGTCATCATCGTCTGACATCTTGTCCACCGGTATAGCACCATCCGGTAAAATGCTGATCATGATGGTAGGCATTAGAACGTCCCACTAAACTTTTTGCCCTTCACAGCAGAGCCGCATCCTCGACCCATGCCATCGGAGCTTACACTCATACCATAACGGTAGCCCTTAACTCTGCCGCCATCCTTATAGCCGCGTTCTTTAAACAAGTCAGACTTTAACTCTTCAACTAGATCATCATTCCCAGCTTCCATCGCAGCAGAAAGCATCTCCTCTAGTTCAATGACTCTTGCATCCACATCGCCACCATCTTGAAACCTAACCATACCACCACCTGCTTTCCTTAATTCTTTAAAATCTTCACCTGTTATTGCATCACGCGGCGCTGCTACACGCGCTAGTTTCTTTTGTTTAGCACTGTAATCTTTAAAAGGCATTTTATTCTCCTAACCACGATTCAAGTCTTGTCTGAGTGTTCCAGAAATAAGAGGAAATGGTTCAATAGCAGGGTATGCCTGTATCAATTGCAATGGCCTAGCGCCAGGTCTTGGAGTTATAAAACCTGGTTGAGGTAATGGTTCTGCTGAAATTGGATTCAACGTAGCTATTCCACCTTTTTCAGGACTAAGATTTAAAGTGCCGTTAACCACCATCCGTTGTTGTCCATTAGTAGATATGTCCGGAGTCATCGGCGTTTTTAAATCTGGAGGAATAGGTGGGTTAGTTCCAAACTCAGGCTCTTCTACGGGAGCCGCCGGCTGCTGTTCAAAACTAGGTTGCTGTTGTGCACCACCCTGTTCCATGCGCTGACGCATCATTGCTAACAAGCCGAGTTGACTCAGCATTGGACTCATGCTGTATCCAAACGGATTTGCCATTCCGCCAATGCCACCGAACAGAGGGAACATTATTTGCCTTTCACATACTTACTGACAGCTCGATTTCCAAACCAGAATGACATAATCGCAGCGAAAAGACCAGCGGTTTCATCTGTCCACATTAGTTCCACCGCTTCCTTCCAATCGCCGCCCATTTCAAAGACCTTCATCATAATCACAACTTCCGTTGCCGCAAACATCATGAAGAAGGCGTAAGTAATAACAGGGCGCACGCTGCCGCGAAGAGCGTTGACAAATCCGCCAGCGTCAATGCTTCGATCATGCTCATAAATGCTCCTAGATTCCTGAATATCGGCTTGCTTATCTAACTCCTGTAGTTTAAGCGCAGAGCGTTTCTCCATCAGCTCGGCTTCCATCTTCATGGTTTCCAGCTTCTGCTTATGCTCCTGCCCAGCCTTGAAGAAGTTCAATACTTCCGGCAGGAAACTTGTACCAAAGCCTAAAAGGCTTCCAAGTAGACTCATCATATCAATAGACCTCTATGCTGTCTTTTTTAATGTATTTCGGCACACAGTATGCCGTAACTCTATCCCTGCTGTCCATTCTGTCAATAGACTGGTAGTTTCCAAACCGTTTTGTCAGTTCCTTTGCATAGAAATTACAGTCCGTTACGCTACGAAAATACATGTTGTCGCTAATTACTTTACGACTCTCGCCTACGCCTAAATAGACCATAAGTAAAAAAACATGAATCACTTCTTACTCATCCAAGCGGTCATACCCATGTAGGCGCCCACTATACCGGCACCACTCAAGTAAAACAGATTGCTGATGTCTCCTAATGCTTTGACACGCTCAATATCAACGAAAAACATAGCTAATGTAAACGCACCCATTGCAATAAGCGTATATGTCGCCATCCTACGCTGTGCCTTGAGTTTGCGAAGTTCAGCTTCTGCCTTCATGATCTCTTCGGCATGTGCCAGTTCCTCATCGGTCACAACACCGTCACCATCAATGTCGTACTTTTCGTACCCGCTTTTCGGTTGTAACTTCTTCTGTGTCATAACGCACTCCTTTGTCTCTGCATCATAATCCACACAATGAATGCCAAAACAACAAACCCAAAAATCAGACATAGTGCAATAGCTACAATCTCCATGAACTGTCTTCGTCTTTCGCGTTGACGGTATAAAGTATCTTGCCTCTGCTTACGGATCTGGCCCTCCATACGCAGGAGTTCGTCCCATGCATTTTGACCCATGGTGTACTGGATCCACAGCTTCAGCTCATCTCTCTGCTGTTGAGCCTTGCGCTTGGCAGAAAAGACCTCAATAGCCTCTTGTTCTATAGATTTGCCGGCAAACAGTTTTTTGAAAATAGGCGGGTTCTTGGCTTCTCTCTCAGCTTGATCTAGGTCTGAGAGCGCACCCATCCACCGCGACAAATCCGTAGCCATAGACTCGATGTCGCGCCCAATCTGAAAGCCTTGTTTTATAGCTCCAAAAGCCGCCGAAGCGGTAGCCATCGCAGTGATTGGATCCAATTATCCTCTACGCATCGCCAACTCTCGCTGAACCCTGATGCGTTCCCTATTTACATCAGCTCTTTCGTCAGCGATATCTTCTTGGCTTTCTATGCGTGCAGCATCCGTTGCGGCTCGCGCCTGCATCTTCACCTGCTCAAGGTTAAGCCGCGCCTGATCGTTCTGCGCTCTACGCTCTGTGTCAGCCGCCTTGATTGCAAGTTCTTGCTGGCGGATTGCTACAAGAGGATCTTCTTGTTGTTGTGGTGCAAGCATTCCCAGAACCTGCTGTGTTAGTTCTGCTTCTATCTGCGCGACCCTTGCTTCAATCTGTTCTGGTGGCAACTGCGCTGCCTGCATTTGCTGCTGGGCTATCATCGGATCAATCGCCCCAACCTGCGCCGCCAGCATGGCCTGTTGAGCCTGTACTTGCTGCGCTTCGATTTCCTGTTGAACTTGGCTTCGTGCCTTCAATGCTACATGCTCCATCATGTGTGAGATGAATACACCTAGTACCTGTGGTGATGTTTGTACGATAGGCAACTGAACAAATGCCATATGCACCATAATATGCGCCTCGTGATCCTGTTCTGGGAAGGCCTGAAGCAACTGTCCACCCAAGCCCCTCGCATTCTCTACACTAGGATCGGTTGGCTGTGGCTCCTGTGGTGGCGGCAAGATCTCATCAATGTTCTGCACTTCTAATGCCGCATACATACGCTTGTATGCCTCATACAGATTGTGCATCTCTGGATTAGACTGCGCCAACTGTAGTTCTGTCTGCGCCAGCGTTACCCGCTGCGCCATCGAGAAGATGTTTGGATCTGAGACAGGAATGATATCGACACGACCATCAAAGTCAGATGCCTTGATGTTCCGATCTACGCCCGGTACTTCATACGGATATTCGGGTGGCAGGTTCTCCGCAAAAATCTTTGCCAGAAGCCGAAACTCGCTTTTTTGAGCATAATGCAGGCGCTTATGAATGGCCGACATGACCTTCATGCCGCGCTCCAACATAGCCACAGTCGTACCAACCGGCATCTCTTGGCTCATGTTGCTGACCTGCTGGTCGGCAATAGATACAAAGCGGCGTCCGCCATCTACCAGTGCGCCAAGCAGTTGTGCCAGCGTACCTGACGGCTCCTTGAACGGAAGAGGAATGATTGAGTTCCTAATGTCCCCACCAGGCGCGTCAATGTCCCTAAACTCACCAGGACTGAGCGGTTCGTCATCGTTACGGATGCGTATGCCCCGTGCCTTGAAACCGGATGGCAGATTCGCCAGCGTGCCAGCATCAATTAACTGGCGAAGGATGCTAGTGGCTGCGCGTCCCAAACCGCCAATCATATGAATCAGGCCAAAGCCATAGAAGCCTAGACCAGGGAGAAACTTGTAATGAACAAAATACTGCTGCTTACGCTTCAGAACGTCATTCGCCGCATAGTTACGGCGAATCGAAAGAACCTCTCCTGACCCATGATCAAGGGTTACTATATATGGTAGCTTGATTCCGGTAGGCTCTCCATCAGGACCAGTGTCCTCAAAACCCTCCAGATCTATCTCCACATGCATCTCAAGGATCGTCAGCAAGTCATCCGTGTAACCGCGCTCAATACCCTCAATTTCGTCAACTTTGGTCTCTACGCGGCTTGCATCTTCATCATCGGAACCAGCAATCAACTCAACATCGCGGTACATACCCATGATTTGCATCTTGCGGACAGAGTTCTCCGTCATCTGCAAAACATGCGTTACGCGGTTTGCTGTCGCTAAATCGCTAGCTGAGTACGAAACAACCAGATCTTGGGCTGGAATGAACTTGGAAACCGCCCGTCCCTTCAGATCATCAAAATAAACCTTTTTGAAAGTAGATCCAGAAAGCGGCAGGTAGAACAGCATCTGATCCGTGTCAGGATCAAACTCCTCCATGATCTCCGTAATCTGGTAGTTCATGAACTCCTTGACACGCTGCGCCTGTGACTCGCGCTCCGCATCCTTCAGACCGATAATCTGGGTCTGCACTGGACCGCCGGCAGGAAGAAGTTCCTTATATGCCTGCGCCTGAAACTGGGTTACAGACTCGGAAATAAGCGGATGTGTTACGCCTGATGCACCCTGAAACGGTTGTGTGCGCTCCTGATACTGAATGCCCAGAAGATCTAAGCCCTTGGTGTAGCCTTCTTCCCACTCGTTTCTTGAATCCCTGTCATCCTCATACTGCTCACGCAGTTCGTTGGATATCTCACCCAAGATCCCGTCATCCAGAACCTCGGCCAAGTTTGCGTTGTGATCGTATACTTCAGCCTGTACCTCTACACCTTCGCCCATGCCCATGAGCGCCTGTACAATCGCGCCGCCCATGCCATCGTCAAGAACCTCCGCACCGCCAGCGAAATCCTCTATCTGCGGCAAATTTATTTCCATGCCTTCAGGAGCTTCAATGCCAGAATCTGTTAAACTGCCCATGGGGCGTGGAGGTATAGCCATTAGAAAACCCCTTTAAAAGTGCCGCGCCGATGAACGCGAATTACGCCACCGTTCTTGTAGCTTTTGCCTGGTAACTCGGTTCCTGGTGCTAGACCCAAGCCTAATTCATACTCATACTCAAGAATGTCAATAATCTTGTCTTCATCATATCCCAGTCGTTCCAACTGCCGGCGCCGGTTTTGTCTAGCTTTTGGAGTATTTTTGCCACTCATTAGTAATACTCCCGTTTCCTAGGATACCAATCCTCATTATCGTTCTCGCCATCAAGTTCAATAAACCCACCTTGCCGAAAACGAATCAATGCCATCGTCATGCTATCGACAAAGTCATCATGCTCACCATTCGGAAAGGCTAAACACTCCTCTATCACCTCATCCGAAAACCTCTTCTCCGGCGCCCACACCATACCCGCCTCAAACAGCGGTGCTACCGTATGCATACGGGTTACTTTATCACGACCCTTGGCCGGTGTATAGTTCATAACAGGAATGCCTGCTCGGCGCAGTTCATCCGTCAAAGGCTGACCCGTGGCCTTCGCCTCAATTATAATCATGTCCGGCTCCCAGTATTCATACTCCTCACCAGCAACCTGTTTCAGTTCAGGAAAGTTCCAGCGCCCACGCCGCGCATCCATCAAAATGATGTTGTCCGCGCCCGTCTCCTCATTCTCAAACACACCCCATGTCGTAATCGCCGAGTAGTCCGCCGTTTCTTTCTTGCTAAACGCCGTGTCGTATGATTGAATTATATACTTGACCTCCGGAATCTCTTCCTTCTCCCACATGTTCCACCATTCTTTTTTGACAATGGCGCCCTCTTCGGCTGTCGGATTCTGCTGCCACTGCGCGTTCCACTTGCCTACAGGCAAAGAAGCCTTGACCTTCAATAGATCGTCTTTTGTCCAGAACTCCGGCCACAATGGGTTATCAGACGGCAAAATGGCAGGAAATTCCACAACCTCCCACTCGTCCGCCATAACGTCAGAACCCTGCATCTTGAGAACCTGACCCGTCAGATCCTTCATACCCCACCGTGTCATGACGATAATAATCGCCCCACCAGGTTGCAAACGCTGGCGAGGACCAGACGTATACCACTCAAAGGCGTGATCAAACGCCGTACTAGACAAAGCGTCCTGCTCCGAATGCGGATCGTCAATAATCAACAAGTCCGCACCACGACCCGTCATCGCCGCGCCAACCCCTGCCGCAAAGTATTCGCCGCCTTCAGATGTCCCCCAGCGTCCCGCCGCCTTGTCATCCACTTTCAAATTCGTGTCGGAAATACGTTCGATAGTCAGGCGTAGCAATCAAATCACGAACCTTACGACCAAACCTGACCGCAAGTTCCGTGTTATGTGTCGCCTGAATAATCTTTAACTTCGGATTGCGCCCCAAAAACCACGCCGGCATCAAATATGACGCAAACTCGGACTTACTATGACGCGGGGGCATGTTGACAATAAGACGCTTTAACTCGCCTCTTGCTACCCGCTCCAGCTTCTCCGCAATAATCCGATGATGCGTGCCCTCAATAAACCCATCATACACATGATGAACAAAGGGCATAAACTGATCCTTGGCCTTTTCGCGTACATGCAGCTTAACCTGATGCTGCTGTAAGGCCAGAATCTCCCTAGCTACTTCCTCTGGTACAGTGTCTAGATTCATTTCTTCGGCAGTTCAACAATCCCGCCTCTTGCAAAACCAAACGGATTAACCGCAGGACGCATGAAGCTCATGTCTGGAGTAGTAGGACGAAGTTGCGACTGAAAAGGATCAACTGGAGTGCCAAGAAGCGAGGGCATCTCAGTCGGGGCGTACTGTCTCTTGCCTAACTGGAACGGGCTTGAAGTCACAACATCTATAGGCACACACTGATTGGTCGCAGGATCCATCTCATACCCCGCTGGACACGGATCAACCTGTGTCGCTTGCTGCATCACGTTACTACCTTCACCGCCGCCGATTCCGTCATTGTCCTGACCCGTCATTCCGGTGTACGCGCCTTGCTCAATTAAATCCTGTACAGTTTCCGGTGGGCCATTTATAAGCTGCTGAAGAGCCGTAGTTGCGGAGCCTAATATACCAAAAGGCGCAGTTCCAACCTGACCAATAGGATTCCCCGTTGCTGGATCAATCTCATACCCATAAGGACTAGATCCTATAAACTGAGCAACATCCATCGAAAACGGCTGATTCGCCTGCTGCTGCTCCGTTAAACCAGCTAGATTCGTTGTAATCTGAGCACCAGTCTGCGGGTTGGTCGCAAACTCTAAACCTACCGGAAGACCCTGATCCGTGTATCCTGTGCCAAGACCCTCGACTCCGGGGCCTGGACGATTGCCCATAGCAGCAAAATCATCGTCCACCAAATCGTTTAAGCTAGAAAAATAACCTGCTGGCATACCATATTGAGCGTCCAACTGACCCGCAGGAGTCATCGAATAGTTGGGATCAACATTAGATGGTAAGCCTTGTTGGCTAGGAAGACCACCAAACTGCGCGTTAAGAGCGGCCTCTATATTAGCCGTGGTTGCTGAACTCATAGGGTCGGTAGAGAATATATCATCAACTTGTGATGCGGCTATCTCTTCTTCTGTAGGAGTATCAAGATCATCCAAGACATCCGACATGAACCCAAATTCCTGGTCGGCAGCAAGCTGTGCCGCCTGCGCCTCTTGCGCTGCCGCATACTCCGCTGTGCCAGGAAGCCCGGATAAAGCCGCATAAGCCGCCGCTATCTCCTCAGGAGTAGCGTTTGCCTGCGTAACATAACTACCAGGAACATTCGTACCAATTGGCCTACCAGTTAGTGTACTCGTAACAAAACCAGCGTTTACTGCCTCTTGAGCAGTTGTATCTGGCGTGTCCGTGACGGCGTCCATAAGACCATAAGACTCTTCAACATCGTCACCACTGTAACCCGCAAATCCAAGAGTGTCTGCTAAATCAGTGCTTGTATCATCAGCCGAGTAATCACCAATCGCATCACTTACAGCCGCATCAAGCGCATCACTTACAGCATCGTTAATCCCCGCAGCATCAGAAATGCCAGTGTTGTCTTGGCCTTCATTCATACCACCGTCAGGGCCTGATGGTCCAGCACCGGCAGTAGCATCACTAGACGTATCGTCTTGACCAAAGTCACCATCGCCGAAGCCACTATTATTATCATCAGCCGCATCACCAGAAGGGCCAGAAGGGCCGTCCATTAACCCAGCGTCTTCATCGGCAAAGTCATCCGGTCCAATCTGACCGCCACCAACGCCTGTGTCACCGCCACCGCCACCGCAAAAACAGATGTATGGATCAATCCACTTAGGCTCTAAATCAAATTTGGTAAATTTTAACATTTTTTTAATGCCTCTTTAAAAGTGCCGCCAACATGATTGAAACCCATACGCGACAACAAACCATGCGTCCTGTCTACATCTAACGCAGTAGAGACACCTATACAAACTTCATTAGCACCACGCTCTTTTGCCCAGTTACGAAAAGCATTTAATAACCGGATGCCAACCATCGAGCCTCTACGTTCCTTTTTAACATACCAGAGAATATCATTCGCGAGAAGATCATTTCCAAAATAATATCTGCTTAGATAACCCATAAACATTCCAACTAACTCATCACCCTCATATGCACAATAACTAAAACACCAGTCAGGATTAACTAAATACTTGACGCACAACGAAAAACACTTCTCCCTGTCATAATCCAAGTGCCGAAAAGCAGACTCCGCGTGCATCGCAGCACCTAACTCAATCATGATAGGAATATCAGTGTCCTCCATAGGACGATAAATAATACGCCCCAATGAATTTATTTTTGAAATTTTTTCCATGCCCAGGGACTCCTTTTGTTTTTTCTACAATTAATTTGTGGATCTTGCAACTAGGATCTGGGGTGGAACAGAAAAACCCAGCAATGAAACTACCCATCTAGGGTGGGAGGGTGGGGGCGCAGCCAGGCCCGGTCTGTCAAGGGGGTTGGGGTGTCAATCATTTGACGATACCGACCGATTTTGTCCCAAGTAACCCCCAAGAGTGTCAATTATCCATCACATATAATATGTGTTTTATTTGTTATTAAGTGTTGTATGTTGTCCCATGTTGGTGTAATGTCATAGGACATTAAGGGAAATCGGACGGCAATAGCCAAGCGACCCCAAAGCAAACTTAATCTTATGGAGGATTACAATGGTTAAGACTAAATTTATTCGCGCAGGTGAGTTCAACAATCTTGAATTAAAAGCGCAACATGACATGGCTAAAGAGATGGTCAAAGCATGGACGCAAGCCAAGGCGGATATTGAGGCGGACGCAATCGAGCATGGCTTGGCGTTCAAACAGCCACAAGATTTTAATGTGAAAGCCAAGGCGGCATATGTTCAAACGCGAATGATGTTCACTTGGAAATAAACTATAAGGCGGCGGCATCGTGCCGCCGCCGCAACCTAGCCAATGGAGGGCTAATATAATGAAACAGAATTTTGGAACATGGCTTAAAGAGTGCGACAAAATCGTATCAAGTAAAATCGGTTTATCATTGCACGATTTGCCAGACGCAAATTGGGCGGATTATCATAGTGACGGGCAATCGCCTAGCGATGCAGTCCAATGCGCGTATGACGACTATTGGCAGATTGATTTCCAATTCATGGGCATCAACGAAGATTTTGGGGTCTGGCAATAATCTAATAGGTGGCGGCATAATGCCGCCACCACAACCTAGCCAATGGAGGGCTAATATAATGACTAATAGAAAACTTCCTTTTGATTGTGCGGTTGGTACTGAACCGGAGACTGTCCAGAACATATTCGGAGGCGATAGCGTGACTATCCCTGCTGATGCCGTTGCGGTTTATGACGTTATCATGGGTTCAAGCATGATGGCAGAAAAAGCCACCAACCCAAAAGTGCAAGCCAAACTTTATAAAGAAGTACGCAAGGGGCTGGATTGGTTCATGAAGCATGAACCAAAAGCCTACATGGTATTGCTAGACTAATGGTCAGGCTGTTCTTCGTGCTAGCAGGATTATTCCTGCTAGCCACCGCTCATGCATTGTACGGGTTAACTACAATCATGAGCATGGACGTTGATAGCCTAATACGGCTATCGCTTATCGTGCACGCTGGCGCGGCGTTCTATTGCGCTGGCGTAATTCATCTAATAGTGAGAGGGCGGCGTTAGCCGCCCCTTTTTTTGTGTCTAGATTTTATATGCTATAGTCTTACTCCTATAGCAGAGGGCGGCGCCCATAGTCGCCACCAGTATCACCAGTCCCGACCCGACCCGAATGATGACCGACCCGACCCGAATCTTTTTGTTTGTTTTGTGTTTGTTAATGTGTATAATAAACCCATCAACAACCTGTCTATGGAGGACAAAATGGAATCATGTGATAAATGCGGGACTGTCGTGTATGAGCGCAATCTTGCCATGTTCGGGCATAAGTTTATCTGCCCAGCATGCCAAGGATTAAGTGACGAAGAATTGAATGCATATTGGACAGATCAAGAGCAAGACGAATTACATATTGCTAATGGAGGAGCATAAAATGGACGTTACAATTATCGCAGACAATGGACACGCATGGGGCATCGTATCAATAGAACAGTTAAAAGCGGCACGCCTATCTATTGATGACATTAGCGATTTCTCATACAAGACGCCTAATGGCGAGATACTAGCATTGGAGGAAGATTGCGATCTTCCAAAATACCTGAACAAACTGGAGAGCATGGGCACGAAGATCAACATTCGTGACAATTATATCCCAGACGAAGATCATCCGGATAATCCTAGAACATGGAACAGGATTAGATAGTTCCTCCATAGGACGGAAAGAGCGGCAGAAATGTCGCTCTTTTTGTTTGTGTTATGTCTCATGTTGTCTTATAATCTTATTATGCAATAACCTATGGAGGAATAGATGCATATGAAAGAGATGTTAAAGAACATGGGATTCCATGTAGTCAACACAGGCGGAGGATGCCAAGGATATGAATTATCTCTGCCTAATGGTTTATCTATTCTTGTCACAGATGGCGAAGCGCAGATAACAGACGATGTTAATGTGAAGCCTACCATCGTTTTTGAAGATGGGGAAAATGGCAAGTATGTAGTTGTTGAAGGGAGTGTTGTCTAATGAGCAATGGTTCTTTTGAAGACTACTATAAGCAATTGATAGGCTGGACAATCACAGCGTATCGTGAGGAAGAAGATGAGTTTGGTGGCGATCCAACGCCTATCTTTACTCTTACTAAACCTAAATTTGCATCATTAGAGATGGCTGTCATGTGCGACCCAGAAGGAAATGGTGCTGGGTTCATTGATTTTTATCATCCGGAGAAGGAGAAGAAACATGCCTAATTGGTGTCAGAATGTAATCTATGTGTCCCATGAGGACAAAAACAAGATGGTGGCGTTGAAAGACGCCATCCTCAATCACGAATTATGCGACCACATAATGCCAATGCCGGAGGAATTGAAAGGCACGACATCGCCTTCCGACTCCCCTAATTGGTATGATTGGGCGTGTGAGCATTGGGGAACCAAATGGGATATCTGTTCGTCTCATGATACAGATGAAATCTATAGCGCGGATGATGGTGAGACATATGTGTTCAAGTTTGACACAGCATGGGCACCACCAATCCCTGTCTATGAGGAGATGGAAAACCAAGGTTTCCAACTTCTCGCTCGCTATGTGGAGTATGGCGTAGGATATGCTGGGCATTACCAGAATGGTCAGGATTTCTGCACAGAGTTAAAAGATGGTCAGGAAGTTTATGACGAACATCTCCAATCTGAATATGCCTAGAGCGATGGGGCTGGTGATGCCAGCCCCATCCATCCGGCTGCCCAGTCCCTGACTGGGTTTTTATTTGTTCTATTACTAGTCCTCCATACTAGTAGGTGCCCCAGGGCCAGGCCCTGGGGTTTTTATTTGTCCCGAATCCCGACCCGACCCGAAAGCTGCCCGACTCGAGGCAGCTGCGCTAGTGCTGCCCGACCCGAATCTTTTTGTTTGTATTGTGTTGCATGTTGTCCTATAATAGTTAAGTAAACTATGGAGGATTACAAAATGCTTAAAATCTCAAATATGACAGGCAAGTTGAAAGGGTTCAAAGCATTGAACACTAATACCTTGTCCAATGACTATTGCATGAAAATGTATAATAGCGGCAAGGACAATATCATTTGCACGAAATGCTATTCTGCCGAAATGTTGCAAGGTATGCGCAAAAACTGCATTCCCGCATGGCAAATGAATAGCGATACATTGTCCGGTGGATTGATTCCGGAACATATGTTGCCGACAATCCTAGACGCATTTTTCCGGATATCCGGACATGGCGAGATTATCAACATGACCATGATTGAAAACATTCATAACATTATCGAACATAACCCGCATTGCACGTTTGCATGGTGGACTAAGCGCAAAGGATTTATCCGCAAGTTTTACAGCACGCACGCAAAACCCGCGAATCTTATCCTTATCTATAGCAACCCGCGCATTGACGCGGTGATGGATAACCCGCCGGCAATGTTTGATCGCACGTTTAACAATGTATCTAAGGGCAGTGACGTTGCGCAAAACTGCACAGGTCAAAAATGCATTGATTGTATGCTTTGCTATAAACCAAACAATGGCGTAACCCAAATTGTGGAGGCAGTAAAATGAGCAAGAAACATTTGCCTGTTAAAGGCTGCGAAGAGTGCGAAGAGTTCAAAACCATTTGTGTTGAATGCTTGGAAAATGAAACACAAGATGAATTAAAGGAAGAAATACTTGAGAACCTGTTCAACGAAGAATATGACCGTTTGGAAAAGGAACACCCACAATTTAATCCAATGGCTATAGCTATAATAGCACGGTGCTATGCAACGAAACGATGGGAGGAGGCAGTGAAATGACAAAACAAGATATCATAGACCAGATTAAGGAAATAGTAGTCGATCAATGCGAATTGGAACCGGAGCAGCGTCAATGGTTCGCGGAGTTTGGCGCGCTAATCGACAAGATCGAAGACAGCATAAAGGAGGAGCAGGCCTAGGCCTGCTTTTCTTTTGCCTCGAGTCCTGGTTGCTGTGACCTTGGTACTGGTGACCCAGTCCCTAGCTGCCCTTGGGCCAGGCCCCCGAACCCCGAACCCGAATCCCCGACTCCCGAACCCCGAAGCTGCTCCAGTACCGATTCAAGGTGCGTGATGCCCGACTCCCGAACCTGGTTCCACATAGCCTGGTGCCCCGAACCCCGAAACAAGCTCCCCGAACCTAGCCCATTGCGCCCGATTTCAAGGCTCTGGGCGCCTTCAAACAAAATTAGGTCGCCCGAAGGGAGGTGCTTAACCAAGATGAATGACAAGCCGCCATTTCGCGAATACGCGGTATTCCACGCTATTTGCTGTGGGGAAAGTCTGACGGAATTGTTTTTAGTTGTTTTTAATTCTATCCAGAACACAAGTCCTAACCAAGCGAAATGCACATCAGGCACGCCACCACCATGGCGGTTCTCAATTCGTGTCGGATAACAGTTCTTCGGAAGATTCCTGCGGACGGTGTTCCAAAAGTTCGCCTCTGGTGTCGGCATCAGTTATCTCCCTATATTCGCCTTCGATGAAGGCTTGTGGATACTGCTGACGAAGTTGAGACAGGCGCGCCGTAATCTCCTCACGCGACAGATCATCAAGTTGATGAATCTGTTCACGCCTATCAACAGTCAAGCCACCAAGAGCGGAGCGGATCTTTTCAGCGTTGATTGCTGCTGAGAACTGACCAGCCGCTTCCGCCCCGGACGATAGTTCGTGCAGGCGTTTGAGCTGTCCTGTTACGGTCACGCCATATCGGCGTTCACGTTCTTCCCTTAACTCTTGTATGTAATCGACTAGATGAGGAAATTTCTTGCCAGCCAGAAGATGACCAGCAATGGATGCGGCACTACTAGAAGCATAGCCTGCTTTTCTAGCGCACTCCGCATTGGAGTAAATGCCTTCAACATAGTAACGAGCGAACTCACGATGACGGTTTGTCAACTTTCGTCCAGTCTCAGCCTCTATATCATCTGCAAGAATATCGTTTTTCTTGTTACACATGTCACACTTGTACACCAAAAAAACAACGATTTGAAGCCTTTTCAAAAAACACCAAAAAACCGTGTTTTGTCCATACTGTCTTATAGAGTCTCCAAAGTGTAACAAGTGTGCCAAAAACCCTTAGAAGTGTGCCAAGCTCAAACCCTTGCTGGCCGTGGATCTGAGCCTCCCTTGTCACACTTGTCACACTTGTCACACTACATTTGAACTTTTTTCAAAAGTTTTTTTTCAGCAAAAAAGGTGTAACAAACGAGACAAGTGTACCAAGCCTTTTGAAGAAGAGTATGCGTTCTCAGGGTTCGGTAAAATTAGTTGTTGCATGTTGTCTTGTTTCATGTATGTTTAACTTATTAACATATGTCATGGAGGACGATATGCAGGAAGTACAAGAAAGGATCGTGATTCAAGGTTCACGCATCGAGTACGCTATTTATTGCGACTGGTGTTGTGGTCATGGGTACGAGTCTGGGAATCGCGGCGATGTTGTTGATTGTCACAAGTGCCATGGTTCGGGATTCAAGTTTCATCAGATAGTGGAGGCAGACAATGGGAACTAGAGCGATTTACATCTTTGAGGACGATCATAACGGTTTATTGGAAGGAGAGGTTCATGTTTACAAGCATTATGACAACTATCCTTCGGGTGCGGTGGATTTCATTGAGAAAGCCAAGGAGTTCGCATGGGAGTTGCCACGGTTTGAGGCTGACGAGTTTGCGGCGGCGTTTGTTGCGGCGAACAAGAATCGCAAGGGCGGTGAGGTTCGTTTGGTAAATGCGAGGTTCAAGGATCGTGAAGAGATGTTGGAGGCTAATGATTGGTGTGACTATTATTATGTGATTTCTTTTATTCCCCAAGAGCAAGCGTTATGGGTGGAGATTTGGGAAAGTCAGTACATGTCAAGCCGAGACACATGTTCATGGGTTTTGATTGACGAGTTAACGCATACAGATATGAAGGAGAAATACGGTGAACGTGCTATCGCTGTTTGACGGAATGTCATGTGGAAGGCTTGCCCTTGAGAGGGCAGGTTTTCCTGTTACCAATTACTTTGCCAGCGAGATTGACAAGTATGCGATCACGGTTGCGAGAGCCAACTTCCCTGACACGATGCATCTGGGTGATGTAACAACGGTCAGAACCAACGAGGATGGTGAGTTAATCATTAACGATCCTTTGGGCATACAGACAGCCAAGATTGACCTGTTGATCGGCGGTTCACCATGTCAGGGATTTTCGTTTGCTGGCAAGCAACTCAATTTTGACGATCCGCGTTCCAAGCTCTTCTTTGAGTTCGTGCGGTTGTTGAAAGCGTTGAAGCCAAAGTATTTCCTGTTAGAGAACGTCAATATGAAGAAAGAGTATCAGGACGTTATATCTGACCTTCTGGGATGCAAGCCTGTGGATATCAATTCTAATCGTGTGAGTGCGCAGAATCGGCGGCGTTTGTATTGGACGAACATTCCAGTCAAGTCATTGCCGGAGAACAAACACATCTATCTGAAGGACATCTTGGAGGATGGGTTCACGGATCGGGAGAAGTCGCATTGCATTGACGCGAACTACTTCAAGGGTGGCAATCTGAAGTCATATTTTGAGAAGAACCGGAGGCAGTTGGTGTTTGATTTTGACGATCCAACGGACACCGGATTGCAGTTGGCTGGTGAGGCAGACTTAAAGGGTCACGGCTACAATCGGCGCGTGTATCATCCGGATGGCAAGGCACCAAGTTTGTGTGCGGCATCTGGCGGCAATCTGGAGCCTAAGATTTTTGCCGGATCGTTTCGTGGGCGTTATCGGGAGAATGGTATTCGTCAGGATCACAAGATGCCTGTCGCGGGATTGGCGGAACAGGAGTTGGAGATTCGCGAGGATGGCAAGACCAACTCTTTGACCACGGTTCAGAAGGATAACGTGGCGGTTCATGTGGAGGAATTGAAGTGGCGCAAGCTGACGCCTATCGAATGTGAACGGTTGCAGACGGTGCCGGACAACTACACGAACCATGTATCCAACACCCAGCGTTATCGGATGTTGGGCAACGGTTGGACGGTTGATGTGATTTGTCATTTATTGGAGGGAATGCGATGAGAACACGACTGCCACATGACAGTCTGAGGGCGGCATATGACGAGAGTTTGCAACGGTTCATTTCCGCTGCCAGTCAGGCTTTGGAGGATTATCAGACGCTATATCCGGACAACTACGCGCCCAAATTGTTGGCGAAAGACTTTGACGATATGGCTAGGTCGCTCTGGGATAAGGTTGAGCTGGAGGTTTTGAAACCATGGCGCGAAGAGTTTTTTGATGTTGACGATAACGACTTGCAGTAAGTGCAATAGCAAAGCAACTGCAAAGGATGGGGATACTTTCCTTTGCACGGAACATTGGTTTGAAATCTATGGAGGTAAGAATGGGAAAAGTAAAAGCGTGGATCATGGACATGGAAGAGGACGCAATCGACATGACGCAAGAGGCGTGGTGCGAGAAGCATGGCGAAAGTTTGATTGAGGTTTACAACGAGGCGCGGCGCAAGTATGCGGATTTAGTGGAGGATGGAGATGAGTAAGGTTCATGGGAGTCCGGCGGATCGAGGATCAGCGGACGCATATTATGGGCGGCAGGCTAGACCTCATTACAATCAGGTGCAGGAAAATGGTTCGATGAAGCGGATTGAGCGCGAGGATATGACGGATGAGCAAATCCAGGATTATCTCCGCGCCTACGAAAAAGAGGAAGATCGAAAGGATTGGGGATGAGTACTGAAATAAAGAAAGTGATTTCATATCTAAACGATCTAGAAAACAATTGTTTCGCTAAAAGCCTTTGTGATGAAGAGAATGAGGTTGAATGGATGCGCATATCGTTAGCCATTGGAAGGGCAAAAAAGGTTGCAGAAGAAATGGCTACCCCAAGGGAGACAGAAAGGATTAGGGCTAATGAAGTGTGATAAGTGCCAAAACGAAACGCTGGTTTATGATAGCCGCCCGAAAGACAATACAATCAGACGGCGGCGTAAATGTGCGAAGTGCGAACATCGTTTTACAACGGTGGAGATGTATCTCACGCAGGTAAACCAGTTGTCGAAGGCTGGAGAGCGGGCGACTTCTAGGCAACTAGAGATCTACGATATGATCCGCAAAATTATGGACGCGGTGGTTCCAAAACCGAAGCCAGCCCCGCTTTCAGTTAAAAAGCGTAAACTCAAACCGCGTGTCAAACGGTTTGAGGATTTAGATTTTGATAATATGACCGATGAGGAGATCGAAAGAGCCATGGAGCAGTATTCATGACGCGCCCAAACAAGCTGAAGAGCGAAACAAAAACTTATAATTTGCTAATGCGTCAGAAGCAGTGGGACAGGTTGTCCCGCAAGTCTGATGAATTGACGAGATTAACCAAACAGCAAGTCAGTGCTGCGGACATCATCCGCCTGTGTATCGACATGAACATGGAGGAGACATGTAATGAGATTGAGCGGAGATACCGTGCCCAAAATTATTGATAAGGAGTATCTGATCGCGCAGGACTACATCTTGCATGGCACTCATTACTATAGCGTCAAGGCTGGCACTATGGGCGAGGCGGTTGCGCTGATTGAGAATGATCCGGACGTTCATCCTGATCACACCGAAGCGCAGAACGTGCTTATCACAGGATACACCGAAGCGGAGGACAATTATGATAGTTAAAGCAATGGCGCTGGTCTGCACCGTGTTCGCAGGAGGCGAGTCCAAATGCGTCACGGAGTTTTATCCCAGTACGTTTGACAATGTTCAGGCCTGTAATGTTCAACTCATCCAATGGCGCTTCTATGAACTGCCGCGCAACAAAAAAATTATTCTGGATAATTGCGTTATAACAAGCTATAAACATGAGCAATGATAATAAAATCTTAGATTTCACAATTACTTTGTATTCAAACAAATTAAAAATTGTGAAGGAGGTGAGCTGTAAGCCCACCGAATTGGAGAAGGTGATTGACGAACTGGACAAGCAAGCCAGCGTCCCCAAAAGGGGAGACGGTCACCATGGTTTTTACATCGAAGTCGAAGTAAGGAGGCACAAGGATGTCAACATCAAACGAACTAGTCGTTCTAGTAAACGACAATCTGAACCTGCTGCGCGGAAAGCTAGTGCGGTTCATTCTGGAGGACGGGGATCTGCGGATGATAGCAAATCTCGTGGAGATAATAGATCAGTTCGGTCTGGAATACGATCAGGAGGGGATGGTGTATCGGGATCGAAAGGGCGAAGAGGAAAGGCACCAGAGGCGGAGGAAGTTAGCCGCCGAGCTGGAGCCAGGTCTGAACGCGATATTCGGGATGGAGTACGCCCAGCACGATCCGAACCTAAGTCCGGAGGAAAAAGAGGCGTTGAAAAAGGAAGCGGTAAAGGCCGAGATCGCGCGGGAAGCAAAGCGTCTGAAGACAAACCGCAAGGCGCGAGAAAAGTATCACGCAAAAAAGAAAGGTAAGGCGAATGGCAGCAAAGCGCGGAAGACCTCAAGTTGAGGAGAAGGCGGCTTTTCGTAACGTAGCGGTTCCGATGGAGATTTATAACATGATCCGTGTGTTATCGAAGGCTGAAGAGCGGACAATTGCTAGGCAACTAGCTGTCCTGATTAAAGAAGCATACCATGACAAAATTGGAGGTACGGTATGATTATGAACGTGATGAGGTTTTTGTTTCCTACTCTAGTTCCTGCGCCGGAACGTGCGCGGGATGAGAAGGGTCGGCTTGTTGGAGACGATAAGTCAACCCCTACGATTAATGAAGCGTGGGTCGGGGGTCAGGCTCCGATAAGGAAACGTGGTCGTCCGAAGGGAAGCAAGACCAAAACCAAAAGGAGCAAAAAATGAGTGATGCTAGTTTTACAGCGGAAGAAGAACTAGAAGTGTTTGGTGCTAAGTGTTACTACGATGTTTCGATACCGCTTAAAGTAGTTGTGGATTTTTCTGAGACTGATACGCACTGGAAGAATGCATTGAGGGAGGAGGTTCGCAAGAAGATCATCGAGCATATTGATAGTGTCGATGACTTTGGGTTTGAATTTGCTGGACCTTACGAATCCTCAGAATGAAACGCAATCCCATAGCGCGACAGGTTCGTGAGCCAAGGTTCAGGAAGCGTGTCGTAAAATCCAAGAAACTATATACAAGGAAGGGGCGGTCAATCCGCCCCTTTCATTATGTCAATGACCCAGCCTTATCGGTGGTATCAAAGTCACAGGCCTGTTCCCCCTGACAACATTCGCTAATAACCAAATGGCACACCGAACATTTTATGTGCCCATGGACATCGACTGGTGGCATATTCGTCTGGCATCGAGGGCAGTGCCCTGCCGCGAGCCGTTTGGCAAAAGTACCGTCACCCTGTTCTATCATCTGTCTCCTCCTGCTTGCCTTATGAATGTTTCTCTTTGCTTGAAGCGATATGATGTTGTCACGACTCATCCCCCTTATGAATTTTTCCGCTACATCTGGTGTCAAGCCAGTTAGTTTACGGAATCGGTCAACGGCTTGAGCGAGTGTTAGACCTCCCTTTTTGTAGTCAACCAGTACATCTATGCTGCCTGTGATTTTGGCGTCAACTTCAACCATTCTCGTGCCTCCTCTCCTAATACTCGTGCACCTATATCTATCTTATCACGAAGTGCCTTGACGATCTTCTCATCAATGGTTCCATCCGCAATTAGGTCAATATATGTGACAGGGTTTTTCTGACCTATACGATGACAGCGATCCTCAGACTGGATCCGAGTTTCAAGATTAAAGTCGTTTGCATAGTAGATCACTGTATTAGCCTCGGTCAGTGTGAGGCCGTATCCTGCGGTAGCGGGGTTCGCTACAAAGAATCTTGCGGTTCCGTTCTGGAACCTGTCGATAGCGAGTTGCCGATCCTGGTCTGATGTGTCGCCGTAATATGAAACTACCGACTGTTCGCCGTACACTTTGGCAAGTTCTGCTTGGATGTGGATGATATCGTACCGGAAGCGCGACCATATGATGATCTTGCCGGACACCTCCTCGACACAATCCATCATGGCAGATAGGCGTTGGGTTGGAACTTCAATCAGATCACCCTCGTCAGTCTTTATATGACCGGACAAAACCTGTTGGATGCGCAGCATCTGAGTGATGACTTGCGGCGCTGATACCAGATCTCCGTTTTCCAGAAGTGTCATGGCTTCCTTTTGCAGATCCTTGTACATCCGGATCTGTTCCATGGTCAGCCCGACAGAGCGCACGGTGTATGTCTTTTCCGGCAGATCCAAGCAGTCCTTCTTCAAAACTCTATATGTATAGGGGTCAATCTTGACCGAAAGTTCTTCTAGATTCCTGTACCCAAGGATTTGTTGGAAACTATGCGCGCCCATGCTGCGTTTTTGTAGAACAGCGTACCGACCCTGAAATGCATAGTAGGAGTCAAAACCAAGGATCAAAGGGTTGAGAAACTGAAACTGTGCGAACAGATCCATCGGAGATTTTGTAACAGGAGAGCCTGTCAAGAGTCTTCTGTACTTGAACTTAGCCGCGATTTTGAGTAAAGACTTGGTGCGTTTGGCCTTATGGTTCTTGATGGTGGTACTTTCGTCAATAGCTATAAGGCCATTCTGCCCGAATCTTTCCGCCATCCACTCGCCGGCTGCCTTACCTTTAGAACTAGAGAATGACTCCACGTTCATCACAAAGATCTTGATCCCAGGTTCCTTGTTAAAGAAGAACGCCTTCGCCTCTTCTTTATAACCTTTGGTCTGACTGGCCTGCCATGCGCATACGCTGTGCCGGACATCGTTTGGAAAATGTTCTGGGATTTCCTTGTTTATCCAGTTGCGGTACACGCCCTTTGGTGCGATGATTAATGCGAAGTCGAGCTTATGTGTGTTGCCTAGATACGCGATACTATCAATTAAGACCTTAGACTTACCAGTTCCCATTTCCATAAAGAATCCGTAAGCATTCATAGGTATACTGCGGTGCATAGCTTCCCGCTGGTGCTCATATGGTTCCGTTTTAAATTTGTAGTTGACTTCCATCTATGTCCTCCTATATTGTCTGAACATAGGGTAACGGAATGGTTCCGTCAAGCCCATCAAACCTGAAGAGGATGTACTTGCTATGCAGCAGAGTGAAACAATCTTTGATGAAGAAATGTTCGCAGATGCGGATACGCTTTCCGGCGTTGATGCAAATGGGGGCAAGCAGTTGTCCGGTCTAGTTCACCGGCTCAACGAAAAACAAGAACAAATTGATGAGACTGAAAAGTATCTCAAAGAACTGAAAGCAGAAAAACAGAGGATTGCGTTTGAACAAATACCTATGCTCATGGATGAGATGGGTATTGAGCGTGTAGATGTGGACGGTGCAACCGTTACGCTGAAGCCGTTTGTGTCTGCGTCAATCCCTGCTGACCGGAAGCAGGAGGCTTTTAATTGGCTCCGAGAACATGGTCTGGACGACATAATCAAGAACGACATTATCGTGTCGTTTGGTCGTGGGCAAGACAACGCTGCTGGGGACGTTATGTACGACCTCGAGCAGAAAGGTTTTCACCCAGAGCAAAAGACTCATATTCATTCTATGACCTTGAAGGCGTTCATTCGTGAACAAGTGGAACAGGGTAATTCGATAGATCTGGATATGTTTGGAGCCTATGTAGCAAGAACTGCTGAAGTGAAGAGGAAGAAGTAATGGCTAATCAAGTAGCAAAAAGAGAAGAGGCTGGTCTGCCAGCCGAAATGATGGACGATATCTTTGACACCGCTGGAGAGGGCACAACCTATGAAGCCGGCGAGTTACAGATTCCTTTTGTCCGTGTAGCGCAAGGAACGTCTCCCCAACTCAAAAAGAGCGACATGAAGTATATCGCTGACCTGCGTCAGGGTGATATCTTCAACACCGTCTCTAACGAGGTCTGGGACGGCGAGAAGGGCATTACCGTGATCCCATGCTACCAAGTGACCACTTATCCAGAGTTCGTCTCTGGTGACCAAGGTGGAGGCTTTGTGGGTGTGCGTTCACCTGATGACCCAGACTTGTCTCGGACTACTAGAGTTGGTGCAAAAGAATATCTGCCCAACGGTAATGAGGTTATTAAGAGCGACCAGCACTTCTGCCTAATCCTAGGCGAAGACGGTATGTACGAGCCAGCCATTGTGGATTTCAAGTCTACTGGCCTCAAGGTCAGCCGCCGCTGGAAAACTCAGATTGCCATGCAAAAAGTAAAGCATCCGAAAACTGGTGAAATGAAAACACCTGCTTTGTTTGCGACCATGTGGAAACTGACGGTAGTTGAGGAATCCAAGACTGTCGATGGGGAGATGCGTACTTGGTACAACTGGGCGATTGAGAAGGTCGGTCTTGTACAGGACAACTCTTTGTTTAAGGAAGCGAAGCTGTTCCGCGAAACTGTCATGAAGGGTGAGGTTAAAGCCCAACAGGAAGAGGCGCCGATGGCGTCTGCGGTTCCTGTGGACGATAAGCCTGTTGAGGATGACGATATCCCATTTTAGTGACTTGGGGGAGGTTTGCCTCCCCCTCTTTTTGCGGAGCGAGTAATGAGTTTAGTTGATCGTTTCGCTGCGGCTTTTGAAGGCTCCAGCGTAGCACACGGTCAAACAACGGTAGGAAGCGTAAGGAAGAACGGAAAGACAGAGGCAAAAAGTTTCATTGTCCGAGAGCCACTAACCAAGACATTGGTGGCGGCTCACTTAGAGGGTGGACATGGAGTTGGATCAATACCTATCAACGACCAGAACATGTGCAAATTTGGTGCATTGGATATCGACACATACCCAGTCGATCACGTTGAGATATTGAAGAAGTGCCACCGTTTCAAGCTACCCCTAGTTGTTTGCCGATCAAAATCAGGCGGAGCGCACCTATTCCTGTTCATGCAGGATTGGATTAGTGCAACGGATATGCGTGACCACCTCACGGAGTTCGCTGCGGTGCTAGGCTTTGGTGGATGTGAGGTGTTTCCAAAGCAGAACAAGATTCTTGCCGAGCGTGGGGATGTGGGTAACTTTATCAACCTGCCGTACTTTGAGGCAGAAAATACATTACGTTATGCAATAAACAACAAGGGCGAGGATCTTTCACTTGAGGAGTTTTTAAATCAGGTAGACAAGATCAAATGTACTTTGGAGGATCTGCGCAAACTAGATTTTGCCAGCGAAGATGATGAGTTGCGGGAGATGCCGCCATGCTTACGGATAATGTTTGCTACCTCTGTGCCTGATGGCACAAGGAACAGGGTTATGTTTCATGCGGCAGTAACCGCCAAGATGATGTACCCGGATAAGTGGAAAGCCACTTTAGAAAAGTGGAATCAGAAATATTGCAAGCCATCCCTGCCAGCTAGTGAAGTAGTTTCAATTCAAAATGGGCATGAGAAGAAGGACTATGGTTATCTTTGTAAAGAAGAGCCTATGGGCAGTCATTGTGATAAAGCGGCCTGCCGCCAAGCCAAGTTTGGTATAGGCAAGAATGGGTCTATGCCGGGGATCACTGGCCTGACTATCCAGAAGTCGGAGCCGAGGCTCTACTTCCTTGATCTCGATGGCAAACGGCTGGAGTTATCCACCGAACAGTTACAGATGCCGTTGCAGTTTCAACGTGCCTGTATGGAGCAACTGGATGTTATGCCGCCCATAATGAAGGCGCCGGATTGGCAGAGTTATGTAAACGGTTTATTGGAAGAGGCAACTCATATCGAGGTGCCAAAGGAACTGACGATTAAAGGTCAGTTTGAAGAACTTGTGGAAGTGTATTGCACCAGCCGTATTAGAGCCAAGTCTCCGCAGGAGATGGCGATTGGCAAGCCTTGGACAGAAAGTGATCTGACAATGTTCACGATTAAGGGTTTGATGGAGTTCTTACGCAATCGCGGGTTCCGTGAACTTAAACGTCCGCAGGTACAGCAACGCCTAAAAGATATGAACGGTGGCAATGAGTGTAACACCACATACAAGTTTAAAGACGAAGATACAGGTCAATGGAAGAATCTTCGCGTCTGGTTCGTGCCGGAGTTTGACAATGATGAAATGGAACTACCAACAGAGGAGAAGTTAAATGACATACCATTCTGATGAACGGTATCTCAAAGTGGGTGAGGTTGTCGAATGGTTAGGTGTGGCTCGTTCTACCGTCTACAGATGGGTAGAAGAAGGTCATTTTCCTAAACCAGTTGTGCTAGGTCCGGAGACGGAAAAGAATAGTACAATGAGATGGCTGCGCACAGAGGTCGAGCAATGGCTTGATTCTCGCCCACGCGAGAAGACTGATGGCTGATGAGACGCTGATCTTCGGGCCACCTGGTTGCGGTAAGACGCATACGATGATTGATATTGTCCGGAAGGAACTTGCCGGTGGCACTCCTCCAGACAGGATTGGTTTCGTGTCGTTCTCTCGTAAATCCATACAAGAGGCGCGAGAGCGTGTGGGCAGTGAGTTACAGCTCACCGAAAAGGATGTGCCGTGGTTCAAGACGCTACATTCCATAGGCTTTAACTGGCTAGGCATGGAGACAAGAGAGACGGTTCAACCGGCGGACTTTCGTCAGTTGGGCGAGATCTTGGGCATGGCGTTTGACCGGAGCACTGCTGAAGTCATGGAAGAGGGTATGGTGCCTTTGTCTATGAAGGAGGGCAATCGGTATCTGGAAGTGATTAGTCGTGCCAAGTTGCGCTGTATTAGCATGGAACAGGAGTACAACGACAGGGGTGACTATGATCTGCATTGGTCGATGGTCAAGCGCGTGGATCAAGTTTATGCGGCGTACAAGTCAGACAACGGTAAGTTTGATTACACGGACATGGTTGAGTTGTTCGTGAAGCAGGGCACCAGTCCTGTCTTGGATGTTCTCATTGTTGACGAAGCGCAGGATCTGACTCCGCTACAATGGAAGCAGGTAGCGATACTCAAGGAGAGAGCCAGCCGTGTGTATTACGCGGGGGACGATGATCAGTGTATTCACCGCTGGAATGGCGTTGATCTACACAGTTTCATGAATGCTTGTGATAACAAGGTGGTTCTTGACAAAAGTTATCGTGTACCAAGAAGCGTGTACCGGCTAGCCAATCATCTGGTTAACCGGATAGGAACTCGTCAGGAGAAGCACTGGCAACCAAGAGATGAAGATGGCGCCGTGGATTTTCACATGAATTGGTATGATGTGAATATTGATGAAGGTTCGTGGACTATTATGGCTAGAACCAACAAAGCCTTGAACTCAATTCACCATTCTTTACGCGAAGACGGTTATTTGTTTGAACGCTTTGGTCATTCTATGATCTCACTTGAACTGCTTGAAGCTATGGATATCTGGCAACGGCTGGCCAGAGGCGAGACAGCAAGCGTGGGTGATGTAAAGAAGCTCTATACGTTTATGCCCAAGCAAGGTGAAAAGGCGTTGCTCAAACGCGCTGCGACCAAAACCTTTGATGCGGTAGATCCGCAGGGGTTCCACAACTACGACAATCTAGTGGCCGAGCATGGCTTGCTTGCTAATCAAGATGCAAGGCCAGAGGTTGTGGTTAACATGTCCCTTGAGGACATACGATATATGGGCGCCGTGCGCCGGAGGGGTGAGGATCTGACTAAGCCTCGTATCAATCTGTCAACCATCCACCGGATGAAGGGCGGCGAGGATGACAACATCTTATTGTTAACTGACTCGTCATACCCTGCGGTCAATGCTCCAGATCAGGATGATGAGCACCGTGTGTTTTACACCGCCGTGACCAGAGCACGACACAATTTGCACATTGTCGATTCCCACGCAAAATATAGGTATGTGATATGAAAAGAGATAAATTACTTGATACAGCCAAAGGCTTGGTCAATGGTCCGAGAGCCAAGGACTACGGCGATGCATACGAAAACCATGAGCGCGTGGCTCAACTGTGGTCTGTCATACTAGACAAGGAAGTGTCTGTTTCTCAAGTTTATCAGTGTCTTACGGCGCTAAAACTTGCTAGACTCATAGTCACACCAACACATGAGGATTCATGGGTAGATATCGCTGGATACGCTAGCCTCGGAGGAGAAGTAGATGGCAAAGGAAAGTAGTCAGATTACGTTCCTGCATAGGCTTGATCTGGATACCATCGAGAAGGATTGGGTGCCACCGGAGGTGTTTCCTGATCTGCGGAACAGCCAGTCTATTGCAATCGACCTTGAGACCAACGATCCAAACTTAACGACACTAGGCCCAGGGTGGGCGCGTGGTGATGGTTTCATTGTAGGTGTGGCTATCGCAGCCGGCGATTTCGTAGGCTACTACCCCATCGCACATGAGGGTGGTGGTAACATTCCCCAGAAGAAAGTCATGAAGTGGCTAGCAGACCAGCTTGCTACGCCTAATATCCCCAAGGTTATGCACAATGCAACCTATGACGCCGGTTGGCTCCGGTGGGCAGGGGTCAAGATTCAAGGCACAATTATCGACACCATGGTAGCCGCACCACTGCTAAACGAGAACCGGTTTAGTTACAGCCTTAACAACTTGGCGAAGGATTACCTTGATGAGCGTAAGAACGAGAAGACCTTGCGTGCCGCTGCGGCAGATCACGGCTTTGATCCCAAGGCGGAGATGTGGCGATTGAACTCACGGTTTGTGGGGGCGTATGCCGAGAAGGATGCCGAGCTTACCTTGAAGCTATGGAACACGATGAAGGTGGAGATAAAAAAGCAGAGCCTCATGGATGTGTTTAAGTTAGAGACCTCTCTCATACCAGTTCTGTTGGATATGCGCGAGAGGGGCGTGAAGGTAAACATTGACGGCGCCGAGGCGGCAAAGAAGAAACTGATCGGACTCAAGAAGGATCTGGTATCGGATATTAAGCATGAGACAGGTGTGGATGTAGAACCGTGGGTAGCCAAAAGCGTTGCCGCCGTCTTTGATCATCATGGCCTATACTATAACAAGACTGAAAACAACGGCCAGCCGTCCTTTACCAAAGCGTTCCTGCAAGCTAGTCCGCATCCTGTCGCGGCGAAGATCCTTCGTTTGCGTGAACTAGACAAGGCCAGCAATACGTTTATCGACAACATCTTGAAGTTTGCACATAACGGACGCATACATTGCGAGTTTCATCAGCTCCGCTCTGACGATGGCGGCACCGTCACTGGGCGCTTTTCGTCCAGCAATCCAAACCTACAGCAGATCCCAGCGCGTGACCCAGAGATTAAAGCCATGATCCGAGGTCTGTTTATACCAGACGAAGGATGCAAGTGGGGTAGCTTTGACTACTCGAGTCAAGAGCCAAGGCTTTTGGTACATTACTGCGCATCCCTACCGGAAGACCAGCGACACCCCATCATTGATAGCGTTGTGGCGGAGTACCATAAAGGCGATGCGGACTTCCATCAGATGGTTGCAGACTTGGCGTCTATAACTCGTAAGCAAGCCAAGACGGTCAACTTGGGGATTATGTACGGCATGGGCGTAGGTAAGCTGGCGCATACCATGGATATCAGTCCGGAGGAGGCTAAGTCACTTCTAGCTAAGTATCGTGAGAAGGTTCCGTTTGTTAAAGGTCTAGCAGACTTCGTATCGCAAAGAGCCAGCATCAATGGGCAGATCCGTACAATGTCAGGTCGCTTGTGCCGGTTTGATATGTGGGAGCCTAAGACCTTTGGCTATAACAAGCCTATGAAGCGCGAGGAGGCCGAGAAAGAATATGGTCATATACTCAAGAGGGCGTTTACCTATAAGGCTTTGAACAAGCTAATCCAAGGCTCGGCGGCAGACCAGACCAAGGTTGCTATGGCAGAATGCTACAAGGAAGGGCTGGTGCCCCTACTCACAGTGCATGACGAACTGTGCTTCAACGTGGAGTCCAAGGAGCAAGCGTCAAGAATCACGGAGATTATGGAGACCAGCACGGAACTAAAGGTGCCGAGTAAGGTTGATCAGGAACTAGGTAACAATTGGGGAGAGGTTGGCTAGTCCGCCAACGCCCTCATGCGTGCTACCAAACGTCTAGCTCGGTTGGGAACCTGCGTATACCATCTGGAATCGACCATTTGATTAGCCGCTTCGTTGTAGTCGCGAGCATCAACTGCAGCTTTCATACCAACGAATTTTGACAATCGAGGCCGACCCATATTGAACATCATGTTACACAATATGTGTTGTAGCTCTTCATCAAAATCATCAAAGTCTGGATACAGCACTTTGCACTCGTCTATGGTCACTGCAATATCTAACGCGAACAACTTCCGCACTCGTTCTTGTTCGACTACAGTGCCGACTGGCTTGCCATATTCTTCGTCATGTTCAGTAATTAAGTGACCCACACCACACGTTGGTAGTGCTAAATGATCCAAGTAAATCTCGTATTTGCAGCCTTCGTCTTCGGCTATTTCTTCGCGTAACTTATCTTTGTTCATGGGGTTGTTCTTCCAAGACTCTGCGCTAATGCGGCTGTCGCAGGGTCGGGTAGCAAGATTGGAGACACCTGTGCGGCTGTTCCAGCTACCGCTGGAGCGACTTGAGGTGCTTGTGTCAAGACTTGTGCCGCTGTCTGTTTTGCTTGATTAGCCACTTGATTAGCCACTTGCTTAACTTCAGGAGGCATTTTAGTCGGACCTTCTTTTGCTCTTGAAATTTCTTGAACAGATTGCGCAGCCGTTGTGTTCATAAACTGGAGCGCCTGACCAAGTGTGTCGCCACCAGGTTCACGACTAGCTAACATAACTTTCATTACAGTGGGATTTCTTAATGCTCTAGACATCCCATAATAGAAAGCAGCAGCAGGAAGCGTGGCAAAAGGAGCCGTCAGCATTCCATAAATTCCTAGACCAATTGCAATTTGAGGCGCAGCAAGACCACCTTTGCCAGCGATTGGTGAGTTTGACACACGAACCATATTGTTCGCTAGCTTGAACATGCCATCAGAAGTCTCTTTGCCAAACATAGCTTCTATTGTGTTTCGACCATATCCTTCTAGGGTGCTCTGTAACTTGGTTCCCAAACGTCCAGAGATAAAGGACTCACGAAAAGCTGGGGAATCAATGTCTCCTAAAGAACGCAGGATACGACCCATAGCAGCAGTTTGTACTTGATCTTTTGCTTCTTGGCTAATTGTACCAAAATCTTTTAGCGTAATCTTTCTACCTGCGGCGTCTGTCCTTACAGGGATCGTGCCAGCATTAAACTGTTTGATTCTGTCCGCATTTCCTCTTTGGAATATGGCACTGACAATACCTTCGGAATCATTGTTCCGAACAGCATTAAGAAAGGAATTACCATTAAAAGCAGCTTTATCTTTCAAGGCTTGGTTAACTAACCGAATATTGCCAGCCATAGTGTCGGCGCCAAACTGTTCTAGAACCTTTGGATCAAACTCCGCTCCTGTTTGACGCAGGAGTTTTGTCATTTGATTCAGTTCTTTTATCTCACCTTTGAATAAGACTTTGGCAGTAGAACCCAGTTCATCAATCTTATTAGCGATCTTAATACCATCAAGAACACGAACTCCAGCTTGCTCTGTATAGTTACTAGGGTCGCCTAGTTCTCTTTGAAACCACGCCCGTGCCATTGACTGACGGACAGCCTCTTGAGCTTCAACGCCCTTGCCTCTAGCTTCAGATATTCCGGTTCTACGGGTTTCCTCACGCTGTATCCTAGAAGCCAAATCGCGCTTTGCCGCAATTGCTGCCGCTGTGTCTTCTGGCATTTCAGTTAAGAAAGATCTAGCCTCTTGCAGTGTTAAATCGCGGTTGCCAAAAGTAATTCGTGAACGAGCAAGAGTCTGCTCACCTGCGGCAAGCCCCTGCATTGCAGGAGTGCCACGAACTGCACGGAAATATCGCCGCAATAGTTCTGGTTGATTTCCCTTAACAAGTTCATCAAGCATGACCGTAGGGTCTAGTTTAATCGTGCCGGCACCTGTCTCCTTGTAGATTTTCTCTACGATAGGATCTCCAAATCGTTTCATACCTTCTGCATAATACTTACGAGCACGTTGAAAATCAGAAAGACCTTTAACTAATTTCTCGATTCCCCCTACGGATGGAGTTTCCGCGAAGACCATCCCGCTCTGATCCATTAGATCTCTTAGCCCAGCGGCTTCAGCCTGACTGAGTTCACCAGTGCCGTGTCTAGCTTTCATAAAATTGGCAACAAGATTGAGGTTTTGTTCTCCTTGGAAGAAAGCATCATCAATACCTCGCTTTAACGCAGCCTGCATACCAGCTTGAACGGTGCCTTTAAACTCCTCACTATAACCAAGGTTTGTTATGATCTTACGCGCAATCTGAGCTTTTTCCGGTGTGATGTAAGCATAACGCAACAGTTCGTCATCAGGCATATCAACAGGCAAGCCGCGAGAAGCAAGAAGAGAACGGGCGTTTTGTTTGGCTTCATTAATGATGCCGCCCAACTGACTACCACCTAGTTGATCTTTCACTGGCATTTGAGCGTCAAACTTACTTAATGTTCTTGCTAAATCAGCAACCGGTATGATTCGGTTCCCTCTTCCATCGGTGCCGCCAGAGATAGCCTGTGACGCTCGACTAAACAAGCTGTCAGCCTGCTCGTCAAATATGGCTTTGGCATTAACAAGATTAGCGATTGATTCCTCGCTAAGTTTATCTCCCCTACGCAGAGGTTCAATAATAGCTTTAATATCAGCATCAATTCTATCATCTAAAGCTCTGTAAGCAGAACGAACAGCATCTTCAGATGACATAAACATCTTTTCAATGTCTTGTTTGACAACACCTTCTAAAGAACTAAGTGTGGCATCGTCATATGTCCCAAGACTTCTGAGATTAGATACAATGTTTCTTAAATTATCATCTGCGGCTTTCTGGTTAGGAAACACGCCTTCATAGATAGCTTGCAAACGGTTAAGAATAGGACGAACACCCGGCGCGGCACCTTCTATGGTAGGTCTAAAGCCTTCTCCTAAAAGCTCTCGTGCCTCGGCTCTTGCTGCCTCGGCCTCTTTTGTCGCCGGACCTTTTAATAGTCTACCAAAAACGCTAGAAATAAAACGACCAGCGCCCTCACCTAGAACACCAAAAACACCTTCCATAACGGCGTCTTTACGGATCTCTTCTGGGGTCTGTCTTTGATAACCAAGAGAAGTTTCATATGCCTCGTCTGCCAACTTTGCCAGACCCATAGAAACGCCAACGACTGGAGCGGCAATCAAGAACCCTGAACCAGACATTAATAGTCCTGCACCAAGACCAACGCCTAAAGGTACGCCAGCCTCGCCTGCGAAATCAGCAACATCGTATCGAGATATGCCTTCCTCATCTATGGCAAACTCTTTGCCTTCACCAAGCCCCAGCTTTTCACGCCCAGCTTGCGTTATGATGAAACGTCCACCATCATCTTGCCGGAAACCTTCTTCGCCAATTTTGTCCGTAAGATAAGCAATTTTCTCATCAACGAGTTCTCTAGCGCCGAAACCAGCGCGAAGACCATAGTCTTGCAGTCCTGTTTCGTAGTCTACTCCGGGGTCTTTAAGAGAACCAGTTTCCCCTGCCTTAAACGGCTCCATGGTTTCTGGGTTAATACCGGCTTGTTCTAAATTC
>LSRR01000011.1_pt1 | contig 44049 bp, 75 predicted proteins | sample 1162981 | NCBI WGS metagenome assembly LSRR01 (sample SAMN03256433, study PRJNA305521) | marine metagenome | biome: Estuarine; feature: Estuary; material: Brackish water; isolation source: iron chloride precipitation of viral particles from surface water samples | place: USA: Chesapeake Bay ... | reverse complement strand
AAAAATTGCAATAAACTCCCCTAATGAAAGAAGGTTTACTTGTACATAAACATTTAATTGTCCGAGCGGAAGCAGTCAGTCCTCCGATGGAAGAAAAATATTTAACAGATTGGTTGTACGATTTTATCAAATCTATCAATATGAAAGTTTTGATGGGTCCTTATGTTATTTATCATAATGTGCCAGGTAATCGTGGAATTACAGGTGCAGCTATTATTGAAACCTCTCATATAGTCATGCATGTCTGGGATGAACCATCTCCTGCCTTAATGCAATTTGATGTCTACTCTTGCGGTGAATTTAATCCAGAAACCATTTGTAAAAAAATTAAAAAAGATTTTGAAATAACTAAAATAGAATATAAGTTTTTAAATAGAGAAACTGGTCTAGTAGATATTGGCGGTGGACACTTGAAGTAAACGCATATCTGGTATACCATTTAGGTATGACAAGAGAACGATTAAAAGATCTAATATTACAAAACAGTTTGTTAAAAGATAGAACAAACAAAAATAATATTTTGTTTTCAAGCAGAAAAGAAGTTGAAATAAATGGCAACGGAACTTCTGGCTATACTTTAAAAAACGGTAGTAATAAAGGAAAAGTTTTAAAACATTTGAAACTAGAACCTAGAAATATCTAGGGTTGAAATAACTACAACACATACTATATAATAGTCATGGTGCAGCAATGTGGCTGGCCTATAAACTTTGCTTAACAAGGAGGTTATATGACAGGTTTAGATTTAATTAATAAAATCCAAAAAGATCTTTGGAATAATTCAGTAAAATTATTTGATAGTTCGTTTGACGAAATGTTTATGAATTTATCAAAAGTACAATCATTTCCATTTTACAATGTGGTAAAATATGGAAAAGGGGAGTATGGAATTGAACTAGGTCTTGCTGGTTTCAATAAAAAAAATGTAAAAGTTTCTTTCCAAGATGGTGTATTAACTGTGTCTGGTCAGGTAGATGATGCAGAAAAGGAATATATCCAAAAAGGATTAGCGGCTAGAAAATTCTTCAAACAATTTTCATTAAGAAACGATGTAATCGTGGACGAAGCGAAAATGGAAGATGGTGTATTAACAGTTAAGTTAGGTGTTAATGAGCCAGAAGAAATAAAAGTTAAGGACATTGAAATAAAATAATGTTTCCTTACACAGAAGAGGAACTTGATTTTATTAACAAATAAATTAAGTGCCTAGACTTACATCGTCATCCTTCTTAGGTTACCATTTCGTTCTAACCAAAAGGAGGATGACATGCCAAAGAAGAAGAAGAAAGAAGAAAACTTAACGGACATCATTGATAGAATAGAAGAAGATCTCCTTACTTTAAGAGATAAGGTAGAAGAGATGGAAGAGCAGGAGGATTGTGATGACAATTCTTTTGATGACGAGGACGAAGAATAATTACAAGGTAATAATGAAACTAACACATACACACATAGCATATATTGGATTAGGGATCGTAGCAGCTATTTGGATTCTTAATATAATTCAGTAAAGTTACTAGGGCAGTAGCTGTAGTACTAAAAGCTACTGCCCTTTTCTATTTTGTTAACCACAACAAATAGAAGGAATAAAACCTAATTGTTTTACTCAAATAATAATATAATGATTTTTTTAACTAAGCCAAGTTTTAATTTCCTCTCCTAAAGTTTTAGCAGAAAGAGAAAGTTTTTTATCTAAAGCAGATACAATTTTTTCGTCCACAGTATCTTCGGCAATAATATCTATATATAAAACATTTTTAGTTTGACCTATTCTATGAGCCCTGTCCTCAGACTGTAGCCGTACTTCTAAATTATAATTATTAGAATAATAAATAACATAACTTGCAGCATGTAAAGTTAATCCATATCCACCTACAGTAGGATTGCCTATAAAAAATTTTACTTTTGGATCTGTTTGAAAAGCATCACAAACTCTTTTACGATCCTCTACATCAGTTGCTCCGTACATGGTCACATAACTATCTTTTCCATATTCTTGTTTAATTTTATCCGCTATCTGTTCTATGTTATGTATATAATTAGCCCAGATAATAGCTTTACCATTAATTTCATCTAGGACAGTCATTAGTTCTTCTAATTTAGGATTGTTAAATTCTTCTACTTGACCATCGTCATTTTTAACAAAACCATTAGTAACTTGATGTAATCTTAATATTTCTGTTAACTGATTATTAAAAGAAACAGTGCTGTCATTTAATACGGTGATGGCATGTTGTTTTAATCTATTATAAACTTCTTTTTGTTTACCAGTTAATTGAACTTTTCGTTGTTCGTATACTTTAGGAGGTATGTCTAAACAATCTTCCTTACGAACTCTGGTGCTGAAAGTTTTAATCTTACGTTCTAATTCATCTAGATTTTTATAATATTTAGGCAACATAATTTGAGTATTAGGACCTGTGTACACAGCATGCATTTCTGCATATCGAGCCCTAAAAGCATAAAACGAATCATACCCTAACAGCTGAGGTGATAAAAATTTACATTGTGTAAATAAATCTAAAGGTGATTTGGTTACAGGACTACCTGTTAAAATTCTACGAACCACGGCTAACGGAGCAAGTTTTAAAATACTTTTAGTTCTTTTAGCTTTTTGATTTTTAATAGTAGTAGCTTCATCTATAACAAAAGCACTTTTGGGATGTTTATGAAAAAACATCATAGCACCATTAGTGCCATTGCGAGTAGAAAATGCTTCCACGTTCATTAATAAAATATTTAAATGATCAGGGATCATCTGTTGCATTAAATCATATTTAATTTTTTTATTTTGATTCCAAACTTGAATACAAGTTTTTATTTGATTTGATAAATGATTCGTTATTTCTCTTTCCCACATAGCATATACTGATTTAGGAGCAACAATAAGAGCCGAATCAATAACTCCTTTTAAATATAAAATTCCAAGATTATCTATAGTGGTTTTAGTTTTACCAGTTCCCATATCCATGAAAAAAGCCCAGTTTTCTTTATCTGTACAATCTTTAAGTGCATCCATTTGATGTTTATATGGTGAAGTTTTAAATTGATAATCCATAAAAAAAGTTTATAGACTATTTCTTGACATGTGCAACAAATAATTTAAAAGGAGGAAACATGGATTTTGAAAACATATCAGTAAATATAGATGAAACAAAGGTAGGTAAAATTTCACAAAAATGTGAAGAGTTACAAAACCTTGAACGAGAAATTTCTAACAAGAAAAAAGAATTGTCTGAGATAGAGGAAAAGGCAAACGATCTTCAAGAACGGGTCATACCCAACTTGATGCAAGAGGCAGGAGTGTCCTTAATTAAACTTTCGGATGGAAGTACCGTAGAAGTGAAGCCCTCAATTAAATCTTCAATAACTTTGGATAATGCCGAGAAAGCGTATTCATGGCTTAGAGAAAAAGGATTTGGGGACTTAATTAAAAATACACTTACTGCCTCTTTTAATAAAGAAGAGGATGCTAAGGCATCTGAACTAATGAGGCTTTTTGAAGAAAAAGGTTATAGCTATCAGAGAAAAGAAAAGGTAGAGCCGATGACTTTAAAAGCATTTGTATCAGAACAAATACAAAGTGGTAAAGAAATACCTATGGATTTGTTTTCTGTGTACATAACTAACAAAACAAAAATAACTAAAAAATAAGGAGCAACAATGAGTAACGAACAAGTAAAGACAGTAGTAAAAAAACAAACTACTGAAGTAGCTACAATCAACATGGAGCAGTTTGCAGATGTTGGTTTTGAAAATGTTAGTGCTAAAGATTTAGCATTACCTTTTCTAAAAATATTAGGTCAATTATCACCACAGGTAACTCAAGGTGATTCTAATTTTATACCAGATGCTAGACCTGGCATGATCTACAATACTGTAACAAGTCAATTGTACGATGGGGTAAAAGGAATTCATGTAGTTCCTTGTTATTATAAACTTCAATATATTGAATGGGCAGACAGAGGACAAAAAAAATCTAATGCTCCTGTTAATATTTATGAAAGTGATTCTGATATTATGAGTAAAACAACTCGATCAGAAGATAATAAAGATAGATTAGAAAACGGTAATTATGTAGAAGAAACAGCTTCGCATTTTATTACTATTTTAGATGGATCTATTGCTACAGGAACAGCATTAATCAGTATGAAGTCCACTCAAAGAAAAAAATCTAAGAAATGGAATTCAATGATGATGTCTTTAAAAGCTAAAAAGAAAGATGGTGGTTTTTATACTCCAGCACCTTTTACTCAAGTATATAATCTTAAAACTGTACTTGAAAAAAATAATTTAGGATCTTGGTATGGTTGGGATATTACTCATGTAGGAGCAGTACCAAATCAAAGTATCTTAAAGACAGCGCATGATTTTTATCTTGCATGCTCTGGAGATAAAGTTAATGTTAAATACGATACTGAGGAAGCAACTGAAAAAGCACCTTTCTAATGTCAGAGCAATTAAAAATCTTGGAACAGTTTCAAAAGCTGTTCCAAGGTTCACTCACCTATTATGGAGAGTCTAAACCAACAGGTCAGAAAAAACCTAATGGTAAATCCGAATATAAAAGTTGGATTAACCAGTGGCCTATTACTGATAAAGATTGGCAAGAACATTTAGATGGAATTAGACATATAGGAACTGTTCCTATTAAAGATGACTCCAGCTGCAGCTGGGGAGTTATAGACGTAGATAGATACAATATTAATCATTTAGAATTAATCAAAATTATTAGAGAAAGAAAATATCCATTAGTTCCTTACAGGTCAAAATCTAATGGACTGCACTTATTTATTCATACTAAAGATACTGTTCCAGCTTCTTTAATGCGACAGAAGTTAATTGAGATAGCTAGTGATCTTGGAGTAAGAGATGAAACAACTGATATTTATCCAGCGCAAGATGTAGTTGATTTAACACCAGAGGCTTGGGAAGATAAAAGAAAAGGAAACTTTGTTAATTTACCTTATCAAAATTGTAAAAGATCCACTCGTACTGCTATGTATGACGATGGAAAGAGCATACCAATAGAAGAATTATTTAAGCATGTAGAAAAATTTAAAGTAACAGAAGATCAACTAAGAAATATTAATGCCGAATCAACTTCAGATCCAGAGACTAAAAACTTTCCTCCATGCGTAGCACACTTTATTAAAAATAAAGTAAAAGAGGGAGAGGGAAGAAATGATGCAATGTTTAATTGTGCCGTACTTTGTAAAAAAATTAATCCAGATCCAGACTACTGGCCTGAGCAATTACGAGACTTAAATAAAAAAGTTGGTGAGCCCCCGTTAGACCCAAAAGAATTAAATGTATTAATCAATCAACATACTAAAACTGATTATAACTACAGATGTAATTCTTCTATCGCTAAGATGAACTGCGATGCAAAAAAATGTGTTACTAAAAAATTTGGTATCAATCCTAATGAGGCTATGCCTGAAGTAGGAAGATTGGTAAAATATAATGTATACCCTGAACCTTATTGGGTATTACCTGTTAATGGAATTAATATAAAATTAGATAATAAAGAATTATACGCACAAAGATTATTTGCTGAAAAATTACAAACAGCTGACATTGTTTGGAGAACTTTAAAACCAACGAAACAAAATCCAGATCCATGGTCTGATTTTAAAGATGATTTAATTAAAAACAAAATAGACATGGAAGGATACGATGCCATGGCTGATAAAGATGATTTATTTAATTCTAGAATGGTTCAATTTTTTGAAGATAGCGAAACACATGAGGAATTTGATCAGGTGGATAATGGATATATTTGGCTAGATAATCCAAGTGCTGCAGATGCTACGGAAATGAGATTTAAAATACAAACCTTTCAAAGGTTTATGAAAAAAATGGGAAGTAACTGGAATAACAGAGAATGTATTAATTTTTTACAAGTGGGTGGGGCGGAACCCAAAAAGAAACATGCTAATATACAAACAAGACACTGGAGATGCCCAATGCCTAAGTTACCAGAATATAAAAGGAAAGAGGTAAAGCATGATAAAGCAAAAGCTCCATGGCAAGACCACTAAGATATTTGGTCCTCCTGGAACTGGAAAAACTTACCAACTGCTTAAGAGAATTAGATGGTTTATAAGAAATGGAGTGCATCCTTCTGAAATAGCTTATTTTAGTTTTACTAATAAAGCTGTGAATGAAACTGTAGAACGATTAAAGTTAGCTTTACCAGACTATACCATAGATGACTTTCCTTATTTTTGTACTATTCATAGTTTTGCAAGGAAACAATTTTCAGAAATTCCTGTATTGGATCCAGCAGAAGATATGATCCAGTTTCATAGCGATTATGGAACTATTAAAATAAATGCTCAAAAAGGATTTGAAGAACAAAAAGTATTTAATAATTGGTCATTACGAGTGTACGACAGAGCACGAAACATTAAACAAGACCCTACTCATTTATATAGAATGCAAGAAAGAAAAGAAGTGAGACTGGCGCAGTTTCAATCTATTATATCTGCTTATGAAAATTTTAAAATGTTTGAGAATCAATCTGGGGTTAGACAGAAAGATCGTTTAGACTTTACCGACATGATTGATAAGTTCATTCAAGAAGGAGTTTGCCCTAAATTAAAAATATTAATGGTAGACGAAGCCCAGGATCTAACTCCTTTACAATGGGATTTAATTATTAAACTATCTTATCATACAGATAAAATTTATTTAGCGGGAGATGATGATCAAGCCATTTATGAATGGAATGGTGCTGACGCTGATTTTTTTATACATTTTCCAGGTAAAGTAAAAATATTAAAACAATCAAGAAGAATACCTGGTAAAGTTCATTATTTTTCTCAATTATTAATGGCTCCTGCAAAAGGACGTAGACAAGAGAAACAATTTAATCCCAGAGCATCTGAGGGAGATATATATACTTATAGTAGTTTAAAACATGTAGATTTCTCTATAAACGGTTCTTTTATGGTTTTGTCTAGGATAAGGTCTGTTAAAGAAGAAGTAGAGCAAGATCTTTATGATATGGGTATTTATTTTCAAGATGTACAAGGTCGTAAATCATTTAAGGTAGAGCATTGGCAGGCTATAAAAGCATGGAATCACTTAATGGCTGGTGGATCTATTACTAAAGAAGAAGCATGTATTATGTATCATTATATCCAAAACATTGACCACGGCTACAGGAGCAGCGACAGTCAAGCATGGACATTTGCACATCCTAATCAACCTTTTAATTACGATGAATTAACCTTGAGGGCTGGATTGAGAGAGCCAAAAGGACATTGGTTACAGGCTTTTAAGATTAGATTTAAAGATAAGGAGAAACAATATTTGATTCGTTTATCTGAATCTGGTGTTAACTTAGACGAATCATCTAAAATAATTGTGGATACTATTCATGCGGTTAAAGGTGGAGAAGCTGATAATGTGGTAATTTTAAGTAAATCTAATTGGCCTTCTCATTACGAAAGAAAGAATACAGAGGAAAAAGTTAAAGAATTAAGAGTATGGTACACAGGAGTTACTCGTGCAAAAAAGGCTTTACATTTGATTAATACTGATCATAAATACCATTTTCCATTAGGGAAATTTTATAATAATTATAAAGCAAACTATGAGCACAAAATCGGACTTTGAAAAAGTGTTTCCTTCTTCTAGACAAGAAGGAGGAGACCATTACCGAAAACACAAAATACAGCCTTACGAATTTATTACAGCCAACAATCTATCTTTTTTTCAAGGTAACGTTATTAAATATATTTGTAGGTATAAAGACAAAAATGGAATAGAGGACCTTAAAAAAATAATTCATTACTGTGAACTAGAAATAGAAGAAATGAGGAAATGAGGTGGTTGGACATACTGCAGAAACACATAAAAGAATTAGAAAAAATCAATCTTTAAACATGGATGATTACCATCATCCATTTGAAAAAATAGAACAATTAAAAAGATTTAATTTTAATAATTTAAAAATACTTGAGGTTTTTGCTGGCAAAGGAAACTTATCTAAATATTATAATACAATATCAAAAAATGTTTTATCTTTAGATAAAGAAACAACGGGTAATAGTTTTGATTATATTTACAAATTAAGATCTGAGAAAAAAAAATTTGATTTAATTGACATAGATAGTTACGGATATCCAGATAAATTTTTTCCAACTGTTTTTGAGTGTTTAACTGACAAAGCATATTTAGTTTTTACCTTCCCTATAGTTGGTGTTAATTGTTTAAATGGTATAACAGAACAGCATCATATTAATTTTTGGAGATCCAATAGACCCACAATAGGAGATGTTGTGGGTTGTATAACAGATTTTTCACTTAGGAATTGGCAACTAGCTAAGTTAGTTGATGTATCAAAAATCAAAAGAATTTGGAGATTTATATTTACAATTGAAAAACAAAAAGCAACAATACTTTGTAATGTAAAAAATAGATAATGAAACCTACAGAAGTACATCTTAATTTTTATAAAAGATTAAAAGCATTTAATGTTATCTTAAACAATATTATTGATGGTGGGTCTTTTAAAGGATCTTGGACTGAAAAAGTAAAAGAAATTTATCCTCAAGCTAATTTTTATTTAATTGATGCGAATCCTAAATACAAAAAGGATTGTGAGAAGTTTGGTAAATTTTATAACTTTGCTTTAGGCCAAAAAGATGAGGAAAGAGAGTTTCACTTTTCTACTAAGCTTGGCGGTGAGACAGGTAATTCATTATATAAAGAAAATACAAATGTAGATTTTGAAACAAAAACAATTCATGTTAAAAAATTAATTAATGTGGTACCTGATATTAAATACGATTTGATTAAATTAGATTTACAAGGTGCTGAATTAGAGGTTATAGAAGGTTCTTTACATTTATTTGAAAAAACAAAATTTGTACAATTAGAATGTCCTGTGCATGATAATAATATTGGAGCACCAAAATTTGAACACTATATCAACTATATGAGTAATAGTGGTTTTAAAGTGTTTGATTGTGAGTCTTTATTTATTAACTGTAAACTTATGGCAATGGATGTTGTTTTTGTTAATACAGCATTACCTAAAGTATCAACTTTAGAGAACTCTAAAATATATTACGAAAAGAAAGGAAACGATGACACACCAGCTTAATTTTACATTTCAAGAATCAGATTGGGTATGCCCTTCTGAATATCCAGATCTAACCCATGCCGACGCTATTGCAATAGACTTAGAAACTAAAGACCCAAATATGAAGACACTGGGACCTGGATGGCCTAGATTTGATGGTAACATTGTAGGCTTTGCAGTTGCAACAGCTGGACAACAGTATTATTTCCCAATTCATCACGACGCAGGCGGTAACATGGATGAAGGTATTACAGTTGCATATATTCAAGATCTTTTAAAACTACCTTGTCCTAAAATATTTCATAACGCTCAATACGATGTAGGTTGGTTAAAGATAAATGGTTTTGAGATTAGAGGTAAGATTATTGATACCATGGTTGCTGCAGCTATAGTTGATGAAAATAGATTTTCATATTCGTTAAATTCACTTGGTTTTGATTTGCTGGGAGAGATTAAATCAGAACAATTTTTAAAGGATAAAGCTAAAGAGTGGGGAATAGATCCTAAACAAGATTTATGGAGAATGCCTGCTGGATATGTTGGACACTACGCAGAGCAAGATGCTGCGTTAACCTATAAGCTTTGGCAGTATTTAAGACCACAAATTATAAAAGAAAACTTACAAGACGTATTTGATATGGAGATGGAGCTGCTACCAATTCTTATTGATATGAGAATGACAGGCTTGAGAGTTAATTTAGATAAAATAAAAATATTAAAAAAAGAATTTGTTTCAGATGAAAATAAAATATTAAGAGAAATTAAAGATCTTACTGGTATGAAGATAGATATTTGGGCTAATAGATCTGTTGCAAAAGCATATGATTATTTAGGAATTGATTATCCTTTATCTGAAAAAGCTAAAGAACCAAGCTTTACTTCTAATTGGTTACAGAACTCAGAACATCCAATTTCAAAATTAATTAGAAATGCAAGAGAAGTTAATAAATTCCACTCAACTTTTTTAGATGCTATTGAAAGATATTCTTTTAAAGGTAGAATACATTCAGAAATACACCAGTTGCGCTCAGATGGTGGTGGAACGGTATCTGGAAGATTAAGTTATTCGAACATGAACTTGCAACAAATACCAGCTAGAAATAAAGATTATGGAGATAAGATAAGAAGTTTATTCTTACCGGAAGAAGGAAGACAGTGGGGTTCTTTTGACTACTCACAGCAAGAGCCAAGACTAGTTGCACATTATGCAGCTTCTATTGATGCAGGATTTTCTGGAGTGGATGAGTTTATTAAATCATATCAAAATGAATCTGCAGACTTTCATCAATTAGTTGCGGATATGGCAGGTATACCTAGATCCGCTGCCAAGACAATTAACCTGGGTATCTTTTACGGTATGGGTAAAAATAAATTATCTAGAGAGTTAGGTATTTCAAAAACAGATGCTGAACAGTTGTTGCAGCGTTACGATAGTCGAGTTCCTTTTGTTAAAAAACTAGCCAACGAAGTTATGGCTTCTGCAAGTAAATTTGGATTTATTAGAACGATTAAAGGTCGTAAATGCAGATTTGATATGTGGGAGCCAACAACTTTTGGTATGTATCAAGCTATGAACTATGAAGAAGCTAAAGCACATTATGGAAATAATATTAAAAGAGCTATGACTTACAAAGCTTTGAATAGATTAATTCAAGGATCTGCAGCAGATCAGTCTAAACAAGCAATGATTGATTGTTATAATGCTGGTTACAAACCTTTATTACAAATACACGATGAATTATGTTTTTCAATCAATCAAGAAAAAGATATAAAAGAAATATCTCACATCATGGAAAATTGTATTGAAAATTTAAAAGTACCATTTAAAGTAGATGTAGCGTTAGGACCAAGTTGGGGTGAAGCAAAAGAATAAATTATTGCACGTAAGAACAGCAAAAACTGCTAGCAGCAACATACAAAATTGGTGTAACCTTAATAAAATCGTATCTACGGATAATATGACCTGGTTATCTAACTATAAAAATCAATTAAAATTAAATAACCCTGAGTTTAATATTTTATTTACGTCTGTTAGAAATCCTTATCGCAGAGCATATTCACAATATCGTTATTTAAAAAACGATACAAATTGGAGAAAACGTTTTGACCCAAAATCATTTAAAGATTTTTTAGAATTTGATTTTACAAAATTATCACACCAACATTTACAAACGCATAATACATCCGTCACATATTACTTAGACAAATATCTTAATAGGATAACCCATTTTATAAAAGTAGAGAAACTTTATGAAGATTTACAAATTATATGCGACTTGTATGATTTAATACCACCACAAAAAAAAGCTATAGTTTATGAAACGCATTACTACAAACCTGAAATGGACGAAGAATTTGAAAATAAGGAAATTAGAGATTTGTGTTATGAAAAATATAAAGATGATTTTTTAACATTTAATTATTCATATGATGACTGGACGGATCTGTATCCAGAACAATCTTTTTTAAGGAAGAAGAAAGATGAGTCAAAAATATAAAAAATGGTTAAAAGAATTTGATAGAAATGCAGAAAAAATACAAGCTAAATACAGAGAGAACAGTAAACTACACCGTGCCAACTGTAAATCCTACATGCTGTCGATGCAAAAAGAAAAAAGCAGACGTAATAGAAAATAAACTTTATTACTGTGCTAAGTGTAAGTTAAAAGATTTAGGTGTACAATAAATGCATGAAACTTTTTGCACTGTTTGGTATTATTTGTATTATAGATCCAAATCTTGGAGATCGTGTGTGTATGAACTTTTGGGAGGACCCAGTGCAAAAGATGCCTTTAGAAAAATGTATTGAAAATGTTAAAGAAAAGGGTAAACAGGTAGAAGACAATTTTATGAAAAAAGGCATATACGTTGAATCTTTAGAGATATATTGTATTCCAGTAAAATAACTGCTAAGATATTATGATAAAAGCATATAGATATCAGACAAGATGTAAAGGTCTATATTTCGATGGGATAGTCGAAGGTGTCAATGCTGAAGATGCAGGCTTTAAATTCGCTGACAAAATTAAATCAGGCGAAATTAAGGGAAGTAAAGAAGGAGCGTATCGTACTGATATGCTTTTTATAACTTACGAGGAGATAGAGCATGATGAAAAGCTCAAAGGAGATCCTAGCAGAAAAAATGAGACTTGAGTCTCAATGGAACCTTGCATATCTTACTAACGGTAGAGTAACTACAGAAATGACTCATCTGCAAGAACAAATCAGAGAATGCAGAAGAGAACTTGTTAGAAGAGACGAGCAAGATGCTAGATTTGAAATAAGAGCCTTAGATAATTTGGAAGGCCAAATTTCTATAGCGTCTTAATTAATTTACCAGTCCTGTAATTAGGATTAGGAACCCGACTTTGATTGCACCGTTTGCATGAATCTGTAACGGTCTTAAGCGGAACTTTTGACACTATTTCAGTAGTCCACCCTTGACCATTACAAACGTAACACGGATCAATTATTTTCTTTTTTCGAAACATTATTTAAATCTGTGTCTATCTCAGCTACTAATAAATCTACATATTTTACAATTCTATCTACAGTCCAACCTTTAGATATTTTGTAATTTAAAAATGCAAATTGTTTTATAAATTTTTCTTCTGGTAGATATGGCTTCAATGCATGTGCAGCTTTTACATCTTCCATAGAAAATTTTTTATCTTTTAACGATGTGTTCATTTTATCCCCTTTATCATTTTTGTTTTTCCTCGTTCGTCACTTAATATTGTCCAGCTGGTTGTACCATCTAAATAATATCCTACTACTTCCCATTTTTTAGTCATAATATTAGAAGTATGGGGCTACAGTTGTAGCCCCTTGGGTTTACTTCTTCATCTCCTTTCCTTCTTTAAGCATTTGCTCTCTCATCTTGTCATGAGCCATGCCCTGCTTCTTAGCTATCTTACCCACCTCCTGGTCTACCATTTTATCAATCATAGCCCCTGGTTTACGATAACCGTGTTTACAAAGCGCCTGTAGGATGTAGTAACTGTTTACATTCACCGCAACAGATTTCCATTTGTTGATGTCCATTTCTTTCTGTCCTTTCTATTATTCTTCGCTCTCCTGGTCCACATCGTTGTAACCACGATCCTTAACCCATTGAACGAGTTTTAGTTTTTTATATTTAGCTCTGCCTTTTGCCAAGCCAGAATTATAAATATGTTCAAACCAGTTTAGGTAACTGTCTCTATTAGTAGCCCCTGCAAGTTTAAGACCATTAGCTTTAAGAGCGGTTTTAAACCTATCCCAATTAAAGTCTGGATGTCTATTCAACATAATGAAAGCACTAATGAATGCTCTTTTATATTGAGGAACATATTGTCTAGCAGTTAACATTCTAGCGCCGAGTTCATGAGCCTTCTCAAGATGCCCTGTTGGAATTTTAAAATTACCAACTTGAAAATCTTCAGTCATGTTTATGTATCGACTTGCTTTGTTTAACAACATCAGCACAGCTGACTCAATGTTCACTTCATACTTTTCAGAAATGTGTCTAGCAATTCCATAGTCTTGCTTTCCACGTCTAGCATGAAAATCACAATAGTCATCAAAGGACCATTTTTTCTGATGCGCATTTAATCTTGCAACATCTAAGTGATCATTAAAATTGGCATACATAAATTTAATCGGTAAGCCTAATTCTTTGTAGGCTTCCAATCTATGCTGGCCATCCATGACTGCATTATCAGCTTTGTTAATTAAAATTGGCACATCCAATTTTTTTTCGGCAATAGCTCTTTTAAGTTTGTTAACATGATTGGGGTTAACATCCCTATTGCCTTTTACTTTTTTAAATTGTCCATAATCTTTAGTTTCAAAGACTACAGCCTTTATTTCTTTATTGCGCATTTTTTCCTCCTAGGTTTATTGCGTAGTTATATTGAGACCATTGCATCATTGCCTCAGCCTCATCTTGGTTTTGTCTACGACCATCTAACTCATCAAAAATTAGAGATGTCGCAGTTTGTGTGGTAAACATAATATTATCTTTACCGTTTATGTCCAAAGACAAATTCATCAACTTATCGACTGCATCTTTAAACACTTGGTCGCCGTCGTTAATTGGATTGCCTTTGTAATCGAACTCAGGAACATTTTTTAAAATAGCCTCAACTTTTTTATTAAAGCTTATCCATGCCTCTGAGTTTATTTTTACATTTATCATACAGCCGTTGTACAGATAAAAAAATAATATTGCAACCCATAAAATTTTATTTTATTCTTGATTATCTTATAGGACTATCCTATATAGATATTGATGATTAACCATAACCAAAGGAGGAAAAAATGGTACAAATCGTAAGAAAAAGCAAACTATCAGCAAAGCAAAATAGATTAGTTTGCAACGCATATTCAGTAAAAATATCAAAATCTCAATTTGATAAATCTTGGAATTTATTAAAAAAAGAGATTGATTCGCTAAGAGAAGAACTCGGAGCAGATCAAATATTAGCTGATAATGGAGATGGATTAGGATCCAGAGGATTTAACTTCATAAATAAAGAGAGATCTTATTTTGATGTAAATAAGTTTTCTGAAGAAAATCCAGAATTATATAAAAAGTATTTGACTAAAAAGCCATACTTCGAATATAAACCTATTATATAGAAACATAAAGTTTCTCCCTTTCAAATTGGAGTTGGGTGGGCAGTCGTAAGATTGCCCACTTTTTTTATGTCTGGTATAATAATGTCATGGCATTACCAGCGGGAATAGCAGCGATATTAGCAAACTCACCAAGAGCAATTCAGGTTCTACAAGGCCTGGGTGTTTTAACGGGTGGAACCATTGCTGCAACTGAAGCACAAAAACAATTACAAAATTTACCGGAGGGATCTTTAGAGGAAGCTTATAAAAGAGTCTTCCTGGGTCCAGCTTACGAGTTATCTAATTTAGATGTATTTAAAACAAAAACACCTGAAGCAGAAGACACTACATTAAAAGCTGTAACCTCTACACCATCAGGACTTGTTCTTGGACCAACTTTAGGAGAAATAGATGAAGCAAGAGAGCAACAGAAAAAAATGTTGCAGCCACCAGTTACAGAGATACCAACTTTGTATGATGATTATCAAATTCCACCAACTACAGCAGTAGACGAAACAGCTTTCAGCAAACCTTTAATTACAATTCCACCTAAAGAAGCTGGAGAACCAATCATAGAAACTTTTCCTGTTGCGGATCAAGCCAGCAAACCGATTATTACTACAATGGAAAAAACTAAAGGTGAAGCTGAACCAGTTACAGAAGAAAAAGCAACTACCGTATTTAAACCTAAGCAAGTTGACACACAACGAGTACAACAAATACAAAATCTTGCGCCAACAACACAATTACCAGGAGTTGGTCCTCTCACGTTTGATCCAAGGCAAATTAAAACCACAGGACAGTACGTAGGTTTACCAGAAGGAACAACTAATCCAGATAAATTACAAAAAATTAGAGACGATGCATATCAACTTTATGATACGGGTAAGGAAGGAAGATACTGGTATAGAGACAGTGCAAAAACTATTTTAGATTCAGTTAATGGTGATGTTCAAGAAGCAGATAAAATTGCTCAATTGATTGGAGTATTCAGTGCTGGATCACCAGTGGGTACAGATTTAGGTTACGCATTACAAGCCTATAGTGCATATCAAAATGGCCAAGATATTTTTACCGGTAGATTTCCAAAAGCACAAAGTGAAAAAGCAAAAAGAATTTTAGAAGGTGAAAGTTGGGAAGGTAGAAAGACTAATAATTTTTATAAAGCCATCGCAAGAGAATTTAATCCAGAATTAACTAACGAACCAGTAATTGATATCTGGATGATGCGAGCTTATGGTTTTCCAAATTTTGAAGGAACTCCAACAGAAGCACAATACAGCACAGTAAGTCAGGAATTAAAAAATACTTTAGGTCAAGTTCAACAAATAGATCCTACTATGGATATGAATCAACTACAGGCAGCGATATGGGTTGGAGCTAAAGCAAAAAAAGTTGGTGATAAGGATAAAGCAACATTTAATTATGCAAATGCAATTCAAAATAACTTGGGTCAAATTTCATGGGAATCTGCTCCAGGAGCATCTACTAATAACTTAACTGGATTTAGTAACTTACCGTATCAAGATAGACAAGAGTATCACGTTGAGGCATCTAAAGTATTTCTAGATGATAAAGGATCCGATATTTTAGCTAAAACAATTGGAGTATTAACTCCTAATGAATTTGAAGCTCCAGGTCATTATATGGATGAAACTAATCCAGGATCTCAAACGGAAGTCATAATTCCAAAAGCATATAAAGAAGGTCAGGCTCTTGATAAAAACACTGTAGCATTAGTAGATGCCTATGCTGCTGCAAAAGGTTTAGTGTTAGGACAGGAAGCTGTGCCTTGGCATAGACCATTTTATACAGATAGTTCGTCCAAGGCTGATGGTATTTCTGTAAGATTGGGAGAAGAGGGTAAAATTGCAACAGTAGAAGAAACTAAAGCATTATCTCAAGCAGCTAATAGAATTGCTTCCGATATGGCAGGAAGAGAAATAAATGATTTTAATTTAATCGGAGCTAAAGAGGGTGGTAGGTTCTTAAACGTTGCATTTGATGAAAAGGGAGACAAAGTATTTACAAATAAACAATTTATTGACATAATTAGTAAAGCAGTAAATGAAGTGTTTCCAGGTGAACAAACAGTACGCTTGAAATATTTTGCAAGTGATGGTAACTACATCGCTAATGATTGGAGTAAAAATTTAAATGGCGAAGATTATATTAGAACCATTGGACAAGCAGGACCCGATATTCAAAAAAGGGTTCTTGACCTACTCCCAACCCTCATCCAAAAAAAATACCAACTCGATAAAGGATTCGGAGAAAAGCACAACCTCTCCACAAATGAATCCATCAACTCAAACTATAGAAAAAAAATAACTCCAGGATCTTCAGGATCTGGATCAGCTGAACCTGTAGAGAAAAAAAGTAAATACACCTTATCAAGAGAACTCGATCCAAAACTTTTAGACGAAATGTTAATGATGAGAGGCGGAGTAAAAGGTTTTGAGGAATCTATGCAAAGAGATAATGCACCTCTTCCACCAAGTACAAAAAGACAAATGTTTATACGATATAATGAAAAAATAATGGATAAGTACGGCTTTGATAAAACAGATAAAGATCCAGAAACAATGCCACCCGAAGAATTAAAAAAATTACGACAAAAATATTTTACTAAACAGGATGCAGTAGATTACATTGTATCAGCGGCTTACGATGTTATTGGAGGAAAAAAAGAACTTCCCAATGAAGATACAATCTTTGCATTAGATGATGAAGGATTACCTGTTGCGGCTGTTAAAATGGGTATGGGTAATTTATTTGGTAAAGGAAGAATGGAAGGAATTGCAATAGAAGAGGCTGGTAGTTTATTTCCTGAGGCAATGGATATGGTAATAGAAGAAGCTAAGAAAGTTGCAAAAGAAAATGGTAAGAAATTTTTAGTAGCCGAAGATTTAACATCGGATGCTGCCTATAATGCGTTTATAAAAAGAGGATTTAAACCAGCAAAAAATAAAAGATTTAATATTTTTGAAGGTAAGTTAGTTTACCGACCAGGTGGTGGTAGAAAAGTAAAACAAAAAAATCTTGTATTAGAATTAGAATAGTTTACTAAGAGCTATGCTTAAAAGAATACATGTTAATCAGCATAAGATAAGATCCAATATAAAAAATAATACGAAAGAACCGGTCATAACCGTTAAGACATCTAAATCGAATACCTATGCTTATGAGGTCGATATCAAAGGTCCTACAAAAGTTGTTTATAGACCGGATAAACCATTGAGCTGTGGCGCCAAAGTTTGGATTGAAACTACTGCGGAGGTTGTCATTGACCGAGAAAAAACCATCCAGTAAATTTGATCTTCTAGGCATCAAATACGGCCTAGCCCCACACCCAAAAAAACCTGGTGAGTGTATATTTAAGTTGTTGACACAGGATAAAATATCCTTAAAGCTAGGGAAGCGTATTTCTAAACCTAAATGAGAAGCCGAGGTTAAACGGCTTAACAATCACTACTCACGAACCACGGATCAGATTAATTTAAGTTAACAGTATTAAATTATGACTGATAAAGACGTAAAACAAGTTTCCGATCTGGAGCAATCCTTAAAAGCTCTAGCTAATCTCACAAACAATAAACGTTTGTACGATAAAGTTGTTTTATTGCTTCAACAAATGTGGATGGGTAATCAATACGGTTTAAGAAATATACACCAGTTCATGGACTTGGCTGAGTTTAATTGGCTTAAAAATCGAAAAACTCAAGCTCAAAAACAAGGACTGCGAATTGTTAAATGATTATACCCGTAGATACATTATCCCCTTTCATCCATGTTAACATCTGCGGGTATAGTTATGCATAGCAATTTTGACGATGATAACTTCCCACAGTTCGATCTTGAAACAATAAGGCACATGTCAGGTGAAGAGAAAACTGGATTCATTGAGTACGTCGAAGATGATTACCATCATTGTCTGAAGATGAAACAACACCCCGACTTAATCAAATATTATAAAGATGTACTCGCAAGACTTATTAAAACTTATGGGCATTAGGCTTGCCAGCGAATTTGTAAGAGAACAAATTCCAAAGGAAGAACGACTTTGGAAAGGAGTAATTGTTACTGCGTTGGAAGATTGTTTAAATACATCTAGCGGTAAAACAGAAAGTTATCGAAAGCAAGAAGCTCATGAATGGTTTATGAAAGCAGATGAAGATTTTAAAAATGTTTGTTTTATGGCAAACATTGAACCTGCAAAAGTTAGAAATAGATATTTAGAATTACAAAAAGAAAAGAAAGTTACCTTTACTAAGTTACAGCAATTGTGGATCGAGTACCGAGAAAGTTATAAAGTTTATCGTATCACAAAAGAAAAAGAACAAAGAGTATTAATAAGAAAAAATATCGAACGAATAAAAAGTAAAATTATAAAATTAAAACCAGAAATTAAGAATGGTGTATGAACGACGAGGAAAAATTTAAAATTTTTCAATTCTACAATGCATGGCAAGATGTGTTCAGGTCTCATGTAGATTTTGGAAATAAAAATTTTAGTGCAGCTAAAGATGATCCAACATTTGTTGAAAGAATTATTTTGTATCTCACGATCGAAAATATAAAATTAAATAATTCAAAAGAACATTACGACGAAGTTGTCGATTACATTTTTCAAATCATAGAAGAGATTGATAACAAGCCAGAAGAAAATTTAACAAATGTATTTGAAGTTTTTCCTGGAGTGAGTCGAGTCGTTGAGAAGTCTGATAATGTTATAAAAGTAGACTTTACCAATAAGAAAAAATCATAAGTTATTGAATTTATTAACTTCTTTTGTGTTGTATTTATCCCAACTTTATGGGATAAAGATTGTATGATTAATTTAACAACAAAGGAGAAAACAATGAACAAACCTTGGCAAGTAGTAGTAGAAAAAAAATATATCGACCAAGTTAATAATGAAATTAAAAATTGGAACGATATCAATGTTGGAGCAATCATTTACGCAGATGATTTAGGTGAAGTTATTTTTAATGAAAAACTTCAGCAAGAATCTTCTGAAGCTAGAATGAAACAAATCAGAACTGGAATTGATTATTTTCATCACATGATTTCAGTTGATGAGAGTTTGCAAAAACATGGTGAGCAAGGATTGGGTGTACATGCCGTAAGTGTGTACAACTTAGCCTTAGATCAATTGAAAAAAGATTTAGCGGAAGAGCAATATCAATTTGCTAGATCGTTAAAAGTGGTGGAGTTAGCTAAAATAAGAAAACTAAAAAAGGAGAAAAAATAATGAGACAACCAATGAAAATAAAAATGAAAAGTGACTACAAAAATCCTCTTGCAAAAAAATTGCATGAGGAAGCTTGGAACGATTTAGGTTCTAGTGATATGGACTTTGATAGTTATAGATTTGCTGCAGCTTTGATTGAAGCAGGTGAATATAGAGGTCTGTATAAAATTATGAACGAGATGGATTCAATTCCTAGAGAACACATCTTCCATCTATTACCTATCGATAAAAAATTTGAATTTAAAAAGGAGGTATAAACATGGAAAACTTACAATACATTCTAGATAAAGATGCTGGTCATACAGCAAGATCTGGAGCAATTGCTTTTGTGATTGATATCATTAATAAAGAAATAAAAGATTTAGAACCGGAAACAAAAAAGGAAAAAAATCTTTTTAATCAAATCGCAAAAATAAATAATCGACTTGTAAAAAAATTTAACAACACGGGTGGTGATGCATCTGGTGGTTATATCGAGTTGAAAGAATAAACCCAAGGGCTGGTGAACCTGGTGATGTTAGCTAGCCCAAACACAAAGGAGTAAACAATGGAACATTTACAAGTAGTTAATCTTGGAACGTTAGTTAGTGTAAAACCATTAACACAATTTGCAAAAGATTGGTTACAAGAGAATTTAGATCCGGATGTCATGATGATGGGTCCAGCGTATATGATTGAGCATCGCTACTGGCCTGATATCCGTGATGGTTTTAACGAAGATGCTTATTATGAAGGGAAGGTATAATGAAAGAAAAAATAATTAAAGGTAAAAAAGTAATGCAGCTTACCATAGAGGATATGGAGATGTTTGAACCTGAACGTAAACACATCTCTAAAAGATTGATGCTACGTTTTTTTGCTTGGTTCAATAAGTACGTTAGAAAAAATGATGGTGTTGATCCAGTAGAATCGTTAAAGCAACTTAAAGAATTTATGCAACGTTCTTATAATATTAAATTGAACTAATGTTGGAAGTGTTTGGACATTTATTATTAACGCATGAACACCTTGGACCGATTCTTTTAATTGTCCTGGGAGGTGTCCTTGGTTGGTTATTTTTGCGTCACTGACCACGGATCATGGACAAAAACGTTGATTTTAAAGGGTTTTTAATTGTTGACTAATATCTAATTTTATGAGACAAATCCCATATGATTAATTTAGAAAAAACAAAGGAGCAAACAATGAATGTAGAGCAAACTTGCCCAGTATGTTTTAGAGCCGTAAAAACAAAAAATAATTTTATTTGGGCTCATGGTTATAGAAATAATGGAATTAGAATGGGAACTTGTTTTGGTGCAAACAAATTAAGTTTTGAAAGTTCAAAAAAAGGTTCTCAAGAATATTTAGTTTTTTTAAGAAAAACAGAAAAAAATTTAAAAGAAGTTTTAAGCGAAAATGAATTAAATAAAACTTTAAAGAACAATGATGTAAGAAAAATAAGAAATGAAATATTTGAAATATACATGTCAAAAAAAGATATTTTAAAAAAATTAAAACAAAGGAATAAATAATGATACCAAAAAGTTATCACATTTCTAAAGGCGCAGAAGATATTTACTGGATTTTAAATCACGGTGAATCTTTTGTTAAAAATTTATCTAAAGATTTTGATGTAGCATTGGCTAGTGCTAAACAATATGTTGGAGATGGTGTAGACATTCCTGTGTATGTTTGGCACCGTGTCAAACAAAGTTACGTACCATTCGAATACCCAATTCAACAAGACGCTCATGTAGAAACGCATAAGGATTATCTTGCAGAATTAAATTATGCAAAAGATGCAACGCAATGTTTATCCAGACAGTTTGTTGGTGAAGTAAATAAAAAATTGGTGTTAGACCTGGAGTGCACTGTAGTATTCGACGTAGAGAATGAGTGGGGATGGTCTAGATGTGTTTATCTAAAAGATGAGCACGGTAACAGATTTAAATATTTTGGAACTGCAAAAGCAGTTTGGAAGATTAGAAAGATTGGCGATACAGCTACACTGGAATTTGTAATCAAGGAGCATAAATTTGAGGACAAATACTTTAAGTTCGATGGCGTGGTGCCCTACAACTTAAATGTGATCACTAGGATCAAAACCCAAACAGAACCTAAAGGAGGAAACTAACATGGGATACACACACTACTGGTACCAAAAGAAAGATTTTACGGTCGAGCAATGGAGTAAAATCGAAGACTGTGCTAAGAAATTAATTTTTAGCATGGAAGGCAGAAAAACACTGGGACATGAAAAAAAGCAAAATGATCATGTTCGAGTGAGTGACAGAAACATTGTGTTCAATGGTAAACAAAAATTTAACCTGGACCACGAAACATTTTGTTTAGAAAAGGATGTAATCTTTTCTGAATTTGATAATCCAAGTAAGGGTGCGTTTAATTTTTGTAAAACTGCGAATAAGCCTTACGATAAATTTGTAACGGCTGTTTTAATAATGGCAAATGCAATTGCACCAGATGTACTTACCGTTAAAAGTGATGGTTGGAGAGATGAGTGGACGGATGGTCAAAAGTTGCTAGCTAAATATTTAATAGCGGATATTCCAGCTACAATTGAACCAAGACCGGATGCGGAGAAGTCTAAATTACTTGAGGAACTCCAGTCCACGGGTAAGCTAGAAATCATTGATGCAAGATAAAAAAATAAAGCAGTTGAAGGCTGAGACTGTGAAAAACATTCTTAGCCTTCCTGATTATGATGAGAAGGGCTATCCGAATAGTTTGAAATTGGCTTTTGCTAAAAGACTAAAGGCTAAGCGAAAAATGCTTAGCCTAAAGCTTGATGATTAATGTATAAACCCAAAGGATGAAATTTATCCTATGAGTATATATTTATTTTACCGTTGTTGTAAATAGGATCTATGGAAAAATTTATTATTATTTTCATGTTATGTGGAATTGAGCCTAATGGCCAGGAATTCTGTAGTCCTAGGGCTTTAGACCCAATTCAGGTCTATGACACTAGGGAGGACTGTTTAAGGGCAGGAAAACGGGCTCTTTGGTCCATGAAACGTGGTTCTAATTACGTGGTCTGTGTGAAATATAAGGGGTAAGCAATAACCACGGAACACACGGACAACGGACCAGGGATCAAATTCCTCTATATAGGTTATACAGAAAATTAGAACAATCGAAAAAAAAATATGACGAACTAGTGTACAAGTGTACGTAAACAACTATTATCCTTATATACCAACACTTTTAGACCAAAAAGTAGTGTACATAGAAGTGTACACCAAGTGTACGTAGTGTACGTAAAACAATATCATTAAGGTCAAACTTGCCGATCCGATTTTACATAGGTGTAGAGTATGTCTCTGAAATTCTGTATAATCTATATAGTAGAAAATAATTCCAGGAGAGATTGATGGGTAAAATAAAAATTAGTCCAGTTGGTGAAGTATCAACTGGAGAGAGTAAACCACATTCAAAAGTAGATGTGAAAACTACAAGTGGTTACTACGGCATTAAAGGTAAGTATGATTTTGATGGTGGAACTTCCATCTCTGGATCTGTAACTAAAGATTTTGCTAAAGGCAAAGTTGACTTTCCAGGTGGATCGCAGAAATTTAAAGCTGATATCAAACCTCAATTTGAAATAAGTGTTTCAAAAAAATTTGGATCTGGTGGTAAACAACCGGACTTATCCAAGTATGTTGATGAAAAGAAAAAAGGTGGAGCTGTTGCAATTGGCTGCGGTAAGATTATGAAAGATCGTAAAAAGAAAACGAAAAGATATTAATGCCAAAAAAACCAAAACACTTACTAACGATTGATGACATTACACCTAAGCAACAAATGTTTGTAGACAAACTTGTTGAGAACTGGGGCAAAGTTTACAAAACAGATATTGTTAAAGAAGTTTACGGTGAACCAGGAAAAGAGATGACAACTGCATCTGCAGGTGCAATTGCTTCCAGGTTAACTAATAGAAAAATCAGTCCACACGTTGTTGCATATTTGGAAAAAAGAAAAGCAGAAGAGTTAGCTAAATATGAAAGAGATAAATTACGTAAGTACAAAAGATTTGAGTATTATGCGAATGAAGCTGCAGCTGATAGACAGTGGGCATCAGCAATTAATTCAGAATACAGATCTGGTCAAATGGCTGGTTTGTTTATTGATAAACGTGAAGTAACAGTAAGTGGATTGGAGGGAATGAGTCGTGCCGAACTCGAAAAGAAATTGGAGGAGCTCTCGAAAAAAATCGATGGGGCAAACGCCAAAACGATCGAAGCCAAAATTATTGACTGAAGATAATTTTTGGGAAGAATTTCATAGAGTACACGGTGGCTCAGCAAAAACTGATGTCGGATCTATTAAAGTTATTACCAAAAAAGATTAGAGTTAGTTACTCTGATATTGAACTAAATATTACTGAAGATAAAAATTTTCTTGAGCAATGTTATGGTGAGTATGATTCACGTAATAATAAACTAACTATTGCAAAAGATGTAGGTCCACAAGATCTTGCTAACACATTATTGCATGAGCTCATCCACGCTTCCGTCTGGTACGGTGGATTAAAAGACGATGGATCACCACTGGAGGATGACAAGAAGGAGGAGCATGTGGTAAACGTTATCACAAATCAACTTTGTCAAATACTGCGGGACAATCCGAAAGTTTTGACTGCAATCAAAAAAGGATTAACAGTTAAGAATGGCCGACCAAAAGAACGAAACAAAGTTGTGGCATTATCTAAAAAAGTCTTTGAAAGATATACATTTCACAAGAATAGAAAGTAAAACAATCAATGGTATTCCTGACCTCTTTGGTATCTACAAAGGCATTAGCTTCTGGTGTGAACTAAAGGCGAATAACATCAAATATCCAGCCCTTTCAAAGTGGCAGATATCCTGGATTAATAACTATGTGCGCCGTGGTGGTGTCATGATTATCTGCATTTTAGCCCTCTCGCAGAGAGAGCTGAAACTTTATAGAATACAATCCTGGGTTGAAGATCCACGGACACTGGAGCCTGACGCAGTGTTACCGGCCAAAGGGGACCCTATTGCATTGCAAAATAAATTCACGTATTTGCTTGCGATAAACTACTTCCGATAAGTTAATAGTTATCGGCGTTGCACTGCAGCATACTGGTCACCGGTCAACGGCTCAAGGCTCGGTAACAATTGCAAACTCGATTCGATTTAGTTAGATTCAACCTGAACGAGCAAAACAGGTACTTTAAGTTTGCGGACTATAAGGCTAAGTTGCATAGACGCACACAAGTGTTAAATGATATAAAATTTACTAAGGCTCATTTGAGAAAAAATTTATGGAAAAAAATTTAACTTTATTAACGGATGAAGAATTACGAGATATTGTTTTAAGGAAGCAGCTCGAATATGTAAAATTATGCCAAGATGATTTCTTAACTTTTGTGCAAGAGGTCTGGCCAGATTTTATCTATCGTAAAACAGATGTCAAAGAAGACTGGGGACACCATCAAATCATTGCAAATGAGTTTACCAAAATTTCAAATAAAGAATTACGAAGGCTCATTGTGAATATGCCTCCTAGGCATACCAAATCTGAATTTGCATCTTATCTATTTCCTGCTTGGATGATAGGGAAGTTTCCTAAAATGAAAATTATGCAGGTGTCCCACAACGCAGAACTTGCAAGTCGTTTTGGTTCTAAGGTTCGAAACCTAATGGATATGCCAGAGTATCGTCAAATTTTTGGAGATGTGAAACTTCGTGAGGACTCCAAAGCAAAGGGACGTTGGGAAACAAATCATGGTGGTGAATATTTTGCTGCTGGTGTTGGAGGGTCCATTACAGGACGTGGTGCGGATTTATTAATTATTGATGACCCACACACCGAACAAGACTCGATGAGCGATAGCGCAATGGAAAGAGCATATGACTGGTATAGCTCAGGACCAAGACAACGTTTGCAACCTGGTGGAACGATTGTTGTTGTTATGACCCGTTGGGCACAAGACGATTTAACAGGAAGGCTCATCAAGGCTCAAAAAGAACCAAAGTCAGATCAATGGAAGTTAATTGAATTTCCTGCCATACTAGAAACAGGGGATCCTGTTTGGCCTGAATATTGGGCATTAGAAGAATTAGAAAAAGTTAAAGCTTCTATTTCAGTTCACAATTGGAATGCACAGTATATGCAAAACCCAGTTGCGGAAGAAGGTGCCATTTTAAAACGAGAGTGGTGGAGAAAATGGAAGCATGATCACATACCACAACTGCAACATGTCATCATGAGTTTAGATACAGCATTTTCAAAAAAAGAAACAGCAGACTATTCCGCAGTTACTGTGTGGGGAGTTTTTTATCCCGTTGATGGTTATGAACCAAACCTTATATTACTGGATGCACAAAAGGGACGTTATGATTTTCCTGATCTTAAAAATGTAACTTATGATCTATATCGTTATTGGGAACCAGAAAGTATTGTAATTGAAGCCAAAGCAACAGGACAGCCACTTATTCAAGAGATGAGGAAAATGGGTATACCTGTATTAGATTATGTTCCAGCTAAAGGAAGAGATAAATACACCAGGGCAAACTCAGTCGCTCCAATATTTGAGAGTGGAATGGTCTGGCATCCAGATGAACATTGGGCTTATGAGGTTATCGAAGAGTGTGCAGCGTTTCCTCACGGTCAACATGATGACTATGTGGACAGTACAACGCAAGCTATGTTAAGATATCGTCAAGGTGGTTTGATCGGAACCTACATGGACGAGAAAGAAGAACCACGAATTGAACAGGAGTATAAATACTATGCCGGCTAAAAAAATTAAAAAAGAAAAAAAATTTGAAATGGGTTCAAGTGAAGAGATGCAAGAGTCTTTTCAAAACGATAGAACTGTTTCCCCTGATCCAAGAATGTTTGAACAAGAAGATCAAACTTTATACGATGATGTTGCACCCTATGAAAAAAGGTGGAATGGTAATGTGTAGAGGTGGCGGTGCTGCAATCAGAGGAACAAAATTTCAAGGAGTGAAGTAATGTTAAAAGGTGGACAGAAAAAACTAGACGCAAACAAAGACGGAAAAATTTCTGGAGAAGATTTTAAAATTCTACAAGGCTCAAAAAAAGGAATGAGAATGGGTGGCGTGGTTGGTTTTAAAGAAACTGAATCAAGAAAAACACCTTTAAAAAAAGCGGAACCAAAAAATAAACCACTTGGTCCTACATTAGGAAAGCCTGTTGGAAAGAAGGACGGTAAATAATTATGCCAAAAAAATCCTATCAAGAACAAATCCAAGAAATGAAAGCTAAAGATGAACTGAGAAAAAAGGAAGCTGAAAAACTTGAAAGAGAAAACAAAGATGTCATTAGAAAACTTCGTCAAGGTATTACTGGTAATTTAAGTCCTAGAGAAATAGACAAATTTAGAGATTTACTTTCAGACCAACAGAAAGAACGATTACAAAAAGAAATTAATAAAATGCCTACAGACCCTGAAAAAAAACAAATTGACCAAAAGAAAAAATCAAAAGAAGGTTTTGAAAAGTTTGACAGAGAGCAAAGACAAAGAGAACGTCAAGGATCAATGTACATCGAATCAGCACGTAAAGGTGGCATGATGAAAGATATTCTAGGTGATAAAAAAGGAAAAATTATTTACAAAGGTAAAGCGAAAGATTACAAAATGATCATTCCGATTGAACCACCTAAACCAAAACCATCTGGCAAAATGTCTGGTGGAATGGTAAGTGTTAAAACAAAATTAGGTAGAACTAAACCAACTAAAATATATTAGTTGATCCAGTTCTAAAAAACTTATAGGAACTGTTCATGGCGATTGAAAAAAATAATAACGAAGCTCCCATCGAAGAACAAATCATGGCCGAGCAAGAGTTAGCCGCTGGCGCTGATCCGTCAGCCGTGGACACTGAAATCGATATCGTGGAAGAAGGAGCACCGACCACGGATCAAGGAACAGAAGAATTTAATTTCGCAGAAAATATTGCAGACCGATTAACCGACACAGAACTTGGACGACTAGCTTCCGATTTAATAGCAGATTACAAAAGTGATATTTCATCCCGTAAAGAATGGGAAGATACCATTACCAAAGGTTTAGATTTACTCGGCATAAAATACAATCCACTCAATCGACCATTTAAAGGTGCAAGTGGTGTCACGCACCCCATGCTCAATGAAGCGTGTGTACAGTTTCAAGCACAAGCTTACAAGGAACTACTTCCACCTGATGGTCCCGTACGAGCTCAGATTGTAGGATCACCGACACCGGAAAAAGAACAACAAGCCACACGAGTGAAAAATTTCATGAACTATTTACTCATGGATAAAATGGAAGAGTACACAACCGACGTTGACCAAATGTTGTATTACTTACCTTTAACTGGTTCAACTTTTAAAAAAGTGTATTACGATGAAGTATTAGAACGACCTGTATCTAAATATATTCATCCAAGAGATTTAGTCGTCCCTTATTACGCAACCAATTTATCGGAGTGTGAAAGAATTTCACAAGTCATGCAAATGACCGAGAACGAAATTTTAAAAAGACAGGAGTTGGGAATTTATTCAGACATTGAATTAATGACACCAAGTCAAACACAAACCGATGCACAGAAAAAAATAAATGAGTTAGAAGGTATTAAACCGACTTACAATGAGATGTTATACAACGTGATTGAAATGCACGTCGATTTAGATTTGGAAGAGTATACCAAAGACGGAGATAAGAAAGCAAAGAACGTAAAAGTTCCTTACATTGTCACTTTAATTGAAAATACAGATCAAGTTTTATCTATTTATAGAAATTATAGAGCCGATGATGCAATGTACAAGCGTATTGAATACTTTGTGCATTACAAATTCCTACCTGGATTAGGATTTTATGGCTTTGGATTACTGCACATGATCGGCGGACTTACAAGAACGGCCACCGAAGCACTAAGACAATTGCTCGATGCAGGAACATTATCGAATTTACCGGCAGGATTTAAGTCACGAGGCATGAGAGTACGTGATGATGACCAGCCTATTCAACCTGGAGAGTTCAGAGATGTAGATGCACCAGGTGGAAACATCAAAGATCAGTTTCAATTGCTTCCATTTAGAGAACCAAGCGCAACTTTATACCATCTTTTACAGTTTTGTGTGTCGACAGGACAACGATTTGCTGCAATTACCGACTTACAAGTGGGTGACGGTAACCAACAAGCAGCAGTGGGAACCACAATTGCTCTTTTAGAGAAGGGCTCACGTGTCATGAGCGCTATTCACAAGCGTTGTTACTACGCAATGAAGCAAGAATTTAAAATTTTATCTAGAATTTGCTCTGAATACCTACCTGCGGAGTATCCTTACGACGTTTATGGAGCAGAAAGATCAATTAAAGTCATGGATTTTGATGATCGAGTGGATGTTTTACCGAATGCGGACCCAGATATTCATTCTATGGCACAAAGAGTGACCCTAGCACAGACACAATTGCAAATTGCTCAATCTGCACCGAACTTACACAACGTTTATGAGGCATACCGAAGAGTTTATGAGGCACTGGGAACAAAAAATTTGGATATGATCCTTGTTCCGCCTGCACAACCTGAACCAAAAGACCCCGCAAGAGAAAATTCGGATGCATTGAAGATGCAGTTGTTGCAAGCGTTCCCAGATCAGGATCATGATGCACATATGCAAGCGCATAGTATCTTTATGCAAACACGAATGGTTCAAATTAATCCTCAAGTGTATGCATTAATGCAATCTCACATTTCAGATCACGTCAGTTTTAAAGCAACGAACGAAGTTAATATGATGGTTCAACAAGATCCTAACTTGATGGCTATGATGCAAACCAATCCACAACAAATGCAGTCCGAGGTTAACAAAATGATTGCAAAACGAATTGTAGAAATTACTTCACAGCTGCAACAAATGGAGGCTCAAGCAGGAATGAACCAACAAGATCCATTGGTAAGATTAAAACAACAAGAAATTGATTTACGAGCGATGGATTTACAACGTAAAGTTCAAGAAGCTCAAATGAAAGAAGCAGGCCAGTTTGAAAGACAAGAAGCTGAACTTGCGTTTGATGTACAAAAACTAAAATCACAAGAAAATGCACAACAAGACCGATTAGATGTAGCTAAAGAAAAATTAGATCTTGCAAAATTTACAGCTGCAGTAAAACTTAGAGGAGGACAGTAACATGCCGATGACGAAAAAAGGAAAAAAGATTATGAAGTCCATGAAAGAACAGTATGGATCTAAAAAAGCTGAAAAAGTTTTTTACGCTTCTGCTAATAAAGGAGTGATTAAAGGTGTCGAAAAAAAATCTAAAAAGAAAAAGAAATAAAGGACTCAGTGGCGGAACAAAATCAGGACCACCTCCTAAAAGAGGGCCATCCCCTCAAGGAATTAGAGTCCCATTCAAAAAAGTACAAACACGAACAACCTAAAATCTTAGTTCAAAATAGACTTGCTTATCTTGCAGGTGTCTTTGATGGTGAAGGTAGTTTTGGTTTATGGTCCAATGGTAAAGATCAAAAAAAGATATTCATGCTTCAAGTTGAAATGAGGGATGTAGATATTATTGGAAAATTTCAAGAATTTTTTGCTTGTGGTAATATTCAATATAGATCCCCAAGAACGGAAAACGCAGAACCTACTCATGTATGGAAAGTCAAAGGAGAAAAGGCACTTGAATGTGCAAGACAAATGATGATTTTTTGGGGGGAGCGAAGAATGACCAAAATAATTAAAATTTTAACGGAGCTAAAGCAGGATATTCCAGTAACAAAGTAGACATGATATAATTTTTTATTATGTTTCCATGGAGTTTATTAGGATCAGGAATAAAAGCTGCAGCAGAAATTTATTCCAATAAAAAGAAATCTGAAATTGCAATGTCAGAAGCTGCATTACTGCACGCAGAAAAAATGAAGCGTGGAGAAATAGAATATACTGGTAAAGTTTTTGAAAATCAAAAAAACGATTGGAAGGACGAATTCATACTTTTAACAATTTCATCACCTTTGTTTTTGTTAGCTTATTCTGTTTTTGCAGAAGACGAAAAGATGCAACAAAAAATTGATTTATATTTTCAAAAACTGCAAGAAATGCCTTGGTGGGTAGTTGGTTTATGGGTTTCAGTCGTGGCTGCTGTGTACGGACTTAAAGCAACAGATGTAATGAATATGAATAAAAACAAATGATAAACTGGATTAAAAAATTATTTAAAAAACAAAAACCTCTTAAATTAGAGGACATTGCATTTGGAAAAATGTCCAAAGGTGATTTAAAAAAATTAGTTGCTGAAGGTAAAATAAAGTCTATATATCCTCCCTATTATTAATCTATACGAGAAAAATTTGGACTTTACTAAGTAAATTTGATACTAAGTTATCCAACTTATATTGGAAAAAACTATATGCTAGACGTAACAACCGTTAACGAAATCAGAAAAGAAATCAAGAAACTCATAGAGGCGAAAAGAGACCATATCGTGCACAGTGTTGACACTGTTGAGAAACTTCAATATTCTAGAGGTCAACTCAGTTCTTTAGAGGAACTGCTTCAGGTGATTAAATACCTGCTGAAAAAAGAGGATATAGAAGATGACGACCTTGGTAAAACCGGATGGGTCAGCGATAGTAACGAAGCTTAAAGAACAAAAGCCAGATATACCTACCGACCCAAAAGACATTTCACAAATGTTAGATAAAATTCCAAATCCTACGGGATGGAGAATTTTAGTACGTCCATATATGCCACCTAAAAAAACAAAAGGTGGAATTTATATGTCGGACGAATCACAAGAGAGAGTTGCACTTGCAACGGTATGTGCTCTTGTTATTAAATGCGGACCACTTTGTTACAAAGATGAAGCTAAATTTCCAGATGGCCCTTGGTGTAAAGAAGGCGACTGGGTAATCTTTGGAAGATATGCAGGTTCCAGATTCAAAACTGAACTTGGAGAAGTTCGTATTTTAAACGATGATGAGATTATCGGCACGGTCAGTGATCCAGAAAATATCATTCACAATTACTAGGAGAAAAAAATGGTAGAACAAGCTACGGCAAAAAATAACGATGTTGAACTTGATACAGATGATGCACAAGAAACCAACATTAGTTTAGAGAATACTGAAAGTGAAAAGCACGCTTCAGAAATAAAAAAAGAAGATGTGGACTTAGGTTACACAGATCTTTCTAATTTTAAAAAAGAAAAAGCAGAGACAAAAGAAACACCAGATGCTATTCAACAACAAGCAACTGAAGAAGAAAAAGATGAGCCTAAAGCTGATCTTAATAAAGTTTCTGAGAACGCTCAAAAAAGAATTAAAGAGTTAACTTTTAAGTACAGAGAAGCTGAAAGAAGAGAAAAAGCAGCTTTGGAGTATGCAAAAGGTTTACAGAAAAAATTTTCTGATGTTTCTGAAAAGTACGAGACTAGCGATACTGAATATTTAAAACAGTACGACGCTAGAATTGATGCTGAAAGAGACAAAGTTAAACGACAGTTAAAAGAAGCACTTGAATTACAAGATAGCGACAAAGTCATGGAAGCAAATGATAGCTTAACCAGACTAGCTGTTGAAAAAGAAAAGGTAAGAATTTCTTTATCTGAAAAGGAGAAAAGGAAAAAGGAAGCTGAAACTGCACTTAAACACGAGGGTACAGTACAGGCTCCGACTCAAGAGCAACCAGTTCAAATTAGTCAAAAGGCACAGTCCTGGGCTAAAAATAATGACTGGTTCGGCACTGATAGGGTCATGACATCTGCAGCAATGGGCTTACATGATGAACTTGTAAGTCAAGGTATTGAAGTAGAGAGTGATGAATACTATAATGAAATTGATAAACGTATGCAGGAATATTTTCCTCATAAGTTTAACAATGCTTCAGATGCATCTGAAGAGCAATTTTCAGAAACTGCAACTAAAAAACCCGTCCAAAATGTTGCAGGTGTATCTCGTAAGCAAGCTGGACGCAGAACTGTGAAACTCACCAAATCACAGGTAGCTATTGCTAAAAAATTAGGGGTGCCACTAGAGGAATACGCTAAATTCGTGAAGGAGGATAGATAAATGGAAAAAATAGACAAGTCTTCACGCCAGTCCAATTCTAGAGAGACGACTACTAGAAAAAAAAGTTGGACTTTACCATCCAGTTTGGATGCTCCCCCTGCACCAGATGGTTTTATCCATAGATGGATTAGAACCGAAGTAGCTGGTTTTGAAGATACAGGAAATGTATCTAAGAAATTAAGAGAGGGTTATGAATTTGTACGAGCTGATGAATATTCAGATATCGATGCAATGAAATATCCTGTCATAGCTAAAGGTACTTATCAGGGATGTATCGGGATTGGAGGCCTTGTGCTGGCAAGGATACCGGAAGAGATTTTAAAACAGCGTGGCGAGTATTTTTCAAGAATTACTCAAGACCAAATTAACGCTGTCGATAACGATCTAATGAAGGAACAGCACCCAGGAATGCCTATCAATATTGATAGACAATCCAGAGTGACCTTTGGTGGTGGACGTAAACGTTAATTTTTTAACATTACCTACCAACTAAGGCGGCTTAACATAAAACTAAACAAGGAGTAAAAAACACTATGGCAAACGTAAGTGAAAAGTTTGGTCTAAGACCATACAGAAAACTAGACGGTACACCATTAGTTGGAGCTCAGAACAGATACACAATTTCTGCAAACAACACAGTTGCTATTTATCAAGGTGACTTAGTTGTACCTGAAGCTGATGGAGACATTAGCAGACACGTAGCAGGAACAAGTGCCGCTGTAATCGGAGTTTTCAATGGATGTTTTTATACAGATCCTACTACGCAAAAGCCGACTTATTCAAACTACTACCCTGGTTCAGTGAACGCAAGTGATATTACTGCATTTGTTGTTGACGATCCAGACGCAGTATTTTTAATGGACGTGAATAATACTTTTGCAAGATCAGATCTGTATACTAACTATTCAGTAACTGATGCAACCGGTAACACAATAACAGGTATTTCAGAAGTGCAGCTTAACAAAGCTTCAACTGGAACTGATTCTACATTCGTTGTACAAGCGATTGATATTTCTCAGGATCCAGATAATTCTGATGCAAGTTCATCTAATTCGAACATACTTGTTAGAATCAACAACCACTTCTTTAGAAGCGGTACAGGCATATAATAGGAGAATAAAATTATGGCTATAAGTAGATCACAACTAGTTAAAGAACTAGAGCCAGGTTTAAATGCACTATTTGGCCTGGAATACGATCGTTACGAAAACGAGCATGCAGAAATATTTGCAACTGAAACTTCTGATCGAGCATTCGAAGAAGAAGTGATGTTAGCAGGTTTCGCTGCGGCTCCAGTAAAACAAGAAGGTGCGGGAGTTGTGTTTGATCAAGCAAATGAAACTTTCACTGCTAGATACTCTCACGAGACTATCGCATTAGCTTTCTCAATTACTGAAGAAGCGATCGAAGATAACCTGTATGACAGACTTGCTGCAAGATATACAAAAGCTTTAGCAAGATCTATGTCACACACTAAACAAGTTAAAGCAGCTGCTGTGTTGAACAAAGCACAGTTTACAGCGGTAACTGGTGGAGACGGTGTTCCATTAATTTCGAACGCTCACCCATTAGCAACTGGCGGTACGTTCTCAAACGTATTAGCAACTGCTGCTGACTTAAACGAAACATCTTTAGAGCAATCATTGATTGACATCGCAGGTTTCGTTGATGAAAGAGGACTAAAAATAGCTCTTTCTGGTAGAAAAATGATAATTCCAAAAGAATTACAATTTACTGCAGAGAGAATTATGAAATCTCCTCTAAGATCAGGAACTGCGGATAACGATATCAATGCTTTAAGATCTATGAGCATGGTTCCAGAAGGATACAGAGTAAATCACTTCTTAACAGATACTGATTCATTCTTCCTTTTAACTGATGCACCTAATGGTCTTAAACATTTCGTTAGAAGCCCAATCAAAACTGCTATGGAAGGTGACTTCGATACAGGTAACGTAAGATTTAAAGCTAGAGAAAGATACTCTTTCGGTTTCTCAGACCCAAGAGCAATCTTTGGTAACGGAAACTTACCAACTAGTTAATCTTAGTTAACGGATTGAAAAGGGCGGTCTTTATGGCCGCCCTTTTTTTATGTATAATAGAAACACTGAATATAAATTTTTGATGCAGACTGAATTCAGCAGACGGCCTTAAGACTGTATCAATTTAAATAAGGAGAATAATTATGGCTAATACTACTTTTTCGGGTCCAGTCCGATCAGAAAATGGTTTCATTGGTGGAACTAAAAACTCATCTACAGGTGCTTTTACATCTAATTTTACAATTGGATCTACAGGTGCGTACGATGGTTTATTTTTACAAAGTCAAGGAATTGTTACAGGTGCAGAAGTTGAAGCAACAGCAGGCACTAATGAAGTAACTTTTTCACAACCTAACAACACAATTATTACAGGAATTGGAATTCTTGTAACATCTGCTCCAACTATTGCTACAGGTAACATTGGATGGAAAGTTGGAACTGCTACAGGTGGCGCTCAATTAGTGGCAGCTGATGCTGATGGTATTTTAGCAGGAGGCACAACTGTTCCAGCTGGAGCTCACTTTGATTTAACTCTATTAGACACTGCAGTTGCAAATGCATCTCCTGCAGCATCTCCAAGAGTTAATTTATCAGGCGATGCTAGAAGCATTTTCTTACAAATCACTAATTCAACCAACGCTTCTGCGAGTGGTGCAATTACATGGTACGTAAGATTTAGTCAGGTAGCATAATAAATAATTAGTGGCTCCTTCGGGAGCCACAAACTAAGGAGTTAAAATGGGTTACAAAAGCGATATACAAGCTACAAGATCAAATGCAGCAGCAGGCGCTACTGCAATTATTTCTCAGCCTGTACGTGTTAGAGCGATATCTGTAGCATCAAGCGGTGGAGGAGATGGGTTTTTAGAATTAACTACAACTTCTAATGCTGGAACTACTTTACTTGCTGTGGATGTATCGAATGGTGATGTTATTAATATGAATTTACCTGAAGACGGAATTTTATTTCCCGCAGGTGTATTTTGCAAAACTAAAACAAACATTACTGCTTACACATTATTTACTGATGTGTACGATGCACCGAAGTTAACAGGTCAAAATGGCTAAGCTAGGTTGTCAAATTAGAGGTACCGGTAAAGCTGTAATGAAAGCCAGTTTTGGTGGCGTTGCAGCTATTACCGATGCTATTGCTACAGCTGTACCTGCCTCTCAACTCAAAGCTGGAATTAAATCAAAAGCTACAACAGAAGCAGAAAAAACAGAAACTGAAAAACAAAATCAACCTGCTCAAATGAAAAAAGGTGGTATGCCTCCTAGAAATAAAAAAAATTTTAGATCAACAAAATCTGGAGCAGGTATGACACAAGCCGGTGTTGAAGCTTACCGAAGAAAAAATCCAGGTTCAAAATTAAAAACAGCAGTAACAGAAGATAAACCAGGACCAAAACGTGCAGCAAGAAGAAGATCTTATTGTGCAAGATCTGCGGGACAAATGAAAATGTTTCCAAAAGCTGCAAAGGATCCTAATTCAAGATTAAGACAAGCGAGAAAAAGATGGAAATGCTAAATGGCTACTTATCTCAATGCAAATACTCCGACAATGTATTGTCAAGTAAGAAAGGAATATCTTTATGATTTTAAAAAACATCATGGAGAAAGTGAAGACGCAGTTATCTTTGGTATTGCATCGATACCAGGGCGTGCAGTCCTATTTCATGCGATGTTACCGAACGGTGCGGTCTACTATCGCTTGCCTATCTCAGCTTTTTTCCAAAAACATTTACAAAGAACCGAAGTGCCCGATATGCCGTTACACACCTTGGAACTGTGGGATTGCTTTAGTTATTATCCTAGTGTCCATCAGTTTGATTTTTTGAACGGCACCAAAGGTAAGTATTTAGGAAAGGATAAAAATTTTTATCATGGAAATTATTTATTTACTATTGATTGGGCTCACCCTGATAATAATATTCTTAACACCGAACATTCTGAAATACCTCAAGAACATAAGTGTGGACATGTTTTGGAACTTGATAACGGTAATTATGCTATTCAGCCTAATAATCGTATTCTTTGGCACGCTTCTAATTATACTGTTAAAAACAATTGGCCAGACTATTTGGTGCAAACTACGGAATGGTCTGTAGAAAAAGGTGACTGGGTTACTGAAGATTCAAATAAAATGTTTTATAATATAGAAGATAAAAAGGAGTAAAACATGATAGACAGATTTACACATTTATTTAAAAATAGAAATAAAGAACAAACTTTATCTTCTAAATTAAAAGCTCTATTTAATGCAAGACATGAAGTAGATATTAATGCAAATGGTACTTCAGGGTATGTTGTTAAACATGGTCCTAACAAAGGAAAAGTATTAGCACACAAAGTAACTAAATCGACTACTAATTGGTAAGTCATGAAGATTAGTGATTCTACATCTGTGGCACTGCCACTACGTAATCTTATCGCCATTATTGGAGCCGTAGGTGCTGGAATATGGTTTGCGTTTGGTGTTATTGAAAGACTTAATCAATTAGAGACTAAAAATAAATTATTTGAAAATGATTTACTTGAGGCTTCTGTTCAAAAACCTATTGATCAGGAGCAGTTTATGCTTATTGAATATCTAACAAAACAATTAGAAAAACAACAAAAGATATTAGAAGAAAATTTACATACTAATGTTATGTTAGAGATGCATGAAAAAGAAATAGAGAAACTCAAAAAAGATGTTGAGAGATTAAAGGATGCAACAAGAGATATTAAATTTGCAAATGGAAATGGTAAACATTAATGATAGAAATGGTTGTAGCTTTATGTTTATTTTTAAACGATAAGATGATAGAACATTCGCACAAAGAATCATTATCGGAGTGTTTAGAGACCAAAAGAAAAATAGAACGAAACAACGATAGTGGTAATTCATATGTCCAATGTGCTGTAGTTAAAGCAAAAGTATATGTGGATCAACATGGAATTAAACGAATAGAAAAGATTGAAGAACATTAATGAAAATAAAACCAAAATATACTATTCCAGCTTTATGGATCATTATTATTTTTTGTTTTTTTATGGCAGTAAGCTGCACAAATAAAGAAAAATATCCTAATAAATTAAACACCATAGCGGAAGCTTTGTCTAAAATAAAAAAATGAAACGTTGCATTTATTGGGTATATAAAGGTTTCTGTCTCTTGTTAAAAGATTGCAAATGTAATAAAATTAATAAAAATTTAAATGAAACAATAGATAATTGTAATCCTTTTAGATACACATCATGAAACTTTCAGCTAATTTTAATTTATCCGAATTAACTAAATCACAAACGGCCGAAAGAAGAGGAATTTCAAATAACCCTTCGCCAGGTCAAATAGACAATTTAAAAGAGCTGTGTATGAATGTGTTACAACCCATTCGTTCTAATTTTGATAAACCCGTTATTGTTTCTTCTGGATATAGATCTGCAGAATTATGTATAGCTATTGGAAGTAGCATCGATTCACAGCATACCGAAGGAAAAGCCGCAGATATAGAAGTACCAAGCGTTGATAATAAGGAGCTTGCTGAATGGATTAGGCACAACCTAGAATACGATCAATTAATACTAGAGTTCTATAAAGAAGGTGAACCAGATTCAGGTTGGGTGCATATATCTTATAACGGAGCTGAGAATAGAAAACAAAATTTATTGGCTTATAAAGACGAAAACAAAAAAACGAGGTATAAACCATGGTAATGGGAAGATCACAAATGTCCAAGCAAGTTACAGGCAAGTTAAGGGGTGCTCGTGATGAAAAACAAAAGAAAAAGAGGGTCATCAAATCCATTCGCAAAAGAACTAAGGTCTAGAAGATATCAGCCTAAAGTGGTAAAATCTAAGAAGTTGTACAACCGTTTAAAGGAGAGAAGTATCACTCTTAAGGCGGCCGCTAATAAGGAGGATTGAATGACTAAATTATGTGCTCGTGGAAAACGTGCTGCAAAAGCTAAGTTTAAAGTTTACCCAAGCGCTTATGCAAACGCTTATGCGTCAAAAATATGTGCTGGTAAAATAAAAGATCCTTCGGGTAAAAAAAGAAAAGATTGGGGACCAAAGAAAATGCAATCTGGTGGTTCTGCTGGATCTTCTGGCGCTAGAAGGTTAGCTGTATCAAAAGTTGTAGATCCAACATTAAAAAAAGATGGTGGATATATTGGTTCACATATTAAATCTGAAGTAGGCGGTAAAAAAGTTTCTAATAAATCTTACGAAAGTTATTACAAGGATTTGATCTAATGGCTCAAGGTTTAAACAAATGGTTTAATGAAAAATGGGTTGATATATCAGCCCCAAAAAAAGGTGGAGGTTATAAAGAATGTGGAAGAAAATCTGCAAGTGGTTCAAAACGTGGATACCCAAAATGTGTACCTGCAGCAAAAGCTGCAAGTATGACAAAAGCACAAAAACGTTCAGCGATCAAACGCAAACGCTCTGCCCAAAATACTGGCCCTAAACCAACTAATGTTAAAACAATTGTAAAAGCTTATACCGGTAGGGCTGTCAAACAAACCACAGAGACAAAGAAAGAATTTGAAATGAGGCATGAACATCATACCTCTTATAAAGATATACAAAATTATTATAAAGGAGTGATATAATGTTAAAAAAAATAAAAAATAAATTATGTAAACTAGTTTGTAAAGCTTTAGGAATTACACCTTGTCTTTGCAAACATGAGTGTGGATGTAAAAAAGGAAAAAAATAATGGCTACTTCTGGTACTACAGCTTTTAATTTAAGTATTGATGAGATTATAGATGAGGCTTATAACAGAGTTGGTATAAGACCAAATTCTGGTAACGATATGAGAAGAGCAAGAAGAAATTTAAATATTCTTTTTGCTGATTGGGGTAATCGTGGGGTTCATTTATGGAAAGTTGAGTTAGATGAAACACAACTTGTTGCAGGCCAAGCTGCTTATACTGTTAATTCAGATGTTAGTGACGTACTAGAAGCTTACATTTCTACAACTGCAACTGCAAGCGACACAGCAAGTACACAAGATGTATCTATTACTAAAATTGATAGATCAGCTTATGCTGCATTACCAAATAAATTATCTCAAGGACAACCTTCGCAATATTATGTCGATAGACAAACAACACCAAAAATTTATTTGTATCAAGCACCAGATGCATCTACTTACACTTATTTAAAATATTATGTTATTAAAAGAATTGAAGACGCAGGATCTTATACAAATACTGCAGATGTTGTTTTTAGATTTATACCATGTATGGTTTCTGGTTTAGCTTATTATTTATCTATGCAATATGGTCCAGATAGAGTTCCAATATTGAAACAAGTATATGAGGATGAAATGCTAAGAGCATTAGATCAAGATGGTGGAAGAACTTCATTATATATTTCACCACAAACTTATTTTGGAGATGGTGTGTAATGGGTGGTTTTGCAACAGGTAAAAGATCAAAATCAATTTCTGATCGTTCAGGTATGGAGTTCCCGTATGATGAAATGGTTAAAGAATGGAATGGATCATTAGTTCATATTTCTGAATATGAACCTAAGCATCCACAAATAAGAAGAAAGAAAGTAACGGCTGATAGAATTGCATTACAAAACTCAAGAGCTCAAGATTTTACTTTAACTTCTGGTGGAAGTAGGTTTACAACAATTAATCTTACCTTACCTGGAGAGTTTGCTTTTTCATCTGAAGGAATGTTTCCTGACGATGGTTCTGAACAAAACAGAAAAAGAGAAATAACAATCACACCAGGTAACATAACAGTGAGTATTACATAATGGCTATTACATATACAAATTTTTTAACTCAAGTAAGAAATTATACAGAAGTAGATTCTAATGTGTTAACTGATACTTTAATTCAACAATTTATTAGGAACACGGAATTAGATATTGCAGGTAAAGTGGATTATGATGATTTAAGAAAATATGCTACTTCTTCGTTTAACGTTGGAAAAAGATATCTTGTTACACCTGCTGATTTTTTAATTATTAGATCTTTGGAAGTATTTAGTACCACAGATCTTTCAGGGACAAGAACTTATATGGAGAAAAGAGATAGTAGTTTTATTTCTGAATATAACGGTTCAGGAGCTACAGGACAACCAAAATATTATGCTAATTGGGATGAAAACAATATTGTAGTGGCTCCAACACCAGATCAGTCTTATGCTGTTCAATTAAATTATATAGTAGATCCACCACAATTTACTGCTTCCAATACAACTTATATATCCAAGTATCAAGAAGCTATGTTGTTACATGGTGTTTTAACAGAGGCTTTTTCTTATTTAAAAGGTCCGATGGACATGTACAACCTGTACAAAACCAAGTATAATGAAGAGATACAAGAATTTGCCTTACAACAAATGGGCAGAAGACGTAGAGCAGAGTACGATGATGGAGTACCTAGAGTTCAGGTTCCTTCACCATCACCATAAAATTAATAAGGAGAAAATAAAATGGCAATTACAACAAACGCAATCACAAATTCTTTTAAAGAAGATATATTGCAAGGCGTACATGATTTTACACCATCAACAGGTGACACTTTTAAATTAGCTTTATATGATTCATCCGCATCGATTGGTGCAGACACTACTTCATATGCAGTTGGTATTTCAGGACAAGTTCCAGATACGGGTCAGTATGTTGCAGGTGGCGGAGCACTAATAAACGCTTTAGTATCAGTAAACGGAACAACAGCTTTTGTTGATTTTGATGATTTATCATTTACTGGAGTTACTTTAACTGCAAGAGGAGCATTAATTTATAATGACACGGAAGCTGGTGATCCATCAGTGTGTGTGTTAGATTTCGGCGGTGATAAAACAGCAACAGCTGGAACATTTACTATTCAGTTTCCTGATGCTAACGATACGCAAGCTATTATAAGAATAAGTTAAGGAGGACGTAATGGCACTTGTCCTTAACGATAGAGTTAAAGAAACAAGCACCACGACTGGAACTGGAACGTTCAACTTAGATGGTGCGTCTCAAGACTTTGAATCTTTTGTCTCAGGTGTAGGCGATGGTAATACAACGTATTATGCCATTGTAAACTCTGGTACAAATGAATGGGAAGTAGGCGTTGGTACAGTAACCGATGCTACTCCAGATACGTTATCAAGAGACACTATTATTTCATCTTCTAATTCTGATGCAGTAGTAAGTTTTACATCAGGAACTAAAGATGTGTTCTGTACTATTCCAGCAAAGAAAACAATTTCACCTGTTATGGAAGCAACAGGATTTGTGGTTACTCACGCATCAACATTAGATCAAGATCAAACTTTAGATTCAGGAGTTTTAGCAGGACCAGTAACCACTACAGGTACACAAACAATAACAGGAACCTTGGTAATTGTATAATGAGTGAATTAAAAGTAGATAAAGTAAGTCCAAGAACAGGTAACTATGTTTCTTTAAATACTGTTGGCTCTAAGAACATCATCATCAATGGTGATATGAGTATTGCTCAGAGAGGGACTTCTACTGCTTCTATAACATCAACTGGTTATTATACAGTTGATAGATTTAAGAGTTCAATGTCTAGTGCTGGAACTTGGACTATGTCGCAAGATACAGATGTTCCATCTGGTCAAGGTTTTGCAACATCTACAAAGCTAGATTGTACCACAGCTAATGGTTCTTTATCGGCAGGAAGTTTTTTTCTATTTACTCAAAATATTGAAGGTCAAAATTTACAGTATTTAAAAAAAGGAACTGCTAATGCAGAAAGCCTTACATTAAGTTTTTGGGTTAAATCAAATAAAACTGGAACTTATATTGTAGAATTTGCTGATAATGATAATACTAGATATAATAATCAATCTTATACTATAGATGCTTCTAATACTTGGGAAAAGAAAATTATAACTATTCCAGGAGATACAACAGGAACATTGGATAATGATAATCAATCTAGTCTTTATGTTGCTTGGTGGTTACTTGCTGGAACTAATTTTACTTCTGGTACTTTACAAAATTCTTGGCAATCAAATACAAACGCAAACAGAGCCGTAGGTCAAGTCAACCTTGCAGATAACACAGCTAACGAATGGTTTATCACAGGCGTACAATTAGAAGCTGGAACAACTGCATCTGATTTTGAGTTCTTGCCTGTTGATATGAATTTACAGAGGTGTCAAAGATACTTTCAAGTATTAGGTGATGGTACTTATACTGATACATCTTCAGCAGGTGATAGAATAGCGATTGGACAGAGAGGTTCTAGTGGACTCACTATAGGATATCCTATTATTTTTACTCAATGTCAAATGAGAGCGACTCCTAGCATTACACATAATAATGTCAATGTTAGACAAGATACCACTGATTATACTTTAAGTGCTATAGCATCAATTAAAAATTTTGGTATGACTATCGGTTTTACTATTACATCTTCATCTGCTTTAAATACAGGAGAATCTTTTCAATTAAGAACTACAGGAAGTGATGGATATATTAAATTTGATGCGGAGTTATAAATGATACAAAGTGTAGAAAAAATATATAATACAGAGGATGAGGGTAATATTTACTCAAATACTTATAAAGTGACAATGATTGATAGTGAAGTTTACTTTGTACCTCACGACAAAGCAAACCGACACTACCAAGCAATACAAGAATGGATTGCAGCAGGAAACACGGTGATGGATAACGGAGGAAATAGTTAATGGCATCTATATTAAAAGTAGACACGATCCAGGATCAAAGCGGCAATAACATTATCAATGAAAATGCTGATACGATCACCATTGGAGCATCGGGGGATACGATTACGATTCCTAGTGGAGCTACATTAACTAATAATGGTACACAAACAGGTTTAACCTTATCGGATAATATTCTTTTCAATACAGCATCTAAAGGAATTTATTTAGGTGTAACATCTGCTACGGCTTCTAATTTATTAGACGATTACGAAGAAGGATTACACACAGTTACAGGTACTGATAGTGGTGGTGGAGCGACCATTACTATGAATACTTCTTTTGACCAACTTGCTTATACT
>LSRR01000017.1_pt1 | contig 48373 bp, 56 predicted proteins | sample 1162981 | NCBI WGS metagenome assembly LSRR01 (sample SAMN03256433, study PRJNA305521) | marine metagenome | biome: Estuarine; feature: Estuary; material: Brackish water; isolation source: iron chloride precipitation of viral particles from surface water samples | place: USA: Chesapeake Bay ... | reverse complement strand
TCTGTAAAAAGATTTAAGCCTGAACTTTGGAATATAGTTTCTAAATTTAAAAAGTAAATGGCAACAATAAAAGAAGCTATGTCTAAAATAGAATCACATGAAAAAGAATGTGCTATTCGATATGAAAATATAGAAAAAAGATTAGACCAAGGACAAGACAAGTTTAAAAGACTTGAAAATATGATATGGGGTTTATATCTTTTGCTTATTACTTCTAGTATTGGAATCATATCTAAATTATTGTGAGCAGAGCTAAAAAAAAATCTAGAGTAAATGAAGCTGGTAATTACACTAAACCATCTTTAAGAAAAAGATTATTTAATAGCATAAAAGCAGGTGACAAAGGTGGTAGACCTGGACAATGGTCTGCTAGAAAAGCACAAATGCTAGCAAAAAAATATAAGGCAAAAGGCGGTGGCTACAAATAGTCTATGGGTTAAAAACATAGAAATACCCACATCATCTCATCCAGAGATTAAAAAACTTAAACGTAAAACAAAAGTTCATACTTTACACGGAAATAAAGTCTGGGATTCTTCTATGGTTATTATAGAAGCACTAGATGAAATGGAAATTATTAATAATAAAATTTTAGATTTAGGTTGTGGTTGGGGTGCATTAACACATTATTTACAAAGTAAAGGAGCATATGCTGTTGGCATGGATGCTGATGAAAATGTTAAACCATACTTTGATTTAATGTCTAGTTTAATGAATGTAAAGCCTAAATTTATTTTACAAGATATTTTTTCTAAACCTTTGCCTTTAAATTTTGATACATACATAGCAGTAGATGTTTGTTTTTGGAATACACATACTGACTTATGGATTAATCTTATTAAATATTTAAATGATAATGATAAACAATTAATTATGGTTGATCCTGGTCGAGAATCATTTTGGGAATTATTAGATAACATTTCTGATGGTAAACATGATATATGTTTTAATTATGAAAGAATGTATATTAATGAACCAAAAAAAACAGATGCATATATAGTTATATTCGGAGAATAAAATGCCATTAAAAAAAACACAAAGAAGTTTAAAAAGATGGACAAAACAAAAATGGACTACTCCTAGCGGTAAAAAATCTAGTGAAACTGGAGAAGTATATGCACCAAAAGCAACAATTAAAAAATTAAAATCTACTGCATCAGGAAGAAAAAAACTTTCAGCAGCAAATAGAAAGAAAAGAGAAGCAACAAGAAAAGGTAAACAACACGCAAGACATGGATTGCATAAAGGGAAAAAAAGATAATGTCAGAAGTATCATCAATTACAAGAATAGGAACCTCAGAGCCTTTTGAACTACAGACACAAAGAGGACAAGTAGGTTGGCATGAAACTAATTTTAAATTTGGATTTAACCCACTTATAGTTGATTCATTAGAAACTATATGGGCACAAGGAGGTTTATATTCATATTTATCTTCTGCATCTACTCTCTATATATCAAGCTCATCAGGATTTGATGACGTGGGGAGCACAGGTGCAACAAGTGCAAAAGTTTCAGGTCTTGACGCTAACTATGATGAAGTGTCAGTTACTGTTAATTTAGATGGACAAACTGGCGTACAACTGGGTGATGCCAGCAATTGGATAAGAGTAAACAGAATAGAGGTTTTAACAGCAGGTAGTGGCGGTGCTAATGCTGGTGTTTTATATGTAGGAACTGAAGCTACTCCTTCAAGTGGAGTACCTACTAATAAATATGCAACTGTAGCTATAGGAGATAATCAAACACTTATGGCTTTATGGACAGTTCCTAGAGGATATACAGCGTATCTATATCAAACTCATATAACTGTAGCAACAGAGGCTAATAATAAATATGGAATAATTAGTGTTGTTGCTAGACCTGATGGTGGTGTTTTTAATGTAAAGGATAAATTTGTAACAGTCCTTGATTCAGTTACACAAGAATATAATTTTCCACTTAAATTTGAAGAAAAAACAGACATTGAAGTTAGAGCAATAGGAAGTTCATCAAATTCAAATCTATCTGTATCAGCAGGTTTAGATATTCTTTACATACAAAATAGACCTTATCCAGAATAATGTATGAATATAATTGCACAGTTACTAGGGTCGTTGATGGCGATACTATTGATGTTATTCTTGATCTTGGTTTTTCTGTTCTTCACAAGTGTCGTGTACGTCTTTATGGGATTGATACACCTGAATCAAGAACAAAAGATGAAGATGAAAAAGCTAGAGGAAAATTAGCTGCAAAATATCTAGAAGATTCTATTAATAACGGCACTGAAATAATATTAAGATCAAAACTAAAAGATTCTAAAGGTAAGTATGGTCGTGTATTAGGAGAAATTATTGTAGATAATATAAATATTAACCAGTCAATGATTGAAAAATATTTAGCAGTTAAATATACAGGACAAAGCAAAAAAGATGTAGAAGCAGAACATTTACTTAATAGGGATAAACTAATAGAACTAGGCAAGTTTATACCAATAAAATAATGGATTCTATAGTTCAATTAATTAATGAAGTTGGTTTTCCAATAGCAGCAGCTATAGGTTTAGGTATGTTTATTTGGAAACTTATTAATAAAATTATTGATGGAATGGAAACTAAAGTAGATGTTTTAGATGAAAAAGTATCTGCTCAAATATCAGAAATAGAAGCAAGATTAGGTCAAAAACTAGATTCACAACATGGTATTTTAGTAGCACTTATAGATAGAGTTAGGTCTGTAGATAATGAAATTATTAGACAAGATACTCTTTTAAAAACTATATTAGGTGTACCGCAACTTATGCACACAGATAGACTAGCAAAAGCAGACAGAGATGACCAAAGAAAAGATTGATTGGATGCTTATATTTGGAATTATTGGATTGATAATAACCATTATTATTTCTATGTTTGCTCATAGTGATGAAATGGTGCATAAATTTAAAAACCCTAGTTTTTCAGGTGTAGGTACATCAGCACATTATTTAACTATTGAAAATCAAGAAACTAGCAGAAAAGATGCAATTAAAGCAGAGATAAAAGCATATCAAGAAGACTTAGAAAGAGAAGCTAACAATACTACATTAGCTAGATTTATAAGAAATTTAGAAAGCAGAATTTATGCACAGCTTAGTAGGCAACTTGTAGATAATTTATTTGGTGAAACTGCTAATACTTCAGGCACTCTAGAGCTAGAAGGTAATACAATAGAATATTCTGTAGATGGTGACTATATAACTTTAATAATTACGGATGCAAATGGAAACACAACAGAAATTACTTTGCCTATTGGCGATTTTTCTTTCTAGTTGTACTAACTGGTCTATATTAAATAATTATGCACCACCTGTTAGTTTAATTAAACAAGCAGAAGTTGGTTCTTTAATAAATAAAGAATTAGCTGAAATAGGTAAACCATTTGTAAAACCTACAATAGCTGTATATCCAACAGGATTTACAGATCAAACAGGACAACGTAGAAGTAATAGTAGTTATGCATCTTTTTCTACTGCTATTACTCAAGCACCACACGCTTTTTTAATTAGAGCATTAAAACACGCAAATAATGGTGAATTTTTTGATGTGGTTGAAAGAGTTGGATTAGATAATCTTACAAAAGAAAGACAATTAATTAGATCAACAAGAAAAGATTTTAATGAAGATGAAAAACTTTTGCCTTTAGCTTTTGCAGGATTAATAATGGAAGGCGGTGTAATTGGTTATGAAAGCAATATTAAATCTGGTGGTTTAGGTGCTAGATATTTAGGTATTGGAGGACAAAAAGAATACAGGCAAGATACTGTAACAGTATCTTTAAGAACAGTATCTGTAAGTACAGGGAAAGTCTTAATAGAAGTATTAACTACAAAAACTATATTAAGTGTTGCAATTAGCCAGGATGCGTTTCGTTTTATTTCTAATAATACGGAACTTGTAGAAATAGAAAATGGTATGGTTGAAAATGAATCTGTAAATATTGCATTGCAAAATGCTATCGAAACAGCAGTATTAGAAACTATACAAATTGGATTAAAACAAAATTTATGGAAGATACTAGATGAAGAAATACTTAATGCTATTCGTGGTTAGTTTTTTATACGCAGATAATGAGGTTTATATAGATCAAGTTGGTGCTACATTTAATCTTGATATAGAACAACTAGGTTCATCTAACATTATTGGTGGTGCTGATGCTGTATCAGGAACTATGACTGCTCTTGATTTGGATGGTACTACTATGACTTTAGATATAAACCAAATTGGAGATACCAATAAATTTTTAGGTGACATTACCGCAGATACTTTTACAGGTTTTTTTGAATTTGATGGCGATGGAAATACTTTTAATATACAAGTTGACCCTACAAATACCTATGGTGCAGATAGTGGTAATTTTAATGTAGATGTTACAGGTAACAGTAATACCTTTACTTTAGATGTTGCAACTAATGATTTAGCTAGTACATTAGATTTAGATTGGATTATACAGGGTGATAGCAATGTTTTTGATTTTGATATTGACTATGACTTAGCAACAAACTATGTTGATGTAGATGGAGATTCAAACACAATTAATTTTGACGCAGATGGATATTCAGGTGGATATTTCTATCTGGATCACACAGGTAATTCTAGAACTTTCAATATAGATCAACAAAGTACATTAGCAAGTGATTGGTTACAAATTAATTCAAATGGCAACAGTGGTACTGTTTGCGTCATTCAAAATGATGGCGGAACAAGCACAAGTTGTTAATATTGGTGATGTTTCAGAATTAACAGGAAATGCACAAGTATTAAGAGATAAGCCTTATATAGCTGAATTAGATTTTAATATTCAGCAAAATGATAATGTTGAAACAACAAATGGTCGTATAGCTATAAAGTTTCTTGATGATTCAACAGTTAAGCTAACAGAACATTCTCAGCTTACTATAGATACATATATCTTTGACCCTAATCCTACTAAATCAAAACTAGCTTTAAACTTTGCAAGTGGCACTGCTCGTTTTATTACAGGTCAATTAGGCAAAATAGATAAAGAAAACATAACTATAAAAACTCCTACTGCAAATATTGCTATTCGTGGAACAGATTTTACTGCTACTGTTGATGAGTTAGGTCGCAGTTTAATAATTCTATTACCTAATGCAGACGGCATATCTAGTGGTGAGATTATGGTTACTACTGCTATGGGAACTGTAACTCTTAATAAACCTTACGAAGCAACAACAACAACTGTATTTGAAAGTACGCCAAGTAAACCAGTTATTTTAGATTTAACATTAGACACAATTGACAATATGTTAATAGTGCAACCACCAAAAGTAGAAGTTTCTAAAGAAGAAGAAAATTCTACATCTTCTGACAATGTATTAGATGTAGATTTTTTAGAATTCAATGATCTTGATGCAGATTATTTTGCAAAAGACGAATTAGAATTTACTGAGCTAGATATTAATTTTCTTGATATAAATTTTTTTGAAGATTTGTTAAAAATTATTGATGAACTAGATAAATTAAATGAAGATGATTTAGAACAAGAACAAAGTATAACTAGAATTACTGGTACAAAAGTAGGACAAGACACTGAAACACAAATTATTACTTTAGTACAAGGTGATATTATTTCTTTGCGTAGACAAGTTGAACAATCTGTACAAATTGATTTAAACTCAAGTCAAGGTTATACAGTTATTTTTATACAAAATGGCGTATCTAATACTGTTAAGATTAATAATGGTGGAGATTCAGTAATAAAGATAGTGCAAGGTTCGTGAAAAAAATACTTATATTTATAGCACTTATGTTTGGTTTGTCATTGCCTATGGTGTATCAGACAACACCTTACCAAACTTTAAAACTTAAAACATTTGATACTTTAATTCCCAAACAAGAACCAACAGGATTTTTTACAATACTTAACATAACAGAAGAAGATGTTATTAAAGAAGGTGGTTATCCTTTCCCAAGATCAAGACTTGCAGAAATACAAAAAAAACTTTATGGCAATGGTGCTATTGGTGTTGGTTGGGTAATAGCTTTTACTGAAAAAGATAGGTTTGGTGGAGATGCAGATTTTGCTATGTCTATGCGTATGACTTTTCCTACTGTCTTGGCTATGTTTAACAACGAAAGCAATAATTATCCACCAACCACAGGAACAGTAATTCTAGGAGATAACATACAAGGCATAAAAGCTAATGGTGTAAGGCAAAACATACCTATGTTTCAAACATCAGCTTTACAAGGTGTAGCTTCTGCACCTACCGAAGTTGATAACTTAGTAAGACAAATACCTTTGTTAATGCAAACTCCTAATGGTTGGGTTGCATCTTTTGGTACTGAAGTTTTAAAAGCATTAGCACAACAAAAAACTTACATTATTAAAGGTTCAGAAAACGGAATTGAAGAAATATCTGTTAAAGGAATACCTCCTACAAAATTAGATAAGTTCGGTAGACAATGGATTAGTTGGGTAGATACGCCACAAACAACATTGCAAGAAATGGATGTTAAAGGCAAGTTTGTTTTTGTTGGTGTTACAGCTAAAGGTGTTATGCCACAAATAGCAACACCAGTTGGTCTTTTAGAACCACATAAAATACAAGCTGCACTATCTGAATCTATATTGCTTGAAAACAGTTCTTATGTGCCAAATTGGAATTTAACAGCAGAATTAGCTGTTTTTGTGATATTAGGCTTACTGACATGGCTTCTATTAAACGCTTTGGGTATAACATGGGGTTTAGTATTAACCAGTTTATTGCATTTATCTGTGGCTTACAGTGGTTATTGGATAATTAATAAGGGTATTTTACTTGATGTTACATGGTCTTTAATTTCAGGATTTATTATTGCATCAACTGCTTTTTATTTAAGATTCAGAGAGCAATACAAATTAAGACAACAAATAAAAAAACAATTTGAACATTACTTAGACCCTAGACAAGTAAAACAACTGCAAAAAAATCCTAATCTTTTGAAACTTGGCGGAGAAAAAAGAACCTGTACATTTTTGTTTACTGATCTTAGAGGTTTTACATCTTTATCTGAGTCTGTATCACCTGAACAAGTTACTTACATTATGAATAAAGTTTTAACTGCACAACAATTAGCAGTACAAAAACATGGTGGAATGGTTGATAAGTATATAGGTGATGCAATGATGGCAATATTTAATGCACCTTTAGACTTGCAAAATCATAGCAAGATTGCTTTAGATTGTGCTGTAGATATTTTGCAAAATATCGAAGACCTTAATAAAGAATTAGAAGCAGATGGATTACCAAACATAGCAATAGGTATAGGAGTTAATTCAGGAGAAGCAATTATAGGAAATATGGGTAGTGAAAATAGATTTGACTATACAGCTATTGGTGATGCAGTAAATATTGCAGCTAGATTAGAAAGTGCTACAAAAGAAAAAGGAGTTAATTTACTTATTGGCGAACAAACAGAAGTTTATTGTGGATACCATTTACAACCTTTAAAGCCTATAATGGTTAAAGGCAAAGCAAAAGCACTAAAAATATTTACATGGAAATAAATGAAATTTAATTTAATAAAAAATGTAGTAGGAGCTATAGCACCTACATTAGGTTCCGCATTAGGTGGACCATTAGGTGGACAAGCAGCATCTGTTGTAGCAGGTGTACTTGGTTGCAAACCTGAACCAAAAGCAATTAATGAAGCTATACAATCAGCTACTCCAGAACAAATGTTAGAACTTAAAAAAGCTGAACAAAGTTTTGAATTGCAAATGAAAGAACTTGAAGTAGATGTATTTAAGTTAGAAGTAGCAGACAAACAAGATGCAAGAGGTAAATTTAGTAAAGATTGGACAGCTAGAGTTATGGGTATTGCTGTTGTTGGTGGTTTTATGGGTTATATATTTTTAGTAACTTTGCAACCACCAGAACAAAATAGTGAAGCATTAATAAATTTAGTTCTCGGATATCTTGGAGGATTAGCAAGTGCGGTTATTTCGTTTTATTTTGGAGCATCTGATTCAAACAAAGGGGATTAATATGAAAATATCACATGAAGGCATATCACTTATTAAAAAATTTGAAGGTTGCAAATTGCAAGCATATTATGATGCTGTTAATGTTCCAACAATTGCTTATGGAAGAACAAAAGGAGTCACAATAGGCGATACCTGTACACAGGAACAAGCTGATAAGTGGCTTGAAGAAGAGTTGAATGAATATGGTGGATATGTAAATGACGCTGTTACAGTTGAGCTTACACAAAATCAATTTGATGCATTAGTAGCTTGGACATATAACTTAGGTCCTACAAACTTAAATAAAAGTACAATGTTAATTAAGATTAATGAAAAAGATTGGGATGAAGTGCCTAATCAAATGAAACGTTGGAATAAAGCAGGTGGAAAAGTATTAGAAGGTTTAGTAAGACGAAGAGAGGCTGAATCACTTTTATTTCAAGGTAAAGAATGGATAGAGGTATAAAATGCCATTTTCTAAATTTGTTTTTAAACCAGGAATAAACAAAGAAGGAACAAATTATTCTAATGAAGGCGGATGGTTTGACTCTGATAAAATTAGATTTAGAAAAGGTAGACCTGAAAGAATAGGTGGTTGGGCAAAAAATTCATCTAATTCTTTTATTGGAACTTGCAGAAAAATTCATGTTTATAAAGATGCGGATCAAATTCAATACAATTTATTAGGAACACATAAAAAATTATATGTGCAACAAGGTAATAATTTTTACGATATAACTCCTATAAGATCAACCACAACAGCAGGAGATGTTACTTTTGCAGCAGTAGATGGAGATGCAACACTAACTGTTTCAGATACTGCACACGATGCAGTATTAGGAGATTTTGTTACATATAGTGGTGCAGTAAGTTTAGGTGGAAATATAACTGCTACAGTTTTAAATCAAGAATATGAAATTGCAAGTATTATTGATGCAGATAGTTATACCATTGAAGCAAAAGATACTGATGGTAGCACAGTGCTAGCAAATTCTTCTGATTCAGGTAATGGTGGGTCATCAACAGTAGGAGCTTATCAATTAAATATAGGTCTTGATGTTTATGTTCCTTCATCTGGTTATGGTGTAGGAGCTTGGGGTGCAGGAGCATGGGGTTCTGCTACAGCATTATCTTTAACGAATCAATTAAGATTATGGTCTTTAGATAATTTTGGTGATGATGGTTTATGTTTGCCTAGAAGCGGTGGGTTGTATTATTGGGATGAATCATCAGGCGTAACAACTAGAGCAGTTATTGCAAGTAGTGTTGGTGGTGCAAGCAATCCTCCAGTTAATGCTTTGCAAATAATGATGTCAGATGTTGATAGGCATGTAATAGCATTTGGTTGTAATCCAATAGGATCATCTACGATTGATCCATTATTAGTTAGATTTTCAGATGCAGAAAATGCAGTAGATTGGACACCTACAGCAACTAACTCAGCAGGTGGTGTACAGCTATCTACTGGTTCAACTATTATTGCAGCATTACAAACAAGGCAAGAAATACTTATATGGACTGATGCAGGAATTGTATCTATGCGTTTTGTTGGTGCACCTTTTGTTTTTAGTTTTAATGAAGTAGCAACAGGTATGTCTTTAATTTCACCTAATGCTATGGCAACTGGTGGCGGTGTTGTTTACTTTATGGATAATGGTGCATTTTATTCTTATGCTGGTGCTGCACAAAGACTACCTTGTACAGTATTAGATTATGTTTTTAATGACATTAACTTAGAACAAGCGTTTAAAATTTTTGCTGCACCGATACCACAACACAATGAGATTATTTGGTTTTATCCTAGTTCTGGTTCTGATGAAGTAGATAGATATGTTACTTATAATTATTTAGAGCAATCTTGGTCTATTGGAACTACAAATGATGGTTTTACTAGAACAGCTTGGAATCCAGCATACATACTTAATTATCCTATAGCTGCTGGGAAAATAGACGATTCTGGAAATAACTATTTATACAATCAAGAAGATGGATATAGTGCAGATGGTTCTAATTTTACAGCTTATATTGAATCTTCTGATTTTGATTTAGACCCTGATGGTGAAAAGTTTATGTTTATATCTAAACTATTACCTGATATTAAGTTTATAAATACAAGTAATACAGGCGATACTGTTGATTTTATTATTAAAGGTAGAAATTATCCACTTGAAAGTTTAAGTACATTACAAACTATTTCTGTAAATCCTAACTCTACTTTTAGTAATACACGAACAAGAACAAGACAAAGTGCTATAAGAATAGAAAATACAGGTAATAATTATGGTTGGCGACTTGGTGATCTTAGATTAGAGTTAAGAGTGGATGGTAAAAGATAATGGCTGAGAAAACATCTATACCTCTTTTAATGCCTGAAGATAAATACAATCAGGAAAACGAAAGAGTAACACGCAGAACTATTGAACAAGCATTACAAGATTTAAACTCAGAGATTGGTACTGTAAAAAGATTGCAACAATCTATAGTAAGTAGATCAGTAAGAAGACATCAGTTTTTATTGATGGGGAGCAAAGGAAGTGTCTGATATATTAAAAGTATTAGGGCAATCTGACCCAGCAGCAACAACAGAAACAGTTTTATATACAGTTCCTGATAAAACACAAACTACTATTAGTTCTATTGTAGTTTGCAATCGTGCAGGGACTGCTGGCACATACAGAATTAATGTATCGGTTGCAGGTGCAACCACAGGAGATAAAGAATATTTGTTCTATGATAAAGCAATAAATGCTAATACCACTGATACAATAGTAATAGGTATAACATTAGGACAAACAGATGAACTAAAGATATATTCAAGCTCAAGCGATTTTAGTTTTTCAGCGTTTGGGTGCGAAACCTTAGAGGAAAGATAATATGGACTTAAAACAGCAAGTACAAAACGTAGCAGCACAAGGTCGTTATGGCGATTCTATGCTTTTGCATGTAAATCCAGCAGAAGTACGAGGACTTGCACAATCTGTGCCTTTAACAATTAATCCACAAACAGGACAGCCAGAGGCTTTCTTACCCTTTCTTGCACCTATAGCAGGTAGTTTACTTGGTGGATCATTATTAACAGGTGTAGGTGGTTTAAGTGCATTAGGTGCATCTGCTCTAGGTTCTGGTCTTGCACAATATGCTGTAACAGGCGATCTTAAAAAAGGTTTATTAGCTGGTTTAACAGGTTATGGTATAGGTAAAGCTCTTGGTGGTGGTGCAGAAGCATTAAAAGGTGCAGAAGCTACACAAGCAGCTACAGATACAGCAGTGACTGATGCAGTACAGGGTGTTTTAGATAATCCAGCTATAGATTTAAATAATGTCCTTACACCTCAAACAATACCTGGTGCAACTGCTCCTGGAGCAGCAGGAACAGAGGCTTTTACACAAGGAATAGAAGATATATTAACAGGAAAAATTAATCCATTAGACCCTGCAACAGGTATGCCATTAGATGTATTACCAAAAGAATTACAAACTGCACGATTAAATGTTGCAGGATCAGTAGCTAATCAAGCAGATGCAATTAAACAAGCAGGTGAGTTTGCAAGAACAGCTTATGCTCAATCTGACCCAACAACATATCAGTCAGCAAAAGATATTTTTGGATCAGGACTTGAAGGTACTGTTAAAGGTTTATCTAGTGGTTTTGCACAACCAGGTGCATTTGTACCAACTGCTGTAGGTATGGGCGGTACTTCTATACTTGAATCACAAGAGTTATTTGAACAAATGCTTGCTAGAAATGAAGCTGAAAAAGAAGCAGAAAGACAAAGAATACTTGCAGAAAATCCAGAAATGGTACCAATAGCTACTGGTGGCGTAACTAAAATGCGAATTGGTGGTTCTTTAGGTCAAGCAATAAAAGATGAAGGGTACTATGATGATGATGGTAGTTATTATAATTATAATGGTGGCAATAATTACTATAATTCAAATTTAGGTAATTATTTTAATCAAGGATATGTGCGAGCTAGAGAAGCTGCACCAATAGACCCATATTTTATGGCTGGATTTCAACCAGAAGCTACTTATTTTACAAATCTAAATCCTAGTGCAGGTGATATTACAGGTGATACAACTAGCTCACAAACACCAAGCACAGGGGAAGGTATGCCTTTACAAGGAGCTACAGGTCAAGCAATGTTTAGTCCAACACAAACAGTTGGATATCAGTCATTTTATGGAGATCAAGCAAGAGATATAATTCCACAAGTTGTTGATCCTTATGCACCTGTAGAGTTTGAAAGAACTCCTCCTCCTCCACAGCTAGCAACACCAATTCCTCCTATAGGGTTAGGTGATGTAGAAACTCCAATGCCTACTCCTGAACCAGAAGAACCTACAGACCCTACAATACCTGGAATTGATGATATTTATATACCTACACCTAAAACAAAAGCAGATACTGTAGAACCTATGATTGATACATCAAAATATGTAAATCCAGATTTTTCTCTTTTTGGTTCAGAGCAGTCACTTTTAAATTTAGATAAGGTGAAAGAAGACTTATCCAATAAGTTGAAAGACAAAAGTATGTCTTCCAGTATTCCTGGATTAGATTTATCTAATTTAAATATTCCAACTGACTTTCCACAATTAGATATAAATGATACAGATGTTGCTCAACAAGAAACATTTATGGCTTCTCCTTCGGTGGTTGTTTTTGGTCCTGATGGCAAGATGTATGGATCACCTGCAGCAGCAAGAGCAGCAGGCGTAAATGATTATACGATGACTCCTCCAGGGTCTAAGCCGTTTCCAAGTTTAGAAGGAGGCGAAAAACCTCCGCTTGCTCCACCTAGCACGCTAAGACCATCTCCGTTGGTTTCACAACCACCTAGACCATTGCTAAGCAAACCTGTTGGTGGCGTTGAATTACCAAGATTTTCTATAAGTAGAGATTTTAATTTTATGTCAGGCGGAAGACAATTAAAAACTATTCCAGAAGATAATAAAGGTTTAGCTAAATTACCTGAAGATGTAAGAAATAAAATGGGATATATGCAAGCTGGTGGTAACACCGAAATTATGCAAGACCCTCTTACATCAAGATTAGTACAGTTTTTAATGGGTGAAATACAAGATGATACTATTGTTGGAGAGTTTGTTAATAAATATGGTAATGAAATATTTATGCAAATAAGAGAACAAGTTTTACAACAAATTGTTCCTGTATCACAAACACAAGGTCAAATAAATGGAAATGCTGCTGGAGGTATGGCAGATGATATTTATGGCAAAATTGGTGCAACACAAGGAGTGGCTGTATCACAAGACGAATACATAATACCAGCAGATGTAATGTCTATGCTTGGAGATGGTAGCTCAGATGCAGGTGCAAAGAAATTAGATCAAATGCTTGATAGAGTTCGTATGGCTAAAACAGGTACAACTAAACAAGCTAAAGAAATAGACGATAGAAAGGTAATGCCAGCATGAATGAGCCAGCAAAAGAATTAAAGCAAGATATTGATATATCGTTAGTTTTACCTGGACAAGTTAGTTTAGTTTGGGATAAATGCGAAAAAATATTAATGCGTTCTTGTAAAAGGTCTGGTGGAAGAATAAATCCACAAGATATTTATATTAGATGCATTGAAAATAGAAGCAGTCTTTGGCTTATATTTGAAACAGATACTATGGATATTATTGGTTGTGGCGTTACTCAGTTACATGATTACCCAAGTGGATTGCGAATGTTAAATCTTGAACATTTAGCAGGAAAGCAATACACAGATTGGGTAGATAAAGGTTTCGAAACATTATATAAATGGGCAAAAGATAATAAGTGTGATGGCATAGAAGCACTTGGAAGACCAGGATTTTGGAACTGGATAAAAAAAGAAAAGGGTTGGAAGGAAACTTCTAGATTTTATGAATATAAATTTGACAAGGAATAATTATGGGCGGAAGTAGTGGAGGAAGTAGTGCACCTACAGAACAAACAGTCTATAGCGAATCGTTACCACCTTATGTAGAACCGTATTTTAAACGGCTATTACAAAGAACTGAGGGAGAGTCTTTACAACAATATACACCTTATGGTGGACAAAGACTTGCATATTTTTCACCTGATGAATTAAAAGCACAGGCTATGACTAGAGGATATGCTCAAGCTGGCACGCCTCAAGAGTTTGGTCAAGCACAGCAAATGCTTACTGGTTTATCACAGCCATATCAAGCTGGTTATCAGCAGGTGCTTTACCACAAGGTTATCAAGCTGGACAATTAGGTTCATCAGAATATACTGCTGGTCTGTTTCATCTGGTTATGATCCATCTGTAAGAACATCAGGATATTCAGCTACTGCACCTACACAACAATATCAACCATTAGGGTTTGAACAAAACTTACAAAGATTTATGTCACCATATCAGCAACAAGTTGTTGATATACAAAAAAGAGAAGCACAACGACAATCAGATATTCTTGGTGAAAAAATAGGATCACAAGCTGCACAAGCAGGTGGTTTAGGTGGATATCGTGAAGCTATATTGCAAGCTGAACGTGAAAGAAATCTTGCTCAACAAATGGGTGATATTCAAGCTGTAGGATCACAACAAGCCTATCAACAAGCTGTACAACAACTTGGTGCAGAAAGAGCAGCAGATTTACAAGCTGCACAATTTGGTTTACAACAGTACGGACTTGGTGAACAAGCTGCACAAACACAAGAACAACTTGCTCAACAAGCATTTCAATTTGGTGAACAAGCTAAACAACAAGCAGCACAACTTGGGCTTACTGCACAACAACAAGAAGAAGCAGCTAAACAAGCACAAGAGAAATTTAGACAAACTGCATTTCAAACACAGCAACAAGCACTGCAAGCTCAAGGACAACAGGCTCTTGCAGGATTTCAAGCACAAGAAGCTGCAAGACAAGCTCAAGGTCAACAAGCTCTTGCAGGATTTCAAGCACAGGAAGCTGCAAGACAGGCTCAAGAGAAGTTTGGTCAAACTGCTTATGATATGTCACAACGATACGGACAATCTGCTGCTCAACAGTTAGCAAATCTTGGTCAAGCAAGACAAGCAGATGTGCAACAACGTATTGCTGCATTAACAGGTATAGGCTCACAAGCTAGAGCACTACGTCAAGCTGGATTAGATATTGGTTACGAAGACTTCTTACGTCAACAACAATATCCACAACAACAGCTTGGTTTTTACAGCAATATACTCAGGGGTGTGCCAGTTCAACCAGAAAGGACTGTAAGCACATATACACAGCAACCTGGATTATTCCAACAAACTCTTGGTCTTGGACTTAGTGGATTAGGTTTATATAAAGGATTAACAGGATAATAATTATGAGTTTAATAGATAGAGCAAACGAATTAGAGTATTACCCAGAAGAACAGCTTATTCAAATGTCACAAAGTCCAGATGGACAATATCCTCAATTTTTAGTTTTATCTGAAATACAAAGACGCAATCAAATGAGGCGTATGTATAAAAATCAGATGGCTAAAATGAATCAACCTTCCACAACTGTTGCAGAAGAAGCAGTTATGGAGTTTGCTGGTCAAGGTGCTGTACCCATGATGGATTCGCCTTCTACTCTCTCATCAACATCGGATGGTGGTCTTAGGAGTATGGCACCGATTCCTATGCAAAATGATGTTATGCCTATGCAAGCAGGTGGTATTACACAAATGCAAGCAGGTGGAAGTTTAGGACTTTCAGGAGATAGCTTATCTCAAAGTTTTGTAAATCCTATGGAACAACAAATATCTAATCAAGAATTGCAAAAAACACAATCAATTTTAAATATGTTGCCTAGAAATGAAGACGGAAGTATTGATAAAAGTGAAATAGCAAAAGCAATAGGCAGTGGTCTTTTAACAGCAACTGCTGTTGCAGCAGTACTTGTTCCTGAACCAACAACAACTGCATTAGGAACAGCAAGATTAGCAACTACAGGTTTTGGTAAAAATTTATTACAACTTCCAGAAAAAATAAAATCTGGATTACAAAGTTTTATGGGTAAAAGAGCATTAAGTAAAGACCCAACAAAAAGATTTGGACCTGAAAATACTAAAGGATATAAACCATTACAAACTACAAAACAAATAGGTCAACAAGAAATTAAAAATTTAAAAATACCAACAAGATTAGCAGGTCTTACAGGATTATCTGTTGCTGGTGCTATGGTAGGTAATGGTGAAGATGAAACAGAATTTATGCTACCTAGTGATATTGATTTAACAGAAGAAGAAAGAAAAGCACTTGAAGCTAGACTAAAACTTCAAAATTTAACTAATCAAACACCTAGCGAAAAAGGTTTATCTTCTATGGATTATTTAACACTTGCACAAGTAGGTGGAATATTTGGTGGTGCTAAAAATCTTGGTGAAGCAGCTATGGGTCTTGGTAATTTAGCAGGACAAATTGCAGAAACAAGAAGAAAGCAACCACTTGAAACAGCACAGATGGATTTATTAAGAGCACAAATAGCTAAATATGAAGCTGATGTTGCTAACTTGCCTTTAGATGCTGCTATCAAACAGTATCAATCTTTAAATGATTTAGTTGACTCAGGAGTAATAACACCAGAAGAAGCTAAATTAAGAGAAATTGCATTAACTCAAAGAATTGCAGAGTTGCAAGGAATTAAATCTACAACACCAACAAGGTCTTATTCACAATATTTAGAAGCAAGTTAATAAATGGAAAAAATAAATTTACCTAATGGTCAAGTTTTAAATCTTCCAGATAATATTGACCCACAGGTAAGAGCACAAATAGCTGCTGAAATTAAAGCAGATTTTGATATAGACATTAATCAAACTACTTTATTAGGTAGAGCAGCAGAGCTACCTAAAGGTATTGCTAGAGGTGCTATAGGTTTAGCTGCTGATGTTCCATTAGGTATTGCTGCATTATTTGATGTTGGTGATGACGGAAAAATAGTTAAAGGCTTGCAAGCATTTAAAAAAGATTTAAGAGAAGAATCACCATTAGCTGCAAAACCAGGATATGAAGACTTATGGACAACTAAACTAAGTGAGGGTTTAGGATCGTTTGTACCTTTTCTTGGTGCAGGTATGGCAGGTAGAGCTTTAACAAGAACACCTAAACCATTTTTCAGCAAAGGTTATTTTAAAACACCAGAATTTACTTTACCTACTGCATTAGCTATACCCACTGGTGTTGCACAGCAAGCCGATAGAGTGCAGATGGCTAGAGAAATGGGTGAAGATGTTGGAGGCATCTCTGAAACAATAGCAGAGCTTGCAGGCGGTGCTATAGGTATTACTGAAGTGTTACCTATTGGTGCATTACTTGCTAGAACATCTAAAACAGCACTTAAAGATTATGCCCTAAGAGATAAATTAAGATCAGCATTAATACAAGGTACACAAGAAGGTGCACAAGAAGTATTTGCTAGTCTTGCACAAGACCTTACAGCTAGAGGTTTATATAGTGATGAGCTACCTATTGGTGAAAGTTTACTTGATGAGTTTACTGTTGGTGGTGTTATTGGTGCAGGTGCTGATCTTGTTGTAAATAGTTTTGCTGGTCGTAGAGGTATTGGTAATGAAAATTTACGACAAAGAGAAGGACAGTTAAGACAAAACAGAATACAGCTACAAGATGAAAAACGCTTTGATAAAGCTGTAGAACAAGGTTTAGTAGAAGAAATACAACCAGTTGAAATAAAAGAAAAACCAGACATACCTATACCTATAGGCGAAATAGAGCCATTACCTAACTTTGAGATTATCCAAGATACTCAAGGCAACTTTAATCTTATAGATACTAATAAAGAAGGTAGCCCTGTATTAAAAACTTTTGAAGCAGAAGCAGAAGCTAAAGTAGCAAAAGAAAAAGAATTAAATAAATTAAGAGTTAAGAATCTTAAAATAGATATTGAAAATGCTTTGTATAACCAAGGACTTATTAATAGTTCTTCTGGTTTTGATTTAGGTGTAACTCTACTAGACCCTAATAGCATTGAATTAAATCCACAATCAATACTCAATTTTGATTCAAAAATCAAAAAGATAGATCGTAAAGATATTCCAGGTTACTTTACTAAAAAGAAACTTGAATTAAAACCAACCTACAATATGCAAGAAGTAAGACAGATTCTTGCACCTAAAGACCTTAACAGATTGCAGTCAGACTTGGCTCAACAAATATTTAGACAATCTGAAAAACGAGGCGAGCCATCCATTCGTGATGATAAATCCCAAGTAAATGTAAACAATAAATATATTAAAGAGATAGCAGCATCTAAGAATATCGAATTAGATTTTAAAGACCCTGCTGTTCAATACTTTACACGACAAGTTACTGGATATGACGATATATCCAAAGTAAAGAATCGTGGTGCAAAAGAATTATTTTTGGCACGTTTACATTCCCTACCTAAGTTTAATTTCAAAACAAAACTTCCAGACTTTAGACCAAGAGAATATTCAGCAGAAGATATGGCTAACTTTGTAGCTAATATGGGTGCAAATAAAACCTCATTTACTGTAGCTGATTTATTAAAAGCTGGTCCGACAGCAGGAAATAAACCTGCAACTGAACAATTTGTTAGAGATTTAAGCACCAGTGGTAGAGCTACTAAAGTAGAAGGCACAAACAAATATCAAATTAATCCTAACTATGAGTTTGAAGTAGCTAGAAAAGCAGAAGGATTTAATGAAACACCAGAGGAGTTTGGTGCAAGACTTATAAGAGAAGGTGTATTACCACAAGAAACTATTGACCAGTTAATTGCAGCAGAGCAGTTGCGTCAGGAAAAATATTTACCACCTAAAGAAGTAGCACCCAAGATGATTAACTTTGCACAATCTGTAGAAGAAGGCAGGGTTAATAAGTTTGCAAGAGAAGCTAGAAAGATATTAGACAAAGCAGGTCTTAAAGAAACTGGTGTAATTATTAGTGATGATATTTTATCTACTACAGGTTTAGTAGAAACACCACAAGGTATTATAAAACGTGATCCTAAAGTATATAGAGATGAAACAAGTGTTGCAGAGGCAGAATATGACAGAGATACAGATATAGTATTTGTTTCTCTTAATGCAGTAAATCCAGATGGTTTAGCTACTGATGCTGAGATACAACAACGTATTAACAGAATCATTGACCATGAGATGATTCATGCTCTCAGAGCAAAAGATTTAATTAACGAAAAAGAATATCAATTTTTACGACAAGAAGTAAAACGTAGAAAAGTGCCAGAATCTGTAGATGCAGAAGCCTTTAATAAAAAAGAAACTTACTACACTCGTTCAAAAAGAATTAATAAACAAATTGAAGAATCTCAACAAAATAAAGATTACAAAGAAGAAATATATGTAGAAGAAGCTATAGCTGAACTATATCGTAATAGATTCTCTCAACCAGATATTCCTAAGAAAGCTGAAACTATATTTGAAAAAATTACACAGTTCTTTAAATCTATGGGTCAAGCACTTAGACGTTCAGGGTTTGATAAATCAAGTGAAATATTTACTGCAATTCAAGAAGGTGAAGTTGGTAAAAGACAACGTGGTGAAATACGAACACTACGAGAGATAGATAGAATACCTTTAGCCGAAGAACTTAGACCTATTGTTGAAATAGATGAAACAAGAGAAACAGGAATAGATGAAGTAAAACAAGATGGTCAAGATGGCACTATAGCTACAACTGTTAAGACATCAACAAATAGTTATTACAGAGATTTAAAACCAGGTGCTGTAAAAGGTATTTTAGTAAAGGGCAAAGTAGGTAGTTCGATAGAAGATATTGATGCACTTTATGATTTAAGAAAGTTATCCGCAGAAGAAATACAAGCTGATAAAGAAATTATTTTAAGAGAGTTTGCAAATAAAGATGCAATAGAAGTAGCTGAATGGCTATCTAAGAATGGTCCAGGTAAAGACTATCAAATGATTGCAGATAGAATTTACAAACAATTAAAGAAATTTAAAGATAAAACTGGTTTTAATTTTGATTTTACTTTTTATACAGGTGCAGGTGATGCAAGACCTGGATCAGATAGAAGATATTTAGGTAGAAAAAGAAGAAGTATTTTAGGTGTTTCTATGTTTCCACAACCTGAATATGATGGTGGTAAAACTTTTCGTGTATATATAAATAATTCTGCTGCTGATGGCGTAGAGTTTAATACTATATTGCATGAGTTAGTCCATGCAGCAACACAAGCAGGTACTCTTTTTGCAAGATACAAAGGTAGAACATCTTTTGATAAAACTAATTTAGTAAAAGGAACTGAAAAGTTAGAAAGAATAAGATCAAGACTTATTAAAGAAATAAGAAAAAGAAAACGTGATGGAGAAAATGTAGATTTTTATATTGATTACGGCACGAAAAATATAGATGAGTTATTAGCTGTTGGTTTTACTGATAGAGAGTTTCAACAATTTATGGAAAGCATTGAGTATGCACCTAAACAAAAAACTCTTTGGGAAAGTTTTGTTGATGCTATAAGAGAAATACTTGGACTTCCAGCTAAAGCTGGCACAGTTTTTTCAGAGTTTTTAAAAGAAGGATCAAGATATTTACAATTTACTACACAAGAAATAAATGAAATAGCTCAATATTTTACTAGGTATCAATCTGCATTAGAGCCATTATCAACACCAGTTGCTAATGTTCAAAGACCTCAAGATATACCAACTTTTTCAAGACAGTCTATAGATCAACAAATACAACAACTAGATTCACGTATATACAACCTAGAACGTAGAGCAGAAGCTGATAGGCAATATCTTAGTAACGAAGGTTATAACAGAGATATTCGCAGAATTAATCAGCTTAAAGCACAACGACAACAGTTAGTACAACAACGTCAAGACTTGCCTCCAGAACAACCACCTTTGTTTAGTAGAGCACCAATATACGAAGGCGATCAATTAGTTGAGCCAGCGTATGTAGATTTCTCAACCAAGGATATTAATTATATACAAAAAAATGCATCCAAAATAACTGCGAATCTTTTTCCTGAAGCTAGGAAAACAGACGAGGGCGAGCAAAAAGTTAGAAATTGGATTAATGAAAATTATATAAACCCATATAGGATGGGAGATATTGTTTTTGGTAGTCCACAAGTTGTTAGTGATTTTGTTATAAGGATGCCTATAGAAGACTTTTTGAAACTTACAACATCATCAAATGCCTCTATTCAGGAGATAAAAAAAGAGGGTCCTGAGTACAGTATTTTGGGTGGAATCAAAATGCTTGATAGACCTGTATCACAAAGATTTGATCCAGAAGAACAAATTGATAACATACCAGTTTATTTGTCTGTTGACGCAACTGGAAGGGTTGTAGGTCATGAAGGTAGACATAGATCAGCATTGGCACAAAAAGATGGTGCTCAAACAATACCAGTTCATATTAAGTTGGGAGAATATAAAAATATTAAAGAAGGCTTTGGATTAATTGCTGAGAAAAAATTTAAAGCTAGCGGACAAATTCCATTAACCCTTAAAGATTATGGGATTGACATTTTAAAACCTCAAATGTTTGATGGAGAGTTTAGAAAGGGTTATGAATTTAATACAAATAACTATAATTCTGCACCAGTTATCGGAGATGGAAAGGCAGCACTAAAAGTTGCACAAGCTCCTGATATACAAGTTCAAGATATACCTACATTTAGTAGAGCACAATTAATTCCTGATCTTAGATCAACAGAAGAAGTACCTGTATTAACAAGAGAAGATTTAGGTAATTTTGATAACAAACAAGAAGGTATAGTTGCACCATCTTCAATAATGGATCAATTAGAAAAAAGCAGAGAAGAAGGAACTATAGATAAACCAGGTATATTAAAGACTGCTGTTGTTAATGGTTTAAAAAATAAAAAAATACAAAAAGCTAGTAAAAAGTTTTTAGAGAAATTTACAAACAGTAAAGGTAATTTAATCTTATATAGAAGTTTAAATATTCCTGAAGGTGAAAACATAAGGAATTATGGACAATTTCCACAAGACGAATTTGCAAGCACTACGTTAGACCGCAGACAAGCACTTATGATGGGTAGTAATGTATTTAATAGAGCAAGAGGAATGGGTCAAATTAGAAATCCTGAACTATTAAGATATGAAGTACCAATGGATAGAGTTATTGGTTATGTTCCTACTTTAATACAAGCTATGAAAAGCGACTACTTTGATACATTTATAGATGGTTTAGTTGGTAGTGGAATATATACACAAAACGAAATTGATATGATGAGAGAAGACCCTGATGTTGATGAAACAATGTTAGATAGGTCACAAGAAGAATACATTGATGATGAAGAATATAAGTTTGAACAATTATTAGATGAAGCAGAAGTAATTGCTGATATTCGTGGCATTAAACCTGATTATCAATATTCACCAGGTAGAGAATATATTGAGCCAAGACAACCAAGATTAATTAGAGATGTACCTTTATTTAGTAGAAGCACAAGATTTGCAACAAATGAAAACACATCAGAGAATAAAAAGCTCGTAGAAGCCACTGAGAGAGCCGAGGAGATCGTTAAATCTACACCGAATGGTGAGATACCAACTATCAATTCAAACGCTTCTGACTTAGCATTTAAAGCATTTCTAGATTTCAACGATACTAGCAATACATCTACCCCACCAGACGATATACCCACATTCTCTATTGGTGCTATTCCAGAAGAATATCAAGATCAAGTAGATAAGATTGGTTATACAGAGCCAAGAAAATCTTTTGGTGCCAGAATGATTGATTTTGTTTCTGACCCAATTAAAAGTATTTCTGACTCATTTAAGTTTGTAAGAACACAACTTATAGATAAGTTAGATTTAATAGATAAAAAGATTATTCAAGCCTCAGAAGAAAGTGAAGAAGTAAGGCTTGCAAATAATACAGCAGATACAGCAACTATGGCTGCATTACGAATGGCAGATAGAGCTAGAGGATTGTTTCAAGGGATGCTTACAAGAGGTTTTGTTAGTGATTCTATTGATGGTGAAAGTGCATTAGCAAATGTTAATGATCTAGAGATTAGTACAGTTTATAACCCATACATAGATGGTGATACTGGAACTGGTGGTTTAATGCAAATCATAGCACCTCTTTATGCAGACCCTACTGTAAACAGAGAGTTTTTATTTAAGTTATATGCAACCTCTAAACGTACACAAAACTTTAATGAAAAAGGTCAACTTGTTGATTCGCCTATATCAAGAGAAAAAGCAGCAGAAAATATTAGAAACATAGAACAAAACTATCCTAGTGTTGTAGAGGTATATAATAATTATCAGAATTGGAATAACCAGTTAATAACTTTTGCAGAAAGTAAAGGATTGCTTGATCCACAACAAGCTGAGTTATGGAGAAGACACTCAGCATATTATCCTTTTTATAGGAAAATGGTGGATGATGAAAATATTTTAGGTCCCCGAATAGCAGCAGGATCATTGCCTAACAACCCACTAAGCATACAAATTACTGGATCAGAGAATCCATTAGACGTTGACCCTATAGAAGCTATAGCTAGAAACTCTTTATCTATATTAACCGCAGCATTAAAGAATGATGGCACGTCAAAATTACTTAGAGATTTACAGTCTATTGGCGAAGCTAAACTACTTGAAAGTCCAGAAGAAATAAAAAGAGCATCACTCAATAGAATATTTACATTTGAGAATGGGCAAAAGACTTTTTATAGCGTACAAGACCCAGAACTATTCTATGGCTTACAAGCTGTAGGTGGTATGAACACTGACTTTATTACTAAGATATTGGCTATGCCTGCCTCATTGTTGCGAGATACAGTTACTCGTGACCCAGGATTTGTTGTAGTAAACATTCTTAGAGATACTTTATCTTCTGCTGTAACTTCTGGTGTGCCTATCGGTGCAGATGGATTTACTCCTGTTGTGGATTCATTTAAGAATATGTTTGCTGATATGCAAGACCTAGAAAAGTTTGGTGTTCTTGGTGGTTATGATTTCCAAAATGATGAAGGTACTGTCAAACAATTTATTGACAGAAGTATGCGACAAGAAGGATTACTACCTAACAACTCAGCCAATGCAAAAGATATGTTCTTCAAACTTTGGGATGGTTTAGGTGCATTAACAACTAAGTCTGATGGTGCAACTAGAAAAGCTGTATATGATTCAGTATATAACGATCTCATCAAGCGAGGGTTTACAGAAGCACAAGCACAATCAGAAGCAGCCTATCAAGCACTTGAGATAATTAACTTTGGAAGACGTGGACTATCACCAATGTTTAGAACAATTACGGCTGCGATTCCATTTTTAAACGCAAGGATTCAGGGTCTTGATGTCTTGTTTAGATCATTTACTGGTAAATATTCTACTATTGAGAAACTCCAGGCAGGAGAATCCAGGGAAGAAGTAAGAAAAAGAATATTACGCAGAGCCTTTACTAGAGGTGGTTTCTTAATGGCATTGACAGCACTTTACTACATGCTGGTCAGTGATGATGATGAATATAAAAATTTAAGACGTGAAGTAAGAGATGACAACTGGATTATTCCACTAGCAGACGGACTACCTGCACTCAAAATACCTATCCCATTTGAAGTCGGTATGATCTTTAAAACATTCCCAGAAAGATTTATAGATGAATTTATGGGTCGAGAGATAGAGCCAGAGCCTTTAACTTCAGTGAAAAGACAATTAGGAACGTCAGCCAAACTACCTTTCTTTGATGGTGGTTTAGGTTTCCAATTACTAAAACCAATGGCAGAGGTTTATCAGAACAAAAATACTTTTACTAACACAGAGATTGTTCCCTACTATCAACAAAAATTAGAAGCAGGACTCCAAGCAAGACCAAGCACCAATGAATTATTAAGGGTTGTAGGCGAAACATTTAACGTATCTCCTGCAAAGCTAGAGCATCTATTTAGAGGTTATACAGGCACACTAGGAGGATATGTCTTAGATGTAGCAGATGTAACTGCTAGAGGTGTCACAGGAACGCCTCTCATCCCACCTAACCTTAATTCTATCCCAGTGCTTAGAAGACTGTTACAAGACATTGACAGGTCAGGAGGAGGACTACAGCAACAGTTCTATGAATTAAGAAGTGAAGTAGATACAGCAGTTCAAACTATGAATAAACTTAGAAAGGATGAAAGGTTTGATGAATACTCAGCTTATCGTTCCAATATGCAAGGTGTCTTAAATATTAAAGGACAAGTCAGAGCCATAGAAAGATATATGGACAACTGGAGAAAACGCAGAGATAGACTTATTAGAAGAACAGATATATCTTCATCAGCTAAGTCTGAATTACTAAAACAAATGGAATTAGAAAGAGATAGAAGACTAGCAATAGTGCCAGAATTAAGGGATAGAGCAAATATCCCAGTGATTAGAGGTGTCTAATTAAATAGTCTTGTAACTTTGTTATAGCCTTTTGACTTGTAATACTCTATTTCCTTTTCCTCTTTCAAAGGTTTCAAATTAAAAAAGTCATTGTATTGTGGATGCCTAGCATGAAATAACCTAGCGTAGAAACAAATGTAATCATTACTGATCTTAAATTCCCCACCCTTAGTTTCAATTTCCTTATTCCACCTTATGCGATTAACAATCGCCCAATGCGAATAGTGCTTTCTACCACTCTTAATGGCATCAAAGGTGTATTCCTCAAACTTTTCCCACACTTTAGGATTGGCTTTATGCCACTCCCACCACTTTTGTTTTCTCTCATGTAATTGTTTTTCTAAATGTTCAATCATACTCTCTCCCTCCCGAAGGATAATAGACTGGTAAATATTTCTGTTGCAGCGATCCAGGCTGCGGTGCAAATATTAACTGGTAAATATTTTTATTCATCTCTGTCCAGAAGCTCTTGAATCCATGGTGCAAATCTAAAGTTCTCTTTGTCTTCTGCAAATAAAGATACAAAGTGTTCTGCATCTACAAGCACCAAAGGTTTAGTTCTATTTCTTTTAATGACAACTAATGGCTCGTAGCCTTTGCAGTTCTCCTCTGCTTGTGCATACGCTTTCCATACATTAACTGCTTCTTGATTCTTACACTCTATGGAATAGGGAAACTTCTCTCTTGATTGTTTGCCAAGAATAATGTCCTCACCTTGACTACCCATTGGTCTTGATTCTAAGTCTTCTTCATCAAATCCTAATCTATCAATTAACAAATTAGTAAACCATTGCTGTAGTTTCCTACCCTTTGCTTTAGCACTGCTAGTCTTCATCTATTAAACCTTTTACTTGTTTGAGTAAATCTTCTTCACTACCATAAGCCTGTATAAATCTTTTCTTGTAAGGATGCCTACTAATAAATGGCTCATCCTTACCCCCTTGTCTGTGATGTTGGAAACATAAGGGCAAGACAAAGAAATGTGCTTGATCTTTTGTCTTACCCTCTATGTGGTGAATTTCAGCAGGTGTGTTATAGAATCCTTTATTCCGACAAACTATGCACCCTAACTGGACAACTTTGTCCATGTGTTGCTTTTCACTTTTGTTTGGGTTTCTTCCTTTTAGTGTCATTACGTTTACCAAATTATCCGATCAAAGTTTTCGTTAAAACTTTTCCTGTCTTTACTCTATCCCTACTTGCCCTTGCTCATGCACCATACCTTTTACGTTCTTCTCTAGCATTGACCATCTTAGTTCTCCATTCCTCAAAACCAATCTCCAATGCTTTCAACTGCACCTTACAAGAAGATAAGAATCCTTTAGCAACTCCCACCTTTAATCTAGCTTGATACAATTCATCTTGATTCTCAGCATAAGTCTCTTGTGCAATATTAGTTTTATGACCCATAGACATTGCTTTAGTCTTTAGTACAGCAAATATTTTTTTTACATCTGCCTCAGATTTAAACAACTCATACTCAGCTTTTTCTATAACTGGTGCAAGACTTCTAATTTCGTGCATCCAGTTTTCTTGTTGCTGTTCATCCATTAGTCTCTATCCCACTTACAATTAATAATATCGTCAAAAACTTTTGGTTTTAACTTTTTCATAAAATAAAAAAAAATAAGAGAACCAACATACAAAAATGCCAAAATTAATAAAAAATTTATAAAAAGATCAAACATCATAACCCCTCTCTTGGAGTTCAGTTCTTTGCTTTTCAGTAAGTTTTTTTGTAGCTTTTTTTACCTCTTCTCTAGTAGATTGATATTTATTCCATTCAATAGTTTCTAGTTCTTTTTTATCATTCAAAGTGCTTTGATAATGATGAAACAATAACTTTTTATCTTTTTCTTCTTCTTGTAATTCTGCTTTTCTTTTTCTTACAAGTGCTTTTTTATCTGGATATGCCATTGAGAATCCCCCTATCTTCAATTATCTTTTGTACAGTTTCACTGTGTTTAAATTCTAAGTATTGCATCAAAACATCATGTGCTTCTTTGCCATACTTACTTCTCAGTTCAGTCAGCAACTCTTGGTAAGCCGACAGGAATTGGAAAAATATATACTCGTCTATATTATTTTCCAACTCCATTACATCTTCTTTAGTTCCAAGCATACTAGAAAGGTATATCTTCGTCTGAGAATGAAGGTTCTTCTTTTGGTTGTTCCTGTTTCTTAGGCATAGGAATGTCCATTCTTGCATACTTATAGTCCTTACCATTCTTGGAAGTCCTATCCCATAAGGCAACTCTTAACTCTGGTGTAGTACCAGACTTTACCTTTTCTACTAACTCTTTTAAGAGTTCTTTGGGTAACTCGATAGTACCAGTCCAGTCTGGTTGTTTCTCGTTATCCTTATAGTCGTTGGTGAAAATTGCACCATCACATTGTACTTTGTCCATTTAGCTTTCCTCCTTTTTATCAAGCTGTTTAACAAATTCAGCAATCTTCTCTTGGAAAGAATCATGCTGTTCCCTATAGTGTTCTTTGATATAAGCTATATCTTCCATGTTTGCCTTATACATAGACCTAATAGAATCCTTATCATCTAAACCTTTAGCTATGGTAAGAATCCCATTGATCTTAGCCACTGCCCATGCTTCTGATTTATCATCATCAACATTTTTAGATTCTTCTTTAGGCTCTGCCTTTGGTTCTTCTGTAGCTTTTTTGACTGGTTTAGATTCTTTATCATCACTGGTTGGTAAATCTTCACCACCATAGATGTAATGCCCTAGACCAAACATAGCCAAACACTTAACAAGACAACGCATTTTAGTATCGCTAACTTGTCTTGAGTTAGGATTCTGAATAGCATTGTTTCTATTATCCATGACTGGTAGCCACATATCCCTAATAAGAGTTCCTATCTTAACTTGGCATCTTACTTCTGCTGTACCATCTGGCATCTGCACATAAGGAATACCACTATCTTTTTGTTCATAGAACCTTACTTGTGCATCTGGATAGTTCTCCATGAGAATACCCCACGCCCATGCCCATGATAAATAAGACAAGTTCATCTTCTTTTCTATGTGGTCACTACAATCAACTTTTGATAGCGTATCCCACACATCTTTATAGCTAAGTTCTTTAGCCATTGTTTACCTCCTCTTGGTATTGATTACAAAATTCAGCGACATTACAGTAATTGCCTGTGCAACGCATACACTCTCCCTTAGAATGTTCTATTGACACATTTGTAAGATCGCCATCCTTTATATACTTCTCAGCATCATCAAGACTAGGTAAAACCCTAACAGCAGTTTTCCTACCTTTCTTCATAACCCTGTAAGTATCTTCTTTCTTCCACCTTTCCTCGTCAGAACACAAGGGAAGTTCATCATTCATCAAAGCACTTAACTCTGAATCTTGATGTAGTGAAACTCTTTCTTCTATAAACTTTGTTTGATCTTCGTAAGACCAAACTGGTATCTCAACAACAGTAATAGCACTAACTGGATAATCACCCCCACGTCTTTGACGTTCACGCTTGTTCCAGTCTCTGGCTACAGCAATAATATTTAACTGGTCAATAGTTTCTCCTGTGTTGTGTTTGTGTAGCCAAGCATAACAATTCAGTTGTTGTTCCCAATCTGATTTGCCACCTTTCATTGCAGACATAATAGTCCATACAGAAGTTACCTTATAATCTTTTAAAGTGTTTTCATCTTTTGCCAAGCTATCTGTTTGACCACTGATAGTCCACCCATTTACATCTGCAAAGTATCTTTGCTCAGTAACAGTATCGTCATGGTTTTCGTTGGCTCTTTCTAATACAGCATGGATGCCTTGTCCTAAAAGTTTCCATACCTCGTCTGAATAATCTACAGTGATTTGTTCTTGATGTTGATCGTTTAATAATCTAATTCTAGGAGGTTGCAATAAACCAGTAACAGATATAACTGATTCCCCTTTGGTGTATTGATCGTTCTTTAATGCTCTGATGATCTCTACTGGTACATTGTGTTTGTTTGTATATTTCATTTTTTAATATATATCCAAAAAGTTATTGCCCACACTAAAATAAATAAAGGTATAAATAATAGTTCTATCACTTACCCTTATTCTTTCTATGCAATACTGTTATTTTTTTATTGGTTGTTTCAAACCATACTTTTCTTTCTTTCATGCTTTCAGCAACAAGTTTTATACAGTCATCAAATTCCAACGTGCCAAAGTCAATATCATTTCTAGTGATAACAGCTTTAATTGTTACTTGGTTCGCCATATACCTACACCATTTGGTCTTTGTGCTACAGTAAAATTTTTGCCTTCATTCTTTTTCTTATATCTAAGAACGAAATTCCTAATAGTTTTGATCTCAGTTTTAATTTTATCTGTTGCCATAGGCACAAGCACCATTTCACCTTTCTTTAAATCGTCTAGTGGTAGATCATATTTTCTTGGTTTACCTCTATTCTTAGGAATGGGCACTCCACTTTTTATTTCAAACTCCATAAAACATCTCCAATTTTTAAATGTTTATAAGATAATGTTATGATGATGTGTTGCATTTGTCAATAAGATTATTTAGTATAGATAAATATGAATGAATCTACGAAACAAGAAAAAAAATTAGATAGTCTGATACTTAAACAAGCAGTCAGAGATTTAGCTTCTAAAAATGTAGATTTATCCAATAATGCAGAGGACTACTTTTATTCAAAAGATTTTAAAGAGTTATGTGAAAGGCTAGACATTGATATTGAAATCATGCGTAAAGCCATTAAAGAATTAGTTGAATATCCAATTATATCTAAAAAGAAAATTGCTAATGATATAGCGAGAATGATAGATAAGAGTTTTATGCACTTAGATAATTATTAGTAGGTACATACTATATATATGTACTTACTAGTTTTTTTTAATTAGTAGGTAACTACTAAAGTAGTTAATTATATACATAGTAAGGAGGTTAAATATGTATGTCAATCAAAAAGTAGAAAATTCTATAAGTGATTTGCCAATAGGACAACACAAAATTAGTTGCCCAGATTGTCAAGGCACTAGATCAAAAAACAAAAGAGACAAACCTTTATCTGTAAATATAGATTCAGAGAGGGTTGTTTTCAATTGTCATCACTGTGGCAGTAACGGAGTTATATCAAAAAAAAGGAGTTTTAAAATGGAGGTTGTAAAAGAACCAGTTAAGAATGTAAAGGTTGTCAAGCCAAAGAAAGAAACAGAGGGAGAATCAGCTAAGTGGTTGGCAGAAAGAGGTATATGTTTGCAAACTGCAATCACATCTGGTTGCATCCCAGCAGAAAAGAAATATAAACCAGTCATAGGTTTTTCCTACCTTGACGAGGATGGCAACGTTATTGCTATGAAGTATCGTAGTGCAAATGGCGACAAGATGTTCTGGTGGGAGGGCAGTGTAAACAGATTGTGGGGTTTGAATCCAAAGAACAAAGAATTAAAAGACATTGAAGATACGATAGTCATTACAGAAGGAGAAATGGATTGTCTTGCTATCAAAACAGCTTTCAAAGACTATGCCAACATAGAAGTTTATTCAGTTCCAAATGGTGCACCAAGCAAAATAAACGATAACAAGATTGACCCAAGTGAAGATAACAAATTCAAATACATATGGGAGGATAGAGCCAAGTTTGAGAAAATCAAAAGAATAATACTAGCAACAGACAATGATTCGGCAGGTGATGTACTGGCACATGAATTGGCTAGAAGATTAAACATAGCTAGATGTTATCGTATTGATTACAAAGGACATAAAGACAGCAATGATGTCTTAATGGTCGAGGGTTCAGATGTATTAAGAAAGCAAGTTCTCAATGCAAAACCAATACCTTTACATGGACTTAACAGCATTGACCACTATCAAGAAGAGTTACAAAACCTTTATGAGCAAGGCAAACCTAGAGGTGTAACAACTGGGTTTCCAACAGTGGATGAGCTATTCACTCTGGCTACAGGAAATTTATTTGTTGTAACTGGCTATCCTGGAGATGGCAAGTCAGCATTTATTGACCAGTTAATAATCAATGTTGGCAGAACGTCTGGTTGGAAAACCTGTTACTGCTCTTTTGAAAAGCCACCAAGTCTCCATGCTGTACAACTTGCACAGGTACTAACTGGCAAACCATTCTTCGAGGGTCAGAATCCAAGAATGAATCAAGAAGAGAAAGACTTTGCTGAATCATGGATTAGAGATCACATACTGTTTCAAGACTATCTTGGAGGAGAATTGCCTACAATTGAAGCAATCCTCGAAAAAGGTCAGTCAGCAGTTATGAGATATGGCATTAGATGTTTGGTCATAGACCCTTACAACTTCATCCATAACGATAAGCACACTGGTTTAGAAACAGATATGGTTAGTGAAATGCTTACCAAAGTACAGCTTTTTGCCAAGCAACATGATGTATTAGTATTTTTTGTGGCACATCCAACAAAACCATTTGTAAGAGATGGAAAAAAGAATGTCTGCACTGGTGTTGATATAGCTAAATCTATGGCATGGTTTAGTAAAGCAGACATGGGTATGACAGTCTATCGAGGTGATGAGGGAGTAGAGATTCATTGTTGGAAGTGTCGTTGGGGTTGGAATGGTAGTTTAGGCAGTGTAAAATTAACTTTTAATCCTGTTAATAATCAGTATGAACAAGCAGAAGTTATTGCAGACAACTACGACTGGGATTTCTAATCTACAGTTAAATGAAATAGGTAATGCCTACTTACATAAACATAACAAAGTAGGCATAGTTCCAATCGAAAAAAGTAGGCAAGGCAGAGCCATAGTCTACGATCAACACATAATCGACAGACTGTATATCGACAGTCATATCAACGAACAACAACATAACATACTTAATAAATATCTTTCAGTGATATCAAGGAGTGGTTGTTTTCCATCCTGCTTCCCAGACGCAAATAAAATATTTACTGGTCAATATCTAAACTCGCCTCCGAAAGCAATCATACTCGTTGGTGTACAAAAGCATTTGAGAAAAGACTTAGGCGTAAAAAATGAATCAAGATTGTGGAAAATCTTTGTAGATAACCCAAAGAAATTGGGTAAAAGAGATATTAAATTAGTTAATGCTTTAGCTGAAAGCCTTATGACCTATTGGTTTATTGGTCATCAAAATCCTGTTTCTTTGTTTCAACAAGCCCTGTCAAACCCCATTTAGGCTCAACAGGTGAAGTGTGGACTATCACTTCTTCTTTAACAACATGGTCATCAACTGTTACATTTTTTTCATCAGCTAATGAATGAATCATATGAATCATTTGTTTGTTTAGTGATCTATTTTCTTTTTTTGCCAAAGCATGAGCAAGTTTATATGTTTCTTCTGAACATCTAATGAACAGACTTTTGTGTGTCATCTTTCAAATCCTCGTAATCAATATTAATCAATCCCTCTACTTTACCTACAGCAACACTCTCTCTTCCAACTTGCCAAAACTTACCTTCTCGTAAAGTTTCTATTGCATGAGCAAGGTATTCTTTGTTGGCAACTAACAGAGGATGATCTAATAAAGTAATAGCAAAAGACATTGCATCTAATTCTGTTTCAAACAACCACACTAGATGTTTCCACTCTCCTACAGAGTTATATTTATCTTTTACATCTAGTTCAAAGGTATGTCTAATAACAGCAAACATTCAATTATTGTAAGCGAAGTGCTATCAAAATGAAAGTAAATGTTCCACATAGAACACAATATATAGTGGTTTTTTTGAAAGGAAAACACAAGATGTTGGGGATCAGGATGTTACACAAAAACGAATATTTACTAGTCTCAGGTTTTTCTAGAAGGAGGATAAACACAAATATACTGGAACAAACGCATATGATTGCTTGGGTGTTTTAAAAATATTTTTAAATCAGGATGACAGGGGATGGTGTTTTACACTAATCCCAATCTTGAATATCATTACTTGAATGTAAAAGCACATTTCTCATAGCATCCATAATTCCATTTTTATTTGGTTCAAATTCAATTATATTTAATTCAAGGCTTGACTCTTCATCAGTTTCTTGTTCCTTAATATATCTCTGAGCATCTTTCTTATTTCTAAACAAAGCACAGTGTGTTATCTCATTCTCATCTGAAACAAAATAAATTTTCATATAAAATCTCTCTCTTTTTTTGTCTTACTTACAAGATAACATGACATTTTTAATTTGGTCGCAAGTGGCAAAAAAAAAGGGAAGATTTTTACATCTTCCCTTTAGGTGTTAGGTTATTACTAACTTATTAACACAGTAGGAGGTTTTAATTACTATGTTAATCAAACATACTTAAATTTAATATAGTTCAAAAGATTGCAAAACGCAATAGTTATCCACAATTTATTAACAACTTATCCACAGGTTGTTTACATCCATATTTTTACCAGTAAATATTTTTTAACATCTCTGAGAAAAAAAGTTAACGACTACTATCACCCAACTACCAACAATCAATATATACCAGTAAATATTTATTTAGCAGGACATTTGAGCTTCTGCCACTTTCTCTTTGTTTTTGCCAAAAAAAAAGGCGATAACTACTAATTAAAGTAGTTATCGCCTATGACAATTTTTTTTGTAAGATTGTCAAACTTACTGCTATTCAAATTAATTGCCTGTTATTTATCGTTAGCATTTAATATTTAATTTGCTCGACAACTTGCACTCTAGCAACTGGCAAGTTTAGTTTCTATCTTGAGTTCTCCTCATTTTCAATTTCTGATAACCAATCATCAAAATCTTGCCTTAATTGTTTAGGCATATCATTGAGTAATACTTGCATTTTTGGATTGTTACTCCACTCCACTAGAATTTGTGTAGCAACAATTTTTTTATTCTCTTCCATAAAACCTCCTATTTTTTATGAATTTATTTAAGTTTCTGTTTCGCCTATTTTTAGGCTCATCAGTGAAAAATACACATTTTTCAGACAAAAACTCAGATTTCGACCTCTCAGAATCCTCTCTATTGCATTAAAACGATAAGGGTAAGGGTCTAGCATAGGCTAGATTACCCCACCCTTAAATCGAGTCAGACGTTAGTGAAACTCAGAAACATTGACATATACGTTCTCTCCAAAAGGAAATTTAGGGTCATACTCATAACCATTATGAGTTATCGCCCAAATTACAGGAACGCTTGGCTCTACTTTTGCATCCACTTCGCCATGAGCATCAGTGAAATAAATAAAGGCACATACATCCTCAACGTTATCTGAATGGTCATTGAAGAGATTAAAAGGAGGGTCAAAATCTGTTCCTCCTCCACCTCTTACCTCTAGTTCAATATCATCACCCATTGAGAGGTCAAATACATCCCACCATTCACCCTCGCTATTTTTTCTTACAATAGTGTCGCAATAGCAAACTCTTACTTTATCAATATTGCAAGATTCACATATTGCCTGTAATTCCTCAGAAAAAATGTTGAGTTCAAATTGTGAAACTGAACCACTGGTATCAATGGCAACTGCAATTTCCCCACCCTCATTAGAACGTATCTTGCTAGGTAAATTAATACCCCTCCAAGCATGACGTTTATTCAGTCTTGACCATGATTGATCTTTTAGGGTCATTGAAGTTAGCAAATCAGATAACAAGTCTTTCCAGTTAAGAGTTCCACCCTTAACAGCATCAACTCTTCCAGACATTGAGGAAGTTCCACTCAGACTGGCGATCTTATCAGCGAAAAACACTTGCGATCTGATAGCATTAGACATCTCTTCCTTTTCAGATTCATTAAGAGGTTTACCCTCTTTATTCACTGCATCCCATACTTCACCTATAAGTTTAGGTATGTCTGAATACTTATCATCACTTGATGATTGTGAATTGCTATCTGAATCATCAGAATTGCCATTTGCACTATTGCACTCATTTATTGCTTGTCGTAAAGCATCATCATTAGTATCAAGTTCTCGATAGACCTGTTCAGCAGTCCACCCACGATACTTATAATTGAATAATCCACCTTGAGGTAAATCCATGCCTAGATCAATTTTGATATAAGCATTGATTACATAATCAGTAGCTACATTCCATAGTTCGTGATTACGTTTACCTCGTCTAAGTGGATGTTCCCATACAACGTGCATAGATTCATGGATAAGAACACACTCTATCTCTTTATCTGTTATCTCTTTAACAAACTTAGGATTCCAAAGTATCTCTTTTCCATTAGTAGCCATAGTGTCGCACTTATCAGTTTCTACTAACTCAAGATTAAGTAGCATTGATGCAATTCCTACATCATGTTTCATTAATCTTGCTCTTGCTTGTAAAACTCTATCAGTCATCTTTACCACCTAGTTTTTTCATTAATCCACCTTTCAATGGGTCAATGGCTTTATCTAGATCATCAGCAACTTTTTTACGTTTTGCATCTCCAATATCAGTCTCATCTCGAAGAGAATCAATACTGTTAATGGTAGACAAAACAGCTACTAGACTTTGATGAGCATTAGCTATATCAGTGTCATTACCTAATACGTCTTGATTGACGTTAGGAATAACTTCAACTGCTTTTCGCAATTTATCGAAACTAGAATCTTTAAAGAATCCACCCTGTTTATTATTAGGGTCATAAGATTTAAGTTTCTCTGATATATGCTCGACTTGTTCTACTAGAGCATCAACAGTAGTCTGAAAGATTGTCTTAACATTTTTGCTAAGTCTCTTTTCAGCATCCTGTTCGATACGTTTTCGTAAGTCAGCAGATACGTTTAATCTGATATCGTTGCTATAACTAGGTATTAAAGTAATTTCAAAATCAAATTTGAATTTATCTTTAATATCATCCACTGGTGGATAATCACCCATATTGAAAGCATGACCTAAAACGCCTTTAGCATCATCAATCATTTTGGGATAGTTCTTACAAAACTCATCAACTTCTTTAAAGAAGTCTTGCTTTGCTTGATCTATTGCCTTCTGTAAATTGTCTAATTGACTATTTGGGCATAATCTCCACCCACTTACGACCTTGTTATCATCATCCGAGGAATTATCATCCCAAGGCAAGGTCAGTGGATAGTAGCTATTATTTCGCACTTTGTTAATGATTCGTCTAAAGTATTTATTAGCATTGAATCCAACTAAATGCTTGGCAACGTGCAACATAGACTCATCACTAGTATTAGTGATATCAGCTAAGTTAGCACGAAGTGATTTATCAGTTTTAATGCCACTCCAAAACTTAGTAGTAAGTCTTACCAAAGTAGCATTTTCACTTAACGTATTAGTATTTTCATTTTTCATAAAACCTCCTAGAAAAATATATACTGGTTAATAATAATATTTCCTATCACTAGGAAACACCTAGACTAGAGAGCAAGTAAAAGTCAGTTCCTTTCATTTAACATATTGTTTTATCCTTTTAGGGCATTTAATATTTATTTTGCCCTGTATCACTGGTCTTCATTAAAGGTAGCCACTTCCCACCTTAACTTTTACTAAAAACATCTTAATTAACATCCAATAAAAAGAACGCTTATTGACACCTTGAGTTTGTTTCAACTCTACAGTCAATTTTAGGTTTCTCTTCCTTTTTATTACTCTCCAGTTTCGCCTAAATTTCATAGGCTCATCAGTAGGTTTAATACTCTAAGTCTTGATGCTCAACTTTAAATTTTGCATAGACTGAAGTATCAATTAATTCACTTCTCCTAGTGATAGATTGTCTTACGAAAAACAAACTAAACTCTGGAGTAGCGAATTTCTGAACATAGGCAAGAGCATTTTCAAAATAATCTACAACTAAAGATTCTTTTGCACTCTTGATTACATCCACTAAGGCAACAGCAGTGGCAAAACAAAGTCCTACTTTGTCAACGACTTCCACGTCTTTACCACTTACTATGTCGCTTAGATTGGGAACATCATCCATTAGTGAAATAAAGTTAGTAAATTCAATTGCTTGAATCTCGCCAACATCACATTCAGCTATTTTCTGAATGAGTTCTTTAGGTGGATTAGTTTTTAATGTATCACTCAATCTCGACCATGCCCTAGGACTTGGTTGAGGAGTAGTGATCTTGGCATCAAAGTCATTAAGAAATTGAGGTTGAAAGTTCAGATAACCTACTACCCTACTATCAACATCATTCTTAATTGCCCACTTATCCCAATCTTGAAAATCATGCTCAAAATTAATCAATGAGCATCTTCCAATAACATGACTAGGAAGTTTGTTAGAACCAGCACGATCACTCGCCCTGTTTCCAGCACATACCATTTTCCACCCTTTAGGCAAAACATATTCACCTAAACGCTTTTCATAGATCAATTGACCTACTACAGCTTGAACGCTTGGATGTGCTTGGGCATATTCGTCAAAAAATAAGATACCCTCGCCACTTTTAGGAAGATTGCCTAAAAAGGCTCTCTTTTGTCCTCCCTCATCATCTATATAAGGAAGTCCACCTAGATCAACTGATTCATACAACGAAAGTCTAAAATCAATAAATCCAAACTCTTTTGACTTAGGATTAATATCATCAACGACTATCTTTCTATCATCAGCTAACTCAGTAGCCAATTGTCTAACAACAGCAGATTTACCTACACCAGTTCCACCTAGTAGAAAAGGTGTGTTTCCACCACCTAAAACAGATTTCATAATCTGTAATGCTTGACTTGGTTTCATAATAATTACCTCCATGAAACAAAGTTAGTAAAAAAGATTCACCAGTCAATAATAAATATTTTCCAGTGAATCCACCTAGACTAGATCAAGTTTCCTCAATCTAGTTTCGCAAGAATCTCACTCGCTCATCAGTAGGTTTATTGATTCGCTAATGGCACTGCTTTTTTATAAGCATCTTCCCAAGTTAAATTAGGAACATTAGATTCAAATACATTAATAAAGTTATAAGCATCATTTTTGTATTTAAAATTATTTATAACATGGGCAACTGCCTTTCCATTAGATAAAACAACTAAGGTCAACAGTCTCCATTTATAAGAACCAGTCATATTAGGTCTAAATAAAATATAGTGATCGCCACTCTTTAAACCCTCGATATAAACTCCCTTCTTTTTAAAGAATTTATCCATAATAAATACCTCCCAATATTTAATAATTACCTAGACTAAACCCTAAATAATTAGGGTCTAGTTTCGCCTGTATTTCATAGGCTCATCAGTAGGCTAAATTGCTATGGCAATTGGCTCATCTAAAAATACATCTTCTCCAATCTCTCGCAATATATAAACCTTGGTAGGGTCTATCTCCATGCAAGTGGTGTTGATGTAAAGATATTGATTACCTTTAGATTGTTTCAAGTAAACAGCATCACTTTTAAACAGTTCATAAAATAAAGTGTTTAGTCTCTCTCTCGTTGTTACTGTATCCCACCCACACATTGAAAAACATAAGTGAATATTCTTGGACAAATTACCAAGATAGGGTCTAGTTTCAAAATTTGGGTGATAGTTCTCCCACCATGCAATCTTATTATCATGCAGATAGATTCCCATCTCTCCATTACTCACCCAATCAGATACAGGGCAAACTCTGGTATTACCTATACTTTTATTTTTGTTATTAATAAACGCTTTCGCAATTTCTTTAGATACTTTTCTCATAAATAAAACCTCCAAGTTTTATGTTTCTTGAACCCCATAATAGGATTCTCTTCAGCTTGTTGATTCAAGGACACTGGAGGTTGTGTCGGTAGTTCTTACTCTTCCCTAGTTCCAACTGTTTCAGCTATCGCTTAATTTGGTTGATGTTCAAGAGGAATTTTATTCCCTTAAAGAATCTCTGAGAGATTCACCCACGCCCATCTGTTTTAAGTCAGGCTCACGTTGCTACGACTACTGGCTTTATATTTCACCAATACAAGTATTTAAACAGATTACTGCATCATTGTCTAATCATATTTATCTATTTATTTGCAATCTAAATGAGAGCATTACCAAGATTCCAGATACCAGTTAATATTCAATCCATGAAAGACGACAAAACAAAACCAAAACTCCAAGTAGTAAAAACAGATGATCTAACCATTAAACAGAGGTCATTCGTTAATGAGATCGTTAAGGGCAAGTTAGGAAGTTATAAAGAGGTCTATGCAAAAGTCTATGATGTTTCTCTAACTAAAGGAGGAAAGATACCTAAGTGGGTAGAAGTGGAAGCATCTAAGCTAGTTGCGAACCCTAAGATAGCACTAAGCATACAAAAGGCTTTAGAGCGTAAAGAGGTCAGTTCAGTAGCATCTAGCCTTAGGACAAGAAACTATGTCATAGAACAACTATATAAAGAGTCCAGAGAATCAGAGAGCGATTCAGCTAGGATTAGAGCATTAGAATTACTAGGGAAGAGTGTAGCCATGTTCACAGATGTAACAGAGCAAAAAGAAACAAGGGATAGCATAGATATAGAACAAGACATAGAGGAAAAGATTAGTAGGTTATTAGATAAGGAGGGGTAAACACCACCCTATTTTAAAACAGACAGATAGACCCCCCACACCCCGTAATGTACCCGTCATTCGCAGGACATACATACATAGTGATTTGCACAAACATATAGCTATTTTCCCAATAGGGTACTAATTGCATTTTGCTAGCAGGTAGATATTAGACCCCCACCCCCTATTTTTGTAGAAAAAAGTTGGGTCCCATACCCCCCCCATATATATTTTCATATTTATACTTGACTTTTCATGTGAAGACCTGCAATATTGTAGAATCTGTAGATACATATACCTAGTACATACCAGACATCTAGTGCATACCTCTCGTATGTACCTACTATAGGAACTAGATAAGATTTTTAATTTGGTATATAGATTAGTAGGTATATACTAGATATATGAACTCACAAGTTTTATCAAAGATTCAGAATTTATCGCTTGAAGACAAACAGGAGTTGCTTAGTCTCTTAGAAGAATTAGATGAGGCGAAGGCTAGGGAGGCTTGTAGCCAAAATTATTTAAAGTTTGTTTATGAGATGTGGTCTGCTTTTATTCATGGTAAACACCATGAAGTAATGGCGGAAGCCTTTGAGAGAGTTGCTAATGGTGAACTCAAGCGTTTAATCATTAATATGCCTCCTCGTCATACGAAATCTGAATTTGCATCTTACCTATTACCTGCATGGTTTTTAGGAAGATACCCAGACAAGAAAATTATACAGACTGCTCATACTGCTGAGTTAGCTGTAGGGTTTGGGCGAAAGGTCAGAAACCTTGTCAACAGCAAAGATTTTAAAAGAATATTTCCAAACGTCAGTTTGCAGGCTGACTCTAAAGCAGCAGGGCGTTGGAACACTAATAAAGGTGGTGAATATTTCGCTATCGGTGTAGGTGGTGCTGTAACTGGTAAAGGTGCTGACCTGCTCATCATTGATGACCCTCACAGTGAACAGGAAGGGTCAAGCTCTGATACAAATGTTTTTAACCGAACCTACGAGTGGTACACGTCAGGTCCTCGTCAGCGTTTACAGCCTAATGGCTCTATTGTCATGGTAATGACAAGATGGCATCAGAAAGACCTTACAGGTCAAGTCGTGGATGCTAGTGTCAAAAGAGGCGGTGCAGACCAATGGGAGGTAATAGAACTCCCAGCCATACTACCCTCTGGCTCCCCTTTATGGTCTGAGTTCTGGAAGTTAGAAGAGTTAGAAGCTCTTAAAGCAGAACTGCCTACCTCTAAATGGATGGCTCAATATCAGCAAGACCCCACTGCTGAAGAAGGAGCTTTAGTAAAACGTGAATGGTGGCAAGAATGGGAATATCAGGAACCTCCTCAATGTGAATTTATTATTCAATCCTGGGATACCGCATTTTTAAAATCAGAAAGAGCAGACTTTTCAGCTTGTACCACTTGGGGTGTTTTTTATAAAGAGTGTGAAGAAGACGGACAATATGCACCTAATATTATTTTATTAGATGCACACAAAGAGAGATTAGAATTTCCAGAGTTAAAGAAAGTAGCTATGGAGAAATACAATGCCTACAAACCAGATGCTTTTATTGTTGAAGCAAAAGCAGCAGGGATGCCATTAATATTTGAATTAAGGCAAATGGGTATACCAGTTCAAGAATATACGCCTAGTAGAGGTAACGACAAGATATCAAGGGTTAATGCAGTGTCTGATATATTTGCATCAGGGATTGTATGGGCACCTCAAACCAGATGGGCGGAAGAAGTTATAGAAGAGTTTGCAGCTTTCCCAAATGCTGAACATGATGATTTAGTTGATAGCAGTACGCAAGCTCTGTTAAGATTTAGACAAGGTGGCTTTGTTCCTTTATACTCAGATGAAGAAGAAGAGGAGTTAGAACATAATAGAGTCGCTGATTACTACTAGGAGTTTATATTGGCAATAGAAAGAACACCTGCTACACCTGTAGAAGGTTTAATAGAACAAGAGCCAGAAGCAATTAGCATTGCAATAGAAAATCCAGAATCAGTTTCAATAGAGACTGAAGATGGAGGTATGCTAATTGATTTTGATCCACAGGAAGATAGACCTGAATCAGAGTTTGGTGATAACTTAGCTGAAGTTATAGATGAAAATGATTTAGAGAGAATCGGCTCTGAGCTTATTGCTGCTTTTCAAAACGACAAAGATTCAAGAAGAGATTGGGAAGAAACCTACACAAAAGGCTTAGATCAACTTGGTTTAAAAATTGAAGAGAGAACTCAGCCTTGGAATGGAGCTTGTGGTGTATTCCATCCTATGCTCTCTGAGGCTGTAATTAAATTTCAATCTCAAGCTATATCAGAGATATTCCCTGCTAGTGGTCCAGTTAAGACTAAAATTGTAGGAAAAATTACAGAAGAAAAAGCTAAACAAGCTGAAAGAGTACAAGACTATATGAACTATTTGCTGACTTATGAAATGTCAGAATATAGAACAGAAACAGAAAAACTATTATTCTCTTTGCCTTTAGCAGGTTCTGCATTTAGAAAAGTTTATTACGATCCTAATCTTGGAAGACCAAGTGGGATATTTGTTCCATCAGAAGATGTCGTAGTTAATTATGGTGCAAGTGATTTAGAAACTTGTGAACGTGCTACTCATGTTATGCGTAAATCATTTAATGAAATACGCAAAATGCAAGTTAATGGTTTCTATAAAGATATTGAATTGCCTGATCCTACTAATTCATATTCTGATATACAAGAAAAATACAACGAACTTACTGGTGAGAATGTAGGCGATAGATATGATCAACGTCATACATTGCTTGAAATGCAAGTTAATCTTGATTTACCAGGATTTGAAGATACTGTTGATGGAGAGAATACAGGTATTCAATTGCCTTATGTTGTAACAATAGATTATGGCAGTTCAACAATATTAAGTATTAGAAGAAACTTTTACGAAGATGATAAGCAAAAACAAAGACGTTCTCATTTTGTACATTATCAATACTTACCAGGTTTAGGATTTTATGGTTTTGGTTTAGTTCACATGATAGGTGGATTAGCCAAATCAGCTACAAGTTTATTAAGACAATTAGTTGACTCTGGTACTTTATCTAATTTACCAGGTGGTCTTAAATCTAGAGGTCTTAGAATCAAAGGTGATGATACTCCTATCATGCCAGGTGAGTTTAGAGATGTTGATGTGCCAGGTGGTGCTATTAAAGATAATATAACTTTCTTACCTTATAAAGAGCCTTCTCAGACTCTCTATTCCTTGCTCAACACTATTGTTGAAGAAGGTCGTAGGTTCGCAAGTATATCTGATATGAAAGTGTCTGACATGAACTCACAAGCTCCTGTAGGTACTACACTTGCATTGCTTGAGAGAAACATGAAAGTTATGTCAGCAGTACAAGCAAGGCTTCATGCTTCAATGAAAAAAGAATTTGAGATTCTTGTTGGCATTATTAAAGACTTTGGCAATCCAAGTTATCCATATGATACTGACGAAGAAGAAGATATTAAATCATCAGACTTTGATCAAAGAGTTGATGTATTACCAGTATCTGATCCTAATGCATCAACAATGGCTCAAAGAATTATGCAATATCAAGCAGCATTTCAATTGGCAACTTCTGCACCAGAAATGTATGACCTTAGAGAACTACATAGACAAATGCTTGAAGTTCTTGGTATTGAAAATGTAGATGATATTATTCCTGAAGTAGGAGATATACCACCAGTTGATCCTGTATCAGCAGTACAAAATTTAATTAACAATAAACCAGTTAAAGCATATGAGTTCCAAGACCATGATGCACATATCCAAACTGTTGCAGCAGCACAGGATAATCCTGAAATACAAGCCATTTTAGGTAAAACTCCAAACGCTCCTTCTATTCTAGCTGCTGCATCAGCCTATGTTAATGAACATTTAACAATGAAGTTTAGAGATCAAGTGGAACAAGAAATGGGTATAGAGCTACCACCTCTTGGTGAGCCATTACCAGCAGATGTTGAAAAACGTATTTCTGAGCTTGTTGCAGAAGCAGCATCTAGAGTTACACAAAAAGCCATGATGCAAGCAGAACAAGAAAGAATAAATGAGCAAATGCAAGACCCATTAATACAAGCTAAACAAGCAGAGATAGCTATTAAAGAAGCAGAAGTACAACGTAAGGCACAAGCAGATGCAGCACGTTTACAATTAGCAGCACAAAAACAACAAGATCAAAAAGAACTTGAAGAAAGAAGAATTAGTTCACAAGAACAAATTGCAGGTGCTAATATTGGTCAGAAGATTGCTAGCGATTTGCTAGACAGTAACTTGCAAAATAAAAAACAAGCAGCAAAAGAATTTAAAGAAGGTGTTGACATAGCTAAAGATATAGTTAAAGATATCAATACGAATGACTAATGACATCAAAGAGCTATCACTTTTTGAATATTTGCAAAAAAAATATAGAGATGCTTTGAATGAACACGCAGATCATATTGCTACAGGAAACTGTAAAGATTTTGCAGAGTATAAAAGATTGACTGGTGTCATCGAGGGTTTAGCCCTTGCAGAACGAGAACTTTTAGATTGGATAGAAAGGAACGTTAAAGAAGAATAGGAACTCGACTCCTAAATGTCGTGCAAAAATATGAGTAAAGAAAAAAAAATACCTCAACCAGAAAGCGTAAAAAAGCCAGAAGTAGATAAAGAAACTAAAAAACAATTACCTGATCCAAAAGGATATAGAATTTTAGTTGCTATGCCGAAAGCAGAAGAAGTTACAGATGGTGGAATCATTAAAGCATCTAGCACTATCAGAGATGAAGAAGTAAGTAATATCTGTGGATTTGTACTTGAACTTGGTCCTGATGCATACGCTGATGAAAGAAGGTTTCCAAGTGGACCTTATTGTAAAAAAGGTGATTGGGTAGTATTTCGTGCTTATTCAGGCACTAGAATGAAAATGTATGGACAAGAGTTTCGTTTAATAAATGATGATACTGTGGAAGCAGTTGTCGAAGACCCTACAGGAGTAGTTAGAGCATGAATGATCAAGTAAATGAAAAAATTGAAACTGAATTTGTTCAAAATGAAGATGGACAAATAAAACCACAAACAAACGAAGATAAGTTTTTTGGTGTTAAAACAGAAATTAAAAAACCAAATCCAGAAGAAGATTTTAAAGTTGAAGTTATTGATGACACTCCAGAAGAGGATAGAAGACCTCCCAAACAAGAAATACCAGAAGCACCTGTAGATGATGATTCTATAGATGCTGAAATTACTGAATACAGTAAACGTGCTGGTGATCGTATAAATAAAATTAAATACGAATATCACGAAGAGAGAAGGGCTAAAGAAGCTGCTGAAAGACAAGCTAGAGAAGCCACAAATACGCTTAAAAATCTTATGACTGAGAATCAAAGATTGCAAGCAATGGTTAATCAAGGTGGTGAAGTTCTTAATAAACAAGCATATAACAATGCTTTATGGGCAAAACAAAATGCTCAAGCTAAATATAAAAAAGCATATGAAGAAGGTGATGCAGATGCTATGGCACTTGCTCAAGAAGAAATATCTAGAGCAGTATTAGCAGAACAAAGTGCAGGAAGATATGCAGAATCAGTGCAATCACAATTTGCACAACAGTTTCAAACACAACAACCACAGGTTCAACCTGTGCAAGAACAACAGCTTGATCCAGAAATGCAAGCATGGTCAGCTAAAAACCCTTGGTTTATGAATAATAGTAATGCAAAGCATAGAGAAATGACTTCTTATGCTTTAACTCTTGATCAAAGATTGCAAAACAAAGGCATAGACCCAGAAAATAATTCAAAACAGTATTACGCAGAAATAGATAAAGAATTGCGTAATGCATATCCAGATTTTTTTGGTGTTCAACCTTCAATAGATATTGAAGAAGAAAACCAAACTAGACAACCTTCAAACGTTGTTGCACCAGCATCGAGGTCGACTGGTGGTAAAACTAACCCTCGCAGTATACGATTGACTCAGACGCAAGTTAAATTAGCACGTCAACTTGGAATTAGTCCAGAGCAATACGCAAAACAATTACTAAAGGAGACTTAAATGTCAGACGAAAATAATATAAATAAAGAAGTTGTAGAGACTTCTGAAGAACAAGTGCGTACCCCTAGGGGATCAGAAGATCGAGAGATTATCCAGCGACCAGAAAGCTGGGAAAACCCATCTAACTTACCAAGTCCTAATCCTCAAGAAGGTTGGGTCTTCAGGTGGATAAGAACAAGTTTATTAGGTAAAACTGATAATCCTAATGTTTCAAAAAAATTCAGAGAAGGTTGGATTCCTTGCAAGGCAGAAGATCATCCTGAGTTACATATTCACATGATGGACTACAAATCTGAATGGGCAGAGAAAGGAAATATTGAAGTTGGTGGGCAACTGTTATGCAAGATGCCAAAAGAGAAAGCGAAAGCTAGAGATGAGCACTTCCAAAGAATGGCTCAAAATCAAATGGAATCTGTTGATAACATATATTTTAAGGATCAAGATTCTAGAATGGCTACCAAACAAGTATTTGAACGAAAATCTCAAACAACTTTTGGTAAAAAGTCCTAGTTTCTTGTAATAGTAATTTTATAAACAGGAAAAATTATGGCAAGTTCAGCTACACCTATGGGTGCTAGACCTGTAAGTTCATTAGTATCTTGTGCATACAATGCGAAAATAACTCATTATAAAATCAAAAATGCATATGGAACATCCATATTCTATGGAGATTTTGTAAAGTGGGCAGATGACAATCCTAATACTACTATCCAAAAGGATACTGGTACAACGACTCTAACCCCAATCGGTGTTTTCCTTGGATGTGCTTATACTGATCCTACAACAGGTCAATTCACCACAAATCAATATTTTCCAGCTTCAATAGCTGCTGATGATATTGTTGCGTATGTTGCTTCTGATCCATTCGTGGTCATGCAGATGCAATCAGACGAATCACTTACTCAAGATGATTTGGGTAAAAATGTCGGAGTCGTTCAAACTGCTGGGTCAACTAACATTGGCACAAGTAGAAATGCGATTGATGGAAGTACAGCAGCTACTACCAACACACTACCATTAAAGATTATCGATTTTATTGATGGTCCTGATAGTGAAGTTGGAGACAGCTATACTGACGTATTGGTGATGTTCAACGTAGGACATCAATTACTTAACACAACAGGCATAGGCTAATAGGAGAATATTATGGCAGCTATTTCAAGAGCAAATGAGCTAAAACAACTCCTTCCAGGTCTTAACGCACTGTTTGGAGATGAGTACAACAATTACGAGAATGAGCATGAGCAAATCTATGTAACTGAGAATTCTGAGAGATCATTCGAAGAAGAACTCAAGTTATCAGGTTTCGCTGCTGCTCCAGTAAAAGATGAAGGTGCATCTATATCTTTTGATACAGCACAAGAATCTTTTGTAGCTCGTTACACACACGAAACTATTGCTTTAGGTTTCTCAGTTACTGAGGAAGCTATGGAAGATAATCTTTATGTAAGTTTATCTGCTAGGTATACTAAAGCATTAGCAAGAGCAATGGCTTACACTAAGCAAGTCAAATCAGCTTATCCACTTAATAATGGATTTACTAACTCTTTCCAATCTGGAGATGGTGTAAATTTATTTACAGCAAGTGGTGATGGTGTATCGGGTGGTGATGGTCATCCATTAGTATCTGGCGGTAAGAACTCTAACAGACCAGTCACTGGTGCTGACTTGAACGAAACATCTTTAGAAGATGCAGTAATTCAAATTAGTAAGTGGACTGATGAAAGAGGTCTTAAAATTGCAGCTAGACCTAAGAAGTTGATCGTTCCTACTGATCTACAGTTCGTAGCTACTCGTCTACTAGACAGTGAGTACAGAGTTGGAACTGCTGACAATGACATCAATGCAATCAGAAACAATGGTGTGATTCCAGAAGGCTTCTCAGTTAATCATTATTTAACTGATACTAATGCTTTCTTTATCATTACTGATGTGCCTGATGGCATGAAGCATTTTGTCAGAAGTCCAATGACTACAAGCATGGATGGAGACTTTGATACTGGAAACGTAAGATATAAAGCAAGAGAAAGATATTCATTTGGAGTATCTGATCCGCTTGGTATCTGGGGTTCACCAGGCTCAAGCTAAAACTTTAAGGGGAGCTTTTGCTCCCCTTTTTTTCGTTCTAGGGATTTTTTAATTTGTCTATCAACTGCCCTAGCAGACTTGCCAAGATGATAGATATTTTCTTTTAGGAGAAAAAAATGGCTAATACAACTTTTACTGGAGCCGTAAGATCAGAAAATGGTTTCCAATCAATAACAAAAAATACAACTACAGGTGCAGTTACTGTAGAGGCAACTTATGACGTAAGACCTAATTTTAGAACAACTGTAGATAACTCAACACTTAATACTGGTGCTGCGGTTACAACTACACTTACTACAAGTCAGTCAGGAACTATCTTTGAAGTAGATGGAACTGATGATATTGTGGTAAATATGCCAGCTTTAAGCACAGATAATGTTGGTACTTCTTATGAGTTCTTTGTAACAACCGCAGTTGGTTCAGGAAAAACAGTTACATTTGTTCTACCTGGTGCTGGAGTTTCAAACTTCTTTGGTG
>LSRR01000622.1_pt1 | contig 49240 bp, 60 predicted proteins | sample 1162981 | NCBI WGS metagenome assembly LSRR01 (sample SAMN03256433, study PRJNA305521) | marine metagenome | biome: Estuarine; feature: Estuary; material: Brackish water; isolation source: iron chloride precipitation of viral particles from surface water samples | place: USA: Chesapeake Bay ... | reverse complement strand
CCCAGCAGTACCGCCTGCTCCCAACTTTAACGAGCGTCCTGAACCCGCCACGATTGACATATGTGCGCCTGCAGCTTGGTTCTCGATGAAGCTGACAACCGCAGTCTGGTTACTGTCCCAGAAAGTTAATTGACTGTCACCACTTGCGTTACCGATAAAATCAACAACGTAGGATGTTGCCGCAGCTTTTACTTGCAACTTGGAATATGTGCCATTTGGAACCACCCCGATTCCCACGTTGCCTGCTGGCGAAATTTGCATAGTCTCGCTTAAAGTGGCGTAGTTGTACCAACGGAAACTGTTGTCGGTATTCATGCCCATCTGCCACTTGTAAGTGGTGTTTTGCAAGAAGTTCACAAAAGCGCCTTCAGCGCCTGTGTCACTTGATCCAGCTTGTAGAGTTAAACTTGCGTTGTCGGTGGGTGCTTTAATTAAAAAGTCAGCGGAATTAGGGCCTGTTTGTGTGATGTTGCCTGTAATCTGACCAGTAGTGCCATCGCTGTAAATCTGTAGGTCGCTGCTAGCACCGAAGATGGCCTTGGAGCTGTCCGCAAAGGTAATGTCGTCGCCCGTACTAACCGCTATATCCGTGCCGCCAGTGGTGTTTCCTTGAGCTAAAACTTCAGCAAGCGTGTCAAACGATCCGACTTGGCTATCGACGTAGGCTTTAATGCTTTGCTGTGTAGCCAGAGCGGTGGCGCTATCTGACCCCATGTTATCTTCGTCAAGGATATTGGTAACCGTCGTTGCGCCTGTGCCTTTTAAGGAATCAAACGCAAGGGTTCCATTAACATCAATCGTTGTGGCAGCAATCTGAACCTCAGTATCCGCAACAATATCAAGCTGTCCGTCTGCGCTTGAATTGATATAGATTGCCGTGTCGCGGAACTGAACTTTGTCAGTGGTGGTCAGTTCAATATTGGTACCGCCCGAGGTATTACCCGCAACCAACACCTCAGCCAACGTATCAGTAACACCGGGATCAACCCCAGCCATCGCGTCAACTACCGCAGCAGTAGCGCCTGCACCATCCAGATAAACCACGGCGGTCTTGCCTGTTGCAATCGTCACATTTGCGCCAGAGCCTTGAGAAATTGTGATCGACTGAGAGCCAGTGGTGGCATTCTCGATGAACATCACGCGGCTTACAGTATTAGGGGCAATCGTACAGGTTCTAGTTGCAGTTAAACTTACTCCAGAAGTTATCTTAAAATACATTGCTCGAGCAGGATCTGATGCGCCATCAGCAATTGTAGTTGTCGCGTCTGCGTCTGAACTAAATACTTCCTGAGTACCGTAACCTAACGCTTCGCCAATTAATTCAAGGTTAGTATTGGTGGAAGTTCCCCATGTTCCTGATTCATCGCCTGTTGCGATTTCTTTTAATCGAAGGTCATTTACATACGTTGCCATTTTATGCTACCTCTTGCCAATTTGGTGTTTGGCTTTCGTCAATATTTTGCCAGTTTGGTGATTGACTTTCATCAATCGCTTGCCAATTTGCATCTTGTCCAGGAATGATAATGCCCCAGACCAAAACCTGCCCTGTTTCACCTTGAGCACTAACTCCAGAAGGTTGAACAACGACATTACCAATAAAGCTAACAGTCCCGACTGCACCCGTTGCAGAAACACCCGTGACAGGGAAGACGTTGCTTGTTCGAGTTGTAACATTTCCGACCGATCCAGTTGCTGACAATCCTGTTGGAATTGTGACCGCTGAAGCTGTAACCGCAACCGAACCAACTGCGCTTGTAGCGGAGATTCCGTTAATTGAAACAATAGCATCAGCCGTAACCGTAACGGATCCAACAGCTCCCGTCCCGGAAACTCCTGTGACCGAGACATTCGCATCAGCCGTAACCGTAACGGATCCAACAGATGCTGTAGCCGAAAGCCCAGTGACTGACGTATTCGCATCAGCAGAAACTGTAACGGCTCCAACTGAACTTGTTGCAGCGATACCCGTGACAGTAACGTTTGCATCTGCGGTAACTGTAACTGAACCGACTGCGCCTGTTGCTTCAGGTACTGCAACACCTTCACCCCAAGGGCCTTCTCCCCAGCCATGGGTTGAGCTATTCCATCCTTCAAATGCAACAATAATGTCGGCCACATGTTAGTCCTATGCAATTCTTATAATTGCAGTACTTGCTCCGGCAGCAGGAAACTGAATAGTAAAATCTCCGCTTGTTGAAGTTTTATCGGCACCAAAGTCAAGAACAACTACTGCTCTATTAGCAGTTCCGGCAGTTGTTGAGGAGTTATAAATTAATGCTCCTCTTGCCGTAATGGTGCTGCTTGACCACGTTGTGTCTGCAAAGTCTGTAAGCGCGGTAGTCGAAGATGTTGTAGGAGTAACATTAGTCAAGGTGTTTCCACCTGCGGTGTAATTAGTTCCTGATACTTCATTGCTCGTAGAGTAAGCTGTCGTTGTTGCGCCTAAACTTGCGCTAGAAGTATAAAGAGCAATTTTAAAAGTATTGCCAGAACCAGTTGTGGTCGTTGTCCCACCACCAGAACCGCTAGTAAAGTTATGAATACCTTGCAAAATTTCTTGCTTAAAAGACGTACACATTGCCTGATCAATAGCCATTATAAAGTCCTCAATATTTCAGCCATATCGTCATGGCCGTTTGTTTTAAATAAGTTAAACAACGTAGTTCTGTCACTCTTTATAGATTGATCGCATGCAGCGACAATAACCCAATACATGCGCTCTCTAAAAGCTTCTGCTTGAGCTTTAATAATTGGATCAGCGGTATCACTGATACTAATTATTTTAGCGACTGCATTTGCTGCAATCTCTTCTGAGTTCATTCCGCGACCTTCTGTCGTTTGAACATTTACAGAACCTGGAGTCGCTGAAACTTCTACGCTAAACAATGTTATCCCCTTGCAATGTCATATCTATATTCATCTCTAGAACCATATCCAGCTCCAAGCTTTTGCAAGCCTTCTAAAGCCATTTGAAACCTTTGCTCATATTGTCCAACTTCTTGAGGTACTTTCAAAAAAGTGGCTGCTTCAATCAAAGTTCCATAAAGCATTGCATCTGGAGCGTTTGTTGATAGCCATGTTGTTCCTGATTCAGCCCCAGCCGTTAAAGAGGCAGGTCTATACTTATAGTGAAGTTCAAACTCGTAGCTTTGATCTGGAGTCGGCGCAACAATAAACGTTGTATCGTCAAACAAAGCGTAGTATTTAGGAAGCCCAGTAGTCGTAGGGTTTGGAGTGTAATCTCTTATAAAAGAAACATGCTTAAACAAAAGATATGTGTACACATTCCCTGAAACTACAGCAAGACTATAGGGCGCTAAAAAATCAGTAGGCGTAGACACATAAGTATTGTTTATTGAAGAAGTTCCTGTAACGTTTTTTCGAAACACAGGAAGCTGTACATTCTTTAATATACGCTCTTCTGCCTCCTGAATAAAAACAGGAAGATCACTTACAAACGTTGACTCTGAAGTCTCACAGTAGTTTTGTACTGCGCTTTTTAAGCTTGCATATGTAAAGCTCATGAGATCACCACTGTTACTGTACCAACTTCTCCAGTTCCTCCAGATCCTTCAAACTCTGAGCCAATTGAATCTCCAGTAGGAGTAATCATTTGGTTAGGATCTATTGTTCTTACAACACCAAAACCTACAATAAGACCAGTTTCTGGCCTTGGGTTTCGTAAAGCTTCTGCGTCAGAAACATGAGGAAGCGGCTCTAATTGAGGCTCTTTAGGCTCATAACACTCACTACAAACCCTAAAGCCAGTCCATTCTTTGCGAAGCTGGGTATACTTATACCTAAATCCGCATCGATCACATATTGCAATCGCATACTTTCCAGAAGCATAAGCCATTAGGCTCTCCTATAGCTTCTTAAGCTAGGAGCCACAAACAAAGACGCTCTACTTTCATCTTGATCTGCTGCTCTAGCAAACTCCTCTTCGTAAAAAGATTTAAGCATTTCTACTCTTTCAGGCGCTTTCTTAAGAGCTATATAATATGCAAGACCTGCCGCTAAACATGGATAAAACCTAAACGGCATATCCATGGTATTAGCACTGGCATCTGCGTCTTCAATTCTTATTAACCTATTGATCAAAAGTTGATCGGTATTGTTTTCAGAAGCAGGCCAAATATAAAGCTTTGGCGTTATTTGTTTATCTAAAAACCACTGTGTTGGCCTAGACTGGGTATTTTTAGTCGGAATGTTCCAATAAGCAGCTCTGCTAACCTGGGCCATTTGAATGTCTGTAGTAGTGCCACCTTCAGTTCTTCTAATAACAACATCCAATACATCTATTGTGGACGATGTTAAGTCAATAGACTCAGCACCTTGAGTTAAGGTTGTTGTCGTATTTTCAATGGTCCATTGATTTAAGCCACGGTTTGCCCAGTCAGCCAAAAGCAGGTTGAGGGATCGCCTTGCGGTAATCCCATCATAACCTGTGCGAAATTCAAGCCCACATCTTTCAAATGCTTCCTCGATATATTCCGCTACATCTGGCTCAAAATCTCTAGTCCCAGAGGTTGTCATTAATATTCCTTTATCAATTCAAGAATAACAGTATAAGTGTCATTTGCGCTTGCACCGATAGTTGTAAACAAAATGTCTCCTGTTACACCAGCACCGGCATTATTTGGAATACCAGTAAAAGGAGTATAGTCATGATAACCGTTACTATCTGGAGACAGGCCAATAACTAAAACGTTAGCGGTAGCGTCAAACAAAAGCTCAACACCCATACCAACACACTGCCACCATATTTGCGCGACAGTTACTTTAGTACAAGCTTGTCCAGACGAGTTTGCAGATAAAGAAGAAACATCGACTTTAACTACATTTGTCTCGCCGGTTCCATCACTGACATTAGTAAACTTTAGGACGGCTTTACGCTCACCGTCCTGAATAGTTTGTGAAGTGACTGCATCAGCCATGTTGCTCTCCTAAAGTTATCTTATTAAGCGTCAGCAAAAGGAGTAACAATAGTTCCTGAACCGATTAATAAAGAATCATGAACGAGGTAAGTTGCAGTATCGATAGCAGTCACCTTAATAACACTACCAATAATCCCGCCTTTGGTAGAACCGTTTAAAGTAATTACATCGTTAGATGCAGCAGGAACGAATGCTTTCTTCGCGCCATCATCAACAGCAACTATAGCCGCACCAACAAACTTGTCGGTTCCATCTGTTTTAATGTCCAAATCAGTGGCTGCGGTTTCAACATAGAAAAAGAAAGACGCGCCAATGTTGTTTGTTTGGTCGGGAGAAGTAGGGTCATTGGGAGCGGTTGAAGAAATAGAAGGCAAAGTAAACTTGCCGTCTGCATCGTTCAACATAATAATTTTACCGGCATGAGCAGCTACAGTAAGTGTAGTGTCAGCAGATAAGCTAACGCTGCTATTAACGCCAGCGGTAATAAAACCAGCTAAAGATTTAACGGGTCCAGAAAAAGTGGTTTGCGCCATTATGGTCACCTCTTACGAAAGGATTCGCCTAAGTATCTTCGTAACGTCCGCTGAGCCGGTTACTTAGGCTGTTTTATCTCAGAATCTATATCTTAGAATAAAAAAAAGGTGGCCAAAAGACCACCTTTTTCTTATGTTTCACATGAAACATTAAGCTCCTTGCGAACCAAACACACAACGTGGGTTACTAAACCCGAAGCTATAACGCTCTCGAGCCTTGTATCGAACATTGCCTGTGTCGAAATCACCTTCCATAGAAGTTGAAATCGGGCTTCTTTCAAAGTGCTTAAACCCGTCAGGGCAGTCGGTCAACAAGAACCATGCATCATTGTCAGACAAGAAATGGTTGACTGCATAACCTTGCGGTAACAGACCCATGTTCTTGATTGCGTTGATGTCATTGTCCGCAGTACCTACGCGTCCTGGGGTATCAAGCAAACGATCAGCTACGAACTGAAGCTGAGGCGGAACAATCAACTTGGTGCCTTGAAGGGCCAAGATCATGCTTCGGTCATCAACAAAAGTCGATACGCTGATCAATGCGTTTTCAAGCGAAGTCTCGTTTAAATCGGACATGGTAGTTGCCCGATTTGCCAGAGTACCGCCATACGCAAGCGGGTGTGCTGTGCTGATCAAAGGCTGACCATCACCACCTGGGAAGCTAGCGTTAAACGCATTGTTAAGAACGTTAGCTGCTTTAACCTGCTTAGTGTGCGCCATACTACGGGCCAAAGCCTTAGTATAACGAGCGCCAAGGCGGTCATACAGATTGTCTTCAACAGCTTCTTCGGTAAGTCCGAAGGCCAAAGCCACGGTCTCATGAGTGTAGCGTGCTGTAAAACCTTCAGAAGCGTTATCATAAGATACGCCTTGTCCTTCGGTTTTAACCTTTGCGTCACCAAAACCTACGATAAGTACTTCTTCTTCGAATGCTCGATCAGAAGACTCTGTTTCGTAAATTTCTGCATGCTCGTTTTCATAACGAGCATATTCCATACCAAATAAAGCATTGAGGCCAGGCTCTAGCTCTTTGGCTAATTGGGCTCTTGAAATAGCCATATATTAACTCCTTAAGCTAAACCAACTTGCTTCTGGCCAAACAGATGATTCTGAATGGTGACAAGCACGTTAGTATTGGCTGAACCTACATCTGAATTGTCTGGGTCACCAGAAATATCCAGGGCTTTTAATGGCAACGTCGCTGTTGTAGCGCCGGTAGAAACATCAAGCTCTACATAAGAGAGGCCTGAATCTGTGCTACCAGTACCAGCGTTATCAACAATATCGAAGTTCCCCCACAGATCTGCAATAGGAAACGCTGCATCTGCTTGAATTTCAAACACATCCATAGGATGGTCGAAAATAAAAGCAATTGCATCGGTCGCTGCATTTCCAGGCCAGTAATTACTCCAAGTAGGAGTGCTGGTCGTAGGATCTGTATAGAAACAGCCGTTAAACACGCCGACAATAATGTCGGAAGTAGCGGATCCACCATCTGCGCGAGCAATACGAGTAACAATACCGGCAGTATTTTGGGTAACAATGTCACCTGCATAAATGCTAGTAGTGTTGGTCGCGTCAGCAGTCGTTAGCCTATAACGAGACTGACCAGAAGAATTGTAGTTCCCCTGAATATTGCGAACATAGCGGAGTCCAAAAGGGGCGTCTTGATTCGCCATTTATTTTCTCCTTAAAACACAATCATAATGGCTCTATTTATTAGAGCCGCCAAATGTTACCTTACTTCTCCTCTCGTTAGAGATAGGCATAGAGGGATGTTCATCCTTCATAAGGTCGTTGTCAACCGCATTCATTTGGTTTTCAGTTCGACTTTGGAAGTATGCGTTCCTTTCTTCTGCCGTTTCTTCTGGGATTTTAGCAAGCATTAATCCGCCTACGCCCACAGTTCCAGCGTGAGATCCTTCATCAATTGTAGGTAAATCATACCCAGCAACTTCAGCAGGATTGACCACTTCGTAGCCTTCTCGCATTCTCATGTGTACGTTGGTTTTATCGGCTTCGCCTCGAATATGAGTTCTTAGCCACCGATACCTCATCCCAGGTGGAGGTTCAGGCGTTTCTAAAATTTGAGGTGGGCGCCATGGCTGACGAGCTTTAGTGGAATCTCTTCCACTTGCGCTTCTGGGCATCCTGCTGGATCCTCCAGAACCTTTTATTTTTGTCTCTTCATTCATGATCTTTGCAACCTCATTTTTTGTTTTGCGTATTCTTTGAACGGCACACCGAGTTTTTTTGCAAGCTGTTGTTCAGTGGGCGAAAGTTCAATCCTACGATCGTTTTGATTGCGTCCTTTTCCTGTTGTGCGCGTACCGGAAACAACTCTTTGGACGGGTCTCGTGTTTCCTGCGGATCGCTCTTCTTGAAACTTGTGAGGGAGTTCCTGTCGAATTCTGCGATTAATTTCAGAATAGTACTGATCTGATTCTAAGTCAATTCCAGATCGAACAAGTTCATCATGTACAGCAAAAGCCACATTGGTCATGACTCTATCTGTGCCGAACCATTCGTTTTGTGCAGCCCATTCCTGAGCTTTTCTAGAAGGCTCTAAGTACTGCGGTTCAGGTTCTTGATTATAATTATTAGGAATCTGATACTCTGGTTCTTGGTAGTTAATCTGACTTTCAGCCCATTTTTTGTAGTCTTCTTTATACTTTGCAAGCTCACGCTTGTATTGTGATAAAGAAGAACGATCGGCCTCGGTTCTGGCAATAAGCTGTTGAGCCTCTGCCATTGCTTCAGGATCTCCAGACTCATAAGCTTTTTGAAGATTTCGTTTAGCAGCATCAGCCTGGGCTTCAATTCTGCTTTCAAATTCCTTCGAATAGCTTTCTTGTATCTGCAAGTTCTGAGCGGCAGAGTTAACGCTTGTCTGTCTTGATTGGGCAGAAAGCTTCTTGTTCTCTTCTTGCAGTTGCTTAGCGTACTGGACAGCTTGAAGTTCTCTACGTTGAAATTCTTTAGCTTGACGAACAGCTTGATTGATCCGCTCTTGAGCAGTTCTAGCCCTTCGTTCAGCTTCAGTTTCTTCTTCGTAATCTTCTTCATTAGCTAAAAAGTCTTCTGTTACTTCATCATCTGTAACAGGAGATATTTCTTCTAGCTCTTCATCCGAAAGTTCAACAAATGTAGATTCATCTTGAACCTCATCGTCTGAACTTCTTAGATTAGCTGGAATTGCTGCACTTTCTATATCCTCGTCTGTGATATTTAAATCAATATCAATATCAGCGAGTGCCTCGCTTAAGGTTTGTTCTGACATGTTTCACCTCACCCTGACTTAATGTCATCGGGATTCAAAATGGTCCCAATAACTTCATCATCATTAATAATTCGCACTTCAGAGTCATCTTCTAAAGAAAATCTGGCTCCTGCATAACGACCTATTAACACCCATTGTCCTTCCTCACACCAAGGTATGCCGCCAAACTTGTCGTCATCTTGGTAGGCTAATGGGCCTTTTTTAAGAACATAAGCAATAACAGTAGCTAGACCTTCCTTGTCTAAGGTTTTTTTTGTTAGAACAATCCCACCTTCTGTTACGCCTTTGCCTCTATAAGGTAAAACAAGAAGCTTCCACCCAGCAGGGTTTGGCATTCTTTCTAATAGTGTTTTGTCCAGAAGATCTGGATTTAAAACACGTTCCTCACTACTCACATACGCGTCATCTAATGACGATTTTGCGAGAGCATCTGTTGCTGACAGATTACTCATCGGGGTCTCCTTCAGTTCGCAATGCTTCTTTTAACTCCTCGCGAAGGGTGCGAAGCATCGATAACTCACCCATCACGAATTTATAGTCCTCCATTGTTTTAATGTTACCGCCAGTCAAGTACTCAATATGACCTTCTTCAAACTTTTGAAGTTTTTTAAAGATATAAGATGAGAGATTAACTGTATCCATTAAAACACTCCGCCTCCTCTAGGTGGTTGCGAAGGACCTCCTGGTCTTGCGTCTTCATCATATGGTTCATCTTCACCAGTTGGCGGGATCGGCGGAGCACCTAAACCAGCATATGGCGCTAGTGGCGACATAGGCATAGGCTGTCCGTACCCTCCGAACTGGGTTTGAGGAAGCGGTGATGTTGGCATTTCATAAGTCGGGTATCTAGATATATTAGCTCCCGACTGCATTTTTTTAACAAAGTCTTCTCGAACCTGCGGATCATAAGATTGACCAAGAATGTTTCTTGGAACAAACTGCTCACGCATACCTTTCAGCGGATCCATATCTACAAACGTAGGTGGTGGTGGAGGCGTTGGTTCTGGATCAGGTTCTGGACTTGGCTGTTCACTTGTTGGTTTCTTTCCTTTAACCCAGCCTTGAGGAGGAACCCATCCAGCAGCATTTGCTGTCCATTCCTCACCTGTTGTTGGATTATAAAAACTTTCAGGGGAGATTCTTACTGTACCTCCAGACCAATTAAATCCTGCGGGAGCAGTTTTAAGGTCCTGATATCCTTGTGGATCAGCGCCAAGGCCAGAAGTAGTATCAATGCCTCCGCCTGGGATCAGCATGTCTCCTATAGGAGGAAACGTTGGAGCAGGTCCTTCACTCTCTTTTATTATGTCTGTTAATTTACGCCCGTCTAAAATATCAGGAGGCGTGGGAGGTGTGGGCTCTTGGTCTGGAGATGGTACTGGCGCAGGTTGATCATCCTCATCGATATAACGACCTGTCATCGGATCGTATTCACCTCTTGTTGGATCAGGACCTTTCCCTCTAAAGCTTCCAAAAGGTAAGTTTGTAAAATACTTATAAGGCTGTCCGCCAGCAGCAATAATTTGCTGTTCTAAATCTTTAATTTCTTTGCTTTGCTGTGCTGCTTCTTCTTGGGTAAGAGCCCGAATGCCTGCGCCCATTTGTATTGTATAAGACAAAGAGTTATACAAAGCATTTAGTTTTGGATCAGGATCGTATTGAGGAGTTGTAAGAACAAAAGAACCAGGTGTATCGGGAGGCGTGGGTTCTTCATTTCCAACAGAACCTATTGGGTCAACAACCCTTTGTCTTTCAGCATTTATAACAACAGGAGCTTCTAGCTTTGGAGGTTCTTTTTGTTTTTGTTCTGGTCGAATAAAGTTAAAAGTATTGTAATCATCTGCCTTATATCCAAGCCTTGACATAAACTCTTCTGGAGTATATTTGTTAGTCGCTTGATCGCCTGTAAAACCAAAACCACTTATGTCCTCAATAAACGTATTAGTTTCGGGATCATATCTTGCGTTAAGGCTAAAATCTTTAGCAGCAGCAGAATTGTTATATGTATTAACAAGTTGATCAGGAGTTAAATCTAATGTTTTAACTTCTTTTTTAGCTTCGGCAGCCGCTTCTTGTTGACGCCTATATTCTTCTTTTTTTGCATCAGCCGCTTCAATAACAGCTCGTCTTCTTGAAGCTTCAATAGCAGCTCTTTTATCTTCTGCAGCCTTGGCATCTGCTGCTTCTTTCGCAGCTTTAGCATCCGCCGCAGCCTTGGCATCTGCCGCCGCCTTTGCTTCTTTTATTCTTTTCGCTTCTTGTTGCCTTATTTGTAACTGCTCGCCACGGCGGAACTGCTCTCTTTCCTCAAGCATTCGTATTTGCTCTAATCTTGCAGCTTGCTTGGCAGCTTTTTCCTCAGCAGCTTTATTAGCCGCTGCTAATGCCTCTTTATCCGCAGCAGCTTTAGCTTCTCTTTCTTTTGCGGCTTTTGCAGCGGCAGCTTCTTTATCTGCACGCCTCTTTTCTGCTTCAGCTCTTTTTGCAGCAAGCTCTTCTGCTTTCGCCTTTGCCTCCGCAATTCTTTTGTCAGCAGCTTCTTTAGCCTTTTTATCCTTTGCTTTTTTGGCAGAAGCTTCTGCCATTTGTATCATTCTTCTTGAAGCATCTTCTCTTTGTTTTCTTGAATTAACTTCGGCCTCTGCCCTAGCTAACTCATTCGCTTCTTTTTGAGCGGCAAGCTTTAATCTTTTATCCTCAGCAGCCTGAGCGTTTTTTTGCTTTAGCTCTTTTGCAGCTTTATCTTTTGCAGCTTTGGCCTTAGCTTCTTTTTCTTTTTTCTCTCGAGCCTTTTTTGCTATTGCAGCATAGATAGCAGATGTCCCAGATCGAGATTTAGGATTTCCAGTTTCTCTTTCTATGGACGATGGGCCTGTTTTTACTGTTCCTAATTTAGTAGTTTTAACAGGCGTAGATCTTCTTGGAGCAACTTTAGTTGTGCTTCTAGGAACTACACCAGCTCCTCTTTCTATAGAAGACGGTCTTACGCTTCTTTTGCGTGGTGCCATTAGTAAAAACTCCTCATAATTCCACCGCCAAATCCGCCCATCATTTGTTGAAAACCACCGCCCATTTGCTGCGGTTGTTGTCTTTGATTCATTTGACCACCAAACGGACTTGGTCCAGCATTTTGATATTGCGGCTGTCTTTGTGGTTGATCGTACATGCCGCCCATACCGCCACCGTAACCACCTTGCATACCGCCGCCAAATCCACCTCCATATTGAGGCTGTTGGCCGTAACCACCACCATATCCTCCACCAAACATCGGAGGTTGTGGCGCATACATACCGCCAAACCCACCAAAGCCTCCTCCGTATCCACCACCATAACCTCCGCCATAACCTGGTTGGGGCATTGGTTGAGGATAAGGCATTCTTGGTTGAGGATAAGGCATTCTTGGTTGAGGATAAGGCATTGGTTGCGGTTGTCGGTATCCGCCACCCATGCCATAGTTTTGAGGCATCATTGGCTGTGCAAAAGGTCCACTGAACTGCATGCCTGGAAAGCGATTGCCATAACCTTGATTAGGCTGTGGCATTCTTTGAGGCCTTGTTGCTTCAAATGTGGTTTTATAATTGCTTAAAGAATCTTGCAGTCTAGGTGAATAACCGATCTGCTCTTGTGGCAATTGCCCTCTTTGCTGCATTTGTTGTTGTATTCGTCTATTTAAAGCATCATGCCCAGCCTCTATTCTCATGCGATGTTGAGGGCCTTGATTAGTTTCGTATATATTAGGAGGGCCTTGATCTCGCATTTGCCCAGTTTGTTGACCTATGCGACCAAAAAGATCTTGAAGACGGCCGCCTTGCATACTTTGATTTATGCCGAGCTGGTCAAAGGCAGAAGATTTAGGCTTTTGCTGAGAATTATAATAATCTTGTGCGCCCGGATTTTTATCAAAATATTCTTTTAAACTTCTTTGGTAGTTAGCCATCGTGGAACTGCCTGATTCCTGCTTCCCAGTTATAGGGTTTATCCACATCGTTTGGTCTTGCGATTGCGCTCTTGGTGCTTGTGGCATATCTGAAAATTGAGAATTGCCCATCATACCGCCGCCAAATCCGCCGCCACTTCTCTGAAGGTTTCCGCCAAAAAGTTTTTTTAACGAATCGTATGGATTTTGCTGTTGAAAGCCTCTCGGAGACCCTTCAAGAGCCCCGCCCGTACCGCGTGGATCGAACACTGTAAATTCTGGATTATATTCAGGATTTTTATCGTAAAAACTATTTCTGTCGCTTTCGCTTAATCCGCTAATTTGTTCTTTAATTTTTTTATTAAAATCTATTCCTTCTTGTTCTGTAGGCATCCTAGCGCCCCTACCGAACATATCGATATCCTCTTGGATACGTTCTAAAGGACTTTGTTGAATAACAAAAGGATTAAACTGGCTCATTAGAATATTCCTTCGAACTTAGTCCCTCGCTGTGCATCACCGCCGCCTCGAGACTTACCTTTGCCCATTCCAGGCTTAGGTGATGCAGAAGCAGATACAGAATCAATAGACGCGTACTTAACGCGGCCTTGATCCTTAACAGTGAATCCGCCTTTGTCTACCTTTGGATCTTTAAAGCTTGTGGTTCTTTTAATCATGATTAGTTCCCAAATATGTTTTTGGTCATTCTTTCGGCTACGTTAGCCATTTGTATAGACTCTTGTAACCTTAGTCTATCTTGAGCGGTTTTGTTCTTCATGTCAGCAATGTCTGCCTGAAGATCCATGCGCTCTTGATCCATAGCATAATCTTTATCGATTCGATCTTCATCCATTTCCATACGTTGCTGAGCTTCCATGGCTTTTCTTTGAACATCTTTAGCCTTGATATCAAGCTCTTGTCGACGCAACTCAACAAGCGGATCGTTCGTATCTTCTGCCTCAAAGATCGGCGCAATCTTTTCAAGCATGTCAGCCGTAATCTGAGCAACCTTAGACTCAATCATTGCCTGCATTGGATTAGGTGGTGGTGGTCCCATGGGCGCTCCCCCTTGCGGAGGAGCCAGTGAAGGGCTGGCACCTGGAGGACCACTCGGAGGGCCACCCATGGGTCCACCTAACTGAGGCGGAGCCATTCCTGGAGGTGGCCCCATCATTTGCATTTGTTGCTGCATCTGCTGCACTTCTGGGTCCTGCATAGCTTGCTGTCGTGCCATTAGATCAATATGCCCGTAAACATGCGCTTGAATCATAGCGCGAAGTTGAGGATTTGTCTTAACAACAGCAGAGTTATATACCGTGATGTGCGAGTCAATGTGCGCTTGATGATCTTGATCAGGAAACGGTGTCGCTGGCTGCATCATCATAAAGTTAGCATTTTCCATAGCCGGTGCAACTGGCATAGGCTGTGGTGGCGGAGGGGGAGGCGGTAGAATCTGTTCTACTTGCTGTACACCCATTGCCTCATACATACGCTTGTAAGCGTTGTACATACCCATAGGACCATGGATTTCAGGGTTAGCCTGCACCATTCTCAACATTTCTTGAGACAACATTACACGCTGGCTCATAGAGAATATGTTGGGGTCACTTACAGGAATAATATCTATTCGGTCATCAAAGTCTTGCTGAATCAGACCTGGGTTACCATTAGCCACCATGTATGGATACGCGGCTGGTAAGTTCTCTTTAAACGTTCGCGCAAGAAGATTAAATTCAATGCGCTGCGAATAATGCAATCTTTTATGAATCGCGCTCATTACGCGACTACCACGCTCTAGTAACGCAACAGTCGTACCAACGGGCGCTTCTTGATTGCCATCTCCAACTTGCATATCACCAATAGAGGCGAATCGCTTACCGGCTTCAACCAGCATACCAAGCAAGTTTAGGAGGGTGCCGCTAGGTTCCTTAAACGGCAGAGGCATTAACGCATCACGCAATGAGCCTCCTGGCGCATCCATGTCTCTGAACTCACCTGGCTGTAAAGGCACATCGCTATCTCGAATACGAATACCACGGGCTTTAAAACCAGCGGGTAAGTTCGCCAAAGTGCCTGCATCAATCAACTGCCGAAGCAATGAGGTCGCCCCACGGGACAACCCACCGATCATATGCGTTAGCCCGAAACCATAAAAGCCGACACCAGGAAGAAACTTGTAATGAACAAAATAATCAATCCGCTTACGCATAGGATCGTTTTGATCGTAGTTCCTTCGAATGGATAGAATTTGAGATTCGCTTTGAGAGATAGTAACAATGTACGGAAGCTTGATACCAGTTTCTTCACCATCGGCATCAATATCTTCATAACCTTCGATGTCGAGTTCGACATGCATTTCAAGGATTTCACACTCATCAGAGCTAGAGTTGCCAGACGGCTTAACGCCTTGTAGTTCATCTAATTCCTCCTCTATGTCACTGTCAGAAACAATGTTCGCAGTTCTGTTAGACATATTGGTTTTTCGATAAAAGCCTGTTTGTTGAAGCTTTTTAACGTCATTGATTGACATATCAACAACGTGCGTAATACGGACAGCACTATCTAAACTGCTGGCGCCATAAGGCACAACCAAGTTTTCTGAAGGAATAAACCTAGAGACAGGTCTTCCTAGCGTTTGATCAAAATGAACCTTGCGAAACGCACTACCAGACAGTGGCAGATAAAACAGCATCTGGTCGGTTTCAGGATCATATTCCTTCATGACCTGTGTAATTTGGTAGTTCATGTACTCTTGTACACGCGCAGCCTGGAGGTCGGTTTGTGGAGTACCCAGTCCAACGACTTGAGTCTTTACTGGACCCCCAGGCGGCAGCATTTCTTTATATGCTTGCGCCTGAAACTGCGTAACACTTTCCGCTAAAAGCGGATGAACAATACCGGAAGCGCCTTCAAAAGGTTCGCTTCGTTCTTCAAATTTCATTCCGAGGAACTCAAGTCCTTCTCGGTAGGTCTGTTCCCATTCCTTTCTAGACGACAAGTCATCTTTGTAATCGGCAATGCAGTCGTTATACAAAGATCTCAATGTAGAACGATCAAGAACCTCAGCGAGGTTTTCATAAAAATCGTCGCCTTCAGCCATTATATCGGGGGGCGGCATACCAATTAACATAGTCCCGTCATCAAGGGTTTCTATGTCATCATCTTCGCTAAAACCAGATCCTAAGATCTCATCAAAAGAATCATCCTCAACATCAACTTGGATTTCTTTTGAGTTGTCTTCTATCTTAAGTTCTTGAATATCAACGTCATCAACACCGCGCTCAATAGCCATGTGTTAGCCCCACTTCCTTTCCCACTTCGTCATCGAAGTTGGTTTCTTTTTAACCTTGACCTTGGCTTTTGGCTTGCGAACAGCACCACCTTTCTTCATCTTCAACGTGCGAGGGCTTTCTTTTTCAGGAAAAAGCTCTTCAAGATCGTCGTCTTTCTTGCCCTTCTTAATCATGATCATGATCGAACCTTTTCTCTCGGGCATCTCTTCGGTCAGATAATCCATAAGCTCATCTTCATTCTCACGAAGATCTTCAAGCAATGAATCATCCTCAGAGCCCTCAAGAAGGCGCATGACCTTTTTGTACATATCGGTGTTGGACTTCATCTAATTATTCCTTGTCCGCATACAAGTTATCAAAAACCTGATTTACGTCTAGCGTATAGTCTAAATCAGACTTGCTGTAATGAATATGCTGTGAAGGCTTAAAGTCTGGCGCACCTTCACCTGTCTCAAACCAAGCAGGGTGCGTAACTCTAACCCTGTTATTGGGTAACGCTACAATATTTCCGGTCCATTCGCCAGCATCAAGCAACTCAAGAACATGCGATTGCTTGTGTTGCGCCGGATCATCCGCGATCTCATTCTCCGCGTAGTCTACCGTAAAAAGGTATTTCGCAGGATAAAATTCACCATCGATCTTAGCCATCCATGGACAAGGTGTGCAGCGATCAAGCACATAAACAGCGTGATGATGAGAACTGCAATCCCAAGGTTGAGCAGCCCAGACAGGCATCGGCTCAGGCCATTCTTCAAAAGGTGTGTCAGCGACCAGCGCGGTAATAGGCATTCTTGCCCACATGGCGCCACCGTGTACGTTAGGTTCATCTTCATCAACTTCGCATCCAGTAAAAATAACTTGAAACGAAAGACATCGAGTAGGCATGGTAGTCACGGCGATAACCATAGCGTGTAAAAACTCGCCATGGTATCGCTCATGATTAACCGTGTATTCCCTTCTTACCCACGCTTTAAAGTGTGGGATATTGCTTTGGAGATAGGCCATGCTTAACGCATAGCCTTGCCAAACCCTCGTTTAGCCGCACCAACTCCGCGAGCTTTCTTTCTGCTCACAGACCCACCCTTCTTGTAACCAGGTGGCATCATACCGCCCATCTTGCCGCCCTTCGAAGCCATCTTAGACTTCATGGACATACCGCCCATCTTCATGCGGCGAGGACCAGTTCCTCTTGCACCAGCTTGTCTTCGAGCTTTCTTTGCATCTTTCGCCGCGTTCAAGTCGCCGTACATGCTGGTTAATCGCTTTACTTCAGCAGGATTTTGTCCAGTTTGATTCGCGTATGCCTGAGCTTGGCGCAACAAATTCTGTTGAGAAGAGCTTAACTTAGGCGGATTCTTTCCGGCTATAGGCAACTCATTACCTGGCTTAGACATACCTACCGCGCCACCACGCTTATAACCTTTCTTTTTCATCATGCCGCCTTGATTCTTTTCAACGGGCTTTTTCTTTTTGGTGCGAACAAAGTCAATCAGTCCGCGCTCGCCACCAAACTTCTCATCATCACCAAGCAATGCTCGGGCAAGAACACCGCCGAAGGGACGGAACTTAGCGCCCTTGCCAAAAATAACGCCTTGCTTTTTATTATCGGTAGTAGTCTTAGAATTAGACTTAGATGGAGTGTCTTTTTTCTTTTCAGAAGCAAGATCTGTCGTGTACTCTTTATCGTTCCACTCAAAAGTCTTTTTGCCGTCTTTACGCGCTTTCCTAAATGCTTCGTTAAACGGAACGCCGCCTCTGCTTACGCCTTTGGTAAAGTCTTTCTCCTTAGGCTTATCGTCAGATCCTCCAGACAAAGTAGCAGCAGCGGCGCCAGCAACACCAGTTCCAGCAATACGCCTTCGACCTTTTGAAGTTAGCTCTTCAATTTTATCTTTCTTAAGAACCCTTCCTGTCTTAGGGTCTTTTATTCCGCCAACAGCAGAACCTACCTTTGAACCAGGCTCAATCCTAACGTCTTTGTTTCCTAATGCACCTACTCTGCGTGATGCGCCCTTTTCTAGCTTTTTTGCTGTTTCGAATAACGTTTTTAATTTACCGGCCATGATCGTTTCCTTATCTCGAGATTAATAATATGCGCGTTTTTCTCGGTAAACTTCTTCTTCAATCTCGTCAGATTCAAGGTTAATAAAGTTACCTTGTCTGAATCTTAGTATAGCTTGGGTCATAGAGTCTACATAATCATCGTTTTCACCAAACGGAAAAGCAGCACACTCTTCAATCACCTCATCCGCAAACACAAAATCAGGCGCCCATACCATCCCAGACTCAAATACAGGGCTCACCGCATGTACCCGCGTCATCTTATCGTTACCACGGCTAGGCCTGTAATTCACAACAGGTATACCCATCGCTCTCAACTCATGCGTCAACGGTGTACCACTCGCTTGAGCCTCAACAAGCACCATATCAGGCTCATACTCCTTGTACTGATTCATTGCCTCCGCCTTCAACTCAGGAAAGTCCCAGCGACCACGCTTGGCATCCAGCAAAATAATCGCATCACTACCACCCTCCTGTGGCGTAAATACACCCCAAGTCGTAATCGCACTAAAATCCGCTGTCTGACTCTTACTAAACGCCGTATCGTAACTCTGAATAACATAATGACAACGCGGCGGCTCATCCTTCTCCCAAATATTCCACCATTCCCGCTTAATGATCGCACCTTCCTCAGAAGTCGGGTTCTGCTGGTACTGAGCATTCCACTTCGAAACCGGAATCGACGCCTTAACAGAGTCTAATTCCTCCTTCTTCCAAAACTCCGGCCACAACACATTGCCCGAGTCCTCAAATATCGCAGGCAACTCAATAACATCCCACTTATCCGCATGGTTTTCTGTCTGACGCTTCAACAAACGACCCGTCAAATCCAATGTAGACCATCGGGTCATCACAATAACAATCGTCCCACCTGGCTGAAGACGCTGACGGGGACCCGAGGTGTACCACTCATAACATGCATCCAACAGATTCACACTCATCGCGTCTTGCTCAGAGTGCGGATCATCAATAATTAACAAATCTGCACCCCTACCCGCGATGGCACCACCGACACCAGCCGCAAAATATTCACCCCCCGCACTGGTCTGCCACTTACCCGCACTTTTTGAGTCCGAGGCCAAAGAAACATTATCAAAAATATTACTATATTCCGGCGTGTCCATAAGGTTCCTAACCTTGCGGCCAAAATTTATAGACAGATCAGCAGTGTGAGTCGTCTGCATAATCTTCATCTCCGGCTTGAGTCCCATGATCCAAGACGGAAAGTACACAGACGCAAACTCAGACTTCGTATGACGCGGAGGCATGTTCACAATCAGCCGCTTGCACTTGCCTTGTGCAACCTCAGTCAACTTGTCCGCAATAATCCGATGATGATCTCCCTCAATAAAACCAGGCCAGATGTGCCGGATGTACTCCATAAACGATTTTTTACATTTATCTTGAGAATCCAACATCTTGAGGCGCTCCTTGAGCATCAAGATCTCTTTCATCTCCGATTCCGCAATGTGGGCGAGTTGGGGCATTTTTAATTTTCAACATAATTGTGGGTGGCGGACGTTATTATACTACAACACAAAAAGCTCCCCCCCAAAAGGGGGGGACTGGGTCGCAAGCAAGACCTGCCAGCGAATCGCGAAAATCTCAAAAGGGACCCATCGGTTTTTTGTTGATCATGCCAGCGGTGCTGGCATCCTCTCGCTACGCTCGGTCATCATGAAAAGGTCAAACTATTTTGCTTGATGTTGCATAAAACACTAGACTTTATTGTTTAAAACCTTTATTGTCTAACTCTGTTATTCAACAATGGATAACAGATAAACATAAAGCAATTAAAAGGAAAAATTAATATGCAATACGGTAACTGCAAGGATATGTTTAAAGAGATTGGTATCGTTGATTCGCGATTGTTTTCAGTTCGATCGGCAATAAATGAACTGCACAGCACATTCTGCCACATGGACAGAGGCCAGCGATTGATTCTTAAAGAGTGGTTCGATTCCTTCGATTCAATCACCGATGCGATCAACGCGGCGGCGAAATACGAGGAAGGCAATTTCGCCGATCTATAAACCTATCAGGCGCCTTCGGGCGCCTTCATTCAATTAAGGGATTGAATTATGAATATCAAAACACTAGTGAACGAAATAGCCAAGCTTGAGCGATCGTCCGATGTCTTAAAGCTTAAACTTTTAAAGCGTCAACTAGCTGCAGAGAAAAAAGGTCCGGCGGATGCGGTCAAGAATTCGATCGGTGTTAATGAAAACGGATTCACGCGGTTTAAGCACAAGCCATCAAATTTGATCGTGACCTCTCGCGATGCTGGCAAGATTATCGGATCGATCAACTGGGAAGGACAGCGCTGGGACTGGGGGTTAACGGTTCGGACACCGAGTCCAGAGATTCAAAAAGTCTTAACCATCAATCCATTCATCTAACCTATCGGGCGCCTACGGGCGCCCTCATTGGAGAATCAAAATGTATGTAATGCCAGTCGTTAAAATGGGAATGCAAGCAATCCAAGTCAAATATTTAGGTCCTACTAATACAAAAGGATCTCGTTATAAAGCAATCTGTAAGAGCGGCAATTACACACACCATCGGGATTATTCCTATGGTGGAGACGGTAATGCATTAACAGCGGCAGAAAAGCTTATGGAAAAATTAGAGTGGGATAAAGAATTTGAAATAGGCGCAATGGGCACACTCTCAAATGGTGATTGGGTTTTTACAATAAGGACAATCAAATGAAGTATCAGTTTCAAGGCAAGCAATACCCGACCATCAAGGCGATGATCATGGCAGTAAATCCAATCATAAACGCATGGCCTGATGAGTTAATCGAGCAATTCTACGTCAAATAACGTATTGCCATTTGATAGGCGATCAATAACGGAGATTATGAATGATGACGATTAATCGAGCGCAGAGAGAGGCATTGCATCGCAAATGGATGCAAGACAATAACGGCATGTCCTATCGGCAGTTCAGGCGGTCGATTGTTCCAGGCATTGGGGGAAATTTTTTCATGGTCCAATGGTGTGGAATGTGGTTGGGCGTCGAGGATGATGGATACACTCACAGTTAAAGACAAGGGCCCTCGGGCCCTTTTTTTTTGGGCGCTCTCCTGGAACAGGTGCCCCGCTGCAACCATTAAATAATAATAAAATAATAAGGTCGCAAGCTCGCAAGCTCGCATGCTCACACTATAAAAAAGCCTCGAGGTCGCAAGCTTGCAAGCTCACACTATAAAAAAACCTCTAGGTCGCAAGCTCGCACGCTTAAAACCGATCGAAAAAAACTGCTTTATTACCTGGCATTTTATGCTAGAATTGGTACACCTAAAGCAAAATACAAGGGTATATAAATGAAAGTATCAGAAGCAAGAGAGAATGTAGGCGGATTATCCAATCCGTCAAAAATGCCAAGCAAATCTTATGGACTACCCGCACAAGCGTGCAAGGTGGGCGGACAATTGCGAAACGTCAAGGGATCAACCTGCGAGAATTGCTATGCGTATGATCGTGGCATGTATGTAATGCCAGTCGTTAAGAAAGCGCAAGCGCGTCGGCTTGCAACAATCACGCGCGATGATTGGGCGCCAAGTATGGCGAGAGCAATCAACAAGGACAAATATTTCCGCTGGCATGACAGCGGCGACATTCAGGACGCGGATCACTTCGTCAAGATTGTGCAGGTCGCACGCGCAACGCCCAACACTTTGCACTGGTTGCCAACACGAGAAGCGCAAATTGTCGCATCATATGACGGTGACCTGCCCGACAATCTAATCGTGAGAGTATCGGCCGCGATGGTAGACGGCCCAAGGCCTAAGCGATTCCGCAATACTTCAACGGTTCACGCTCGAACCATTCCCACTAACTCGCATATATGTCCGGCACCTAAACAAGACAACGAATGTCGAGACTGTCGCGCATGTTGGGACAAGGACGTTGCGAACATTAGCTACCACCAGCACTAGGAGAACCAATGTACCAAGTTGAATTGAGAGACCGAGCCAACCGCGAGAGCGGTTGGTTTGATTCAGAGATTACCGGAACGCATGACCACTGCTACTCGCAAGTCCGCACGCTATCACTCGACCTTCACTTTGAAGTCCGAATCACCCACATATAGGCCGCAAGGCCGCACGCAACCAGACGCACGCACAGGCCGCACGCAGGCCGCAAGCCGACCCCTTACCCTACCCCTTCCCCACCCCCTAAACGGGGGGCAGAGGGCTCTGTGGGGCGGGGGAGGCGCTATTCCACCCGACATATTCAGCGAAATCAGCACATTTCTCTAAACTGTAAGTAAATATTCGCTTGACAACCACATCAAGCAAACCTTAAAATCGTAAACCCAAAGCAAAAATAAGGAAAAACAATGGTCAACACTAACCTAACCTGTCTTCAAGGTGAGATTCATCTCAGCTTTCAAGATCTCGTCGATATTTTTGGTGAGCCCGAGGATGTCTCGTCAACGGGTAAATCTGATGTCGAATGGGCGATCGAAATTGATGGCGTGGTCGCAACCATCTACAACTGGAAGAACGGTCCCGCATACACGGGTGATGACAGCATCGAAGTCGAAAGGATTCACGATTGGCACATCGGTGGTCATTCCCAATCAGCGGTATCCCTTGTGTTTCGCAAGGTTCGAGACTACGTTTACGAAGGGATCAAAGTTGTATCGGGAGGTGAGTCATGAGCGCACCTTCAAGGGTCTCTCTCAAGAACATCAAGTGGTCATCATGGGCGAGTCATGAGACGCATTGCGTTGACGCGACTGTCTGCATTGATGGCAAGCGAGTCTGCAAGTACGAGAACGATGGTCGCGGTGGTTCAAACACCTACTACCCATACAATGGTCAATCGGAGGAAAGCTTCAGACAGATGCTGTCCGATCTTCGCCAAGTCTCCGCAGACGACATCAAAGAAAACGATCCGAAATGCTACGGTCAGCTTAGCAAGTATGACAACGGTCAAAGCGACATGCTCATTGACATTGTTGTGACGGATGCACTGAACCGTCATCTCATGATCAAAGAAATGAAAGCTTCAATGAAAAGAAAGATCCACCTACTCAAGGTCAGCACCAATGAGATCTACGAGATCAAACAGAAGCCGACCGATGAGGCCATCGCATACGCTAAGGATCAGAACGCACCCGATTATCTTGTGCTCAATGATCTTCCTGAAGATGTGCAATTCAACCACTGGATAAGGGTGACAGACCAATGGAAGTAGCCGTATTTGAATTTATCGAAATGATCGACGATCTTGCTGAAATCTTGATCGAACGTGACGGCCTTGAACTCAAGTATCAATACGATTCGAAGTTCAGAAGCTATCACCTAACCGCCGAGAGTCAGAGCGACTACGAAGATTACACCGAAGAAGCCGAGGCAATTCTTCGCAAGATCGGCATCGGTCGTAATGATGACCTTGACCCCAACGAAGACATCGCTGAGGGGACCATGGGATGGGAGCAACCATAATGTTTGAACAAGAAAGAAAATCACTGATGGGTCTCGCTATGGTTGCGATCATAGCGATCATCTTGATCTGGGTATCCAACGAAGACTACAAGCACGAAGTCGAGATGGAAAAGCAATACCGCGAGATGGTATGCGCGGGTCACTGGCCGGATTACTGGCAAACCAATCCAAACTGTAAGGGAGAGTAAAATGGGTATGTTTTCATGGTTAACAAACGACACGGGTGAATCCGTGACCAACAGATACACAGACGAAGGCGCATTGCCCGTCTATCTGCACGACAACAAGGGCAATGTCTGGCATGAGCCCAACTACGAAGGCTATGGTGAGTTCGGAGGCGTAGACTACTACGAACTCCTCGCCAAGATGAACGGTCTCAACACTCGCAACGAGGGCATTGACCTTGAAGAAGACTTTTTTGAGTACATGTCCGCATCGCCTGAAGGTGCAAAGGAAATCTTCTTTCCCAATATCGTTGAATCAAAAAGATGGAAATGGATCAACGAAGCGCCCGATCGTTGCCCCAACCAAGGATTCTTTAGCCTTCACCCAAGATACGAGGAGGAGGATGAATGAAAGTCCTTGACCTCTTCTCCGGCATCGGTGGTTTCTCTCTTGGCCTTGAGTGGGCTGGGATAACGCCGTAGTCCCCCAACTGGTACAAAGAATAGGAGAGTTAGTTTATGCCGAGCATCACCGCAGCGCCCGAGATTGAGAGCCTGGAAATCGAGGAAAACAACCCAACTGAAAGGCGAGGAGGCTTCAGGAAGAACTCCAGCTTCATGCATCGTCAAAAGAAAACCCGCAACTTCACCTGCCAATGGTGTCGCGTGGAGTTCGCAAGCACCCATGTTGGTGCAAAGTTTTGTTCTATTCCGCATCGAAGAAAAGCGTACACCTTCGACCGTTGTTTCAGAACAAAGAAAAGGTTGACAGACAAAGCTCGCAAGAGCCGATGCTTTCGACCTCCATCAAAGGCCGCAAGTGCCTTATTACTCAAAGCAAGAAAAGGAAAATAAGATGACAAAGAAATACAGAACGAAGCAAACTGTGATCGATGAACAAAAAAAGCAGATCAAAGATCTTGAAGAAAATAAGACTCTTCAATATAAATTAATTGAAGAAGAAAAGAATCTTATAAACACCCAAAAAACATTGATCAATACTTTTAAAGATGATCTAAAAAAAGAATGCGAAAAAATGTACAACATGCGAGCGGCTGACATTGTCGTTACCGTATTCGAAGAAGATTATGTGGTCAATAAACCATCTTTGATCTTGAGCCAAACCAGTCTATACAAAGAAGACTTTTACATAGATCAACCTGAAATGGTCGAGAAAGCATTAAAGCTTAGAGATTCTCTTTCAGAATTTTACCAGCATCACAACATGGATGTTCGCATTTCTGTCAGCATCAACTCGATCTAACCTAACCCTCCCCTTCGGTCTCATCTTCGAGGTCGTCGGGGAGATCCTCATCCTCCCAATCATCCTCATCCTCAATCACATCCCACTCTGCATCCTCAAAGTCCTCCTCGAGATCCTCAACGTCCTCCTCAGCTACATTATCCTCTGCCTTGGGCGCAAGGTCATTCTTCTCAAGCAACGCCATGAGACGCGCCTCAACCTCAGACCGATCCATCTGATCGATTCTTCCTGTCTTAATCTCCTTCTTATCGATCATCAAGCCTGCAAGCTTCGCCCTTCCCAGCTCTGCTTGTACTGCTGCACCATAGGTCCCGTCCTCCATAGCGGCATCCCGAATCTTCTGAAGATCACGCGCAACCTTCTCAAAAGTAATCTCATACTTTTTCTGCTCAAGTTCCTTCAACTCCTGGATCTTCGTTTGAACGTGCGTGTACCTTGGATCGTTCAACATCTTAGTCGCTGCGACTGACGGGAACGCATAGCCTGCACGATGGGCGCACTCTGTATTCGTCAGATCATGATACACAAACAACTGGATAAACTTTTCTTGCTTCGGCGTAAACTTCATCTGTCTACGCTTTGGTTTGTACTGATCTGGGTTCCTCAGAATGTCCTGATTCGGGTCCAACTTTTCAATCAACTCACTCACAAAATTTACTCCTTAAAAAAAACCCTTCGCATTTTTTTTATTTTCAAAGCCGACTCTAACATACAAGAGAGAGTGTTCCGATAGGGAGATATTTTAATATATCTCTCCCTCTCTTTAGAGAGTGTACCTACTGTACCTATGTACCACCCTTATAAATCAATGACTTACGAAGTAGGTATACCCAGTACAGCGTAGGTACAGACCATACCGACTATACCGACCCATCTTTTCCAAGGATATCAAGCACTTACAGACTTATCCACAGGGGGTAGGTACAATCGCACTGTACCGACCTAAGTGACCACTAACTTATCGATATTGGGCCTAGAATTTACTTTAACTTTCCTCCCTAAGTTTTTTTTGACACCCACCCACATCGCGATCACGATGCCCACATAAACCAAGGTTGCTGCCTCGATTCCGTAGTGCTGATAGACGTAATAGTTTGCCCCAAATAGCATTAAGTTGTTGTCCATTCCACGCTCCTTCTGATAGGATTGTTTCCGTTGGATGTCCCTTACTTCCAACATACCTTAATTGCTTTGGGTATTGCTACACTGTGGGATCATACCTTTCCCTCAGTGTAGCTCCCCCAGGTTCACGCGATCTCCCTATCAATGTGATCACTGATACGCTCGAGCAGCGCCATCATCTTGTCCACCTTCTCGACTAGGTCATCGTACTTCTCCATGACCTCCTCCACCTCACGATCGTTTAGATCCAGACTAACTTTCAACTTGATTCACCGTTCATTACCATGTACCCCTCTGCAAAAAATCTATCTATAAGCTTTTGATCTACTTGAGGGCTAGAAACGCTTTCTTCAAATACAACCATTACCTCATTATCAATACGCGTCTTCTCGCTCATATACTTAGCCCCGCCTTCGACAACATCAGGCACACAATGCTGCAAAAGTGGATTTACGCCATCCTCAATAAGTTCAATCGGCGTTTTGTACAGTCTCCCCTCGTCATCCCCGCAGAAACGACAAAGAACAGAGTGCTTTAAACTGCGATCACCCCAAGCCTTAACAAAAAAAACTATCTCCTTTACTCTATACCCCATAACCTACCTCCTTATTTTTGCGATTCATCTTCTACTTCCCACGGCTTCGCTGCTGTACTGCTACCCAGATAGTGCCACATTGCCAGCCCAGGTTCCGCGTGTGTATGTACGATATGCCCCAAGTGTTTCTGTACATAGCCGACCGCTTTCTTGCAGGCTTGTACACCATTCGCTTTCTTGTGACGTTTAAGTGCGGTCTTAGCTTCGAACTCCAGCTCCGACCGCTTATAAAATTGATTCTCTTTCATCGCCTTCATGACGATTTCCGCTATCTCTACCTCATCCTCATGGATTTCTTCTTCGCTCTTGGCATTCGGCATGCGGGTGAAGTCGCTCACCTGCCATAAGCCATCATCGAAATCAAAGAACGCAATATGTTCCTGTGGGTCTGCCGCATTACGCGCTTCATAGAACACGTTGATGTTCGGCTTCTCACCCATAAGCTTGATCCCACTATCAAACCATCCCGCGAACACGGACCCACCCCGTGCTGATAAGAATGATTTGTCATCCGCCCGTTCTTTGCCGGTATGATGCGCGACAATACAAGACACATTGTTAAGCTCCATGAGCATATCAACCCGATCCAAAAGCTTTCTGATTTCAGTGTTGCTGTTTTCTTCCCCGTCAAAGAAGTTAATGATCGGATCGATCATCACAATGTCTGGGTTATGAAACGCCACCTCATCACTGAAAGCTTGGATGTCGCTATCCTTCATCAAGTTTTTACGCAGCCTACCGCTGATGATCAGGTTACTGAACCCCATCTGACGGAGGTCATCGTTCGTTGAGAACCGCTGGTAGTACATCTCTACCCGTTGCTTCAAGAACTCTGCAATGATCTCAGCCTGGAACCACATCACCTTCAATGGTTTGTTGAACGGGACGCCCATGAAATCTGTGCCGGTCGTTGCTCCCGCAGCGAACGCGCCCAGCCAATTGGACTTACCGATCTTAGGCTTACCAAGTAACAGCACCCGACTGTTCTCAAAAATAAACCGATCACCCCAGTACTGCTCAATGGTATCGTCCTCTATCTCCTGCCATTCTTGGGCATTGAAAGGTACTAAACCGAGGGGGCCTTTGTCCGGTTTTTCGGGGGTATCAATTGGGTCTTCCTGTTCCTGTATTTGTTTCAGGTCCTCGGTCAATCCCGTCTGCCACGTTGACGTATGCCAATCGTTGATCCCGCTTTGAGCGAGGTCTGGGTTGCGCTTGATGTGACCTTGACAGATAGACATCACTGTCTTCGTTGTCTCGACTAGATCCATCGGAGGTTGACAGGTTTGATTCCAGTCCTGTGCTTTGATCAGCACCTCACGCAAACCCCAACCTTCTTTAATCCACTTGCCGACCAACCGTGCGAGGGTGTCGTTGCGACTGCCTTCGACCTGCGGTTCTTCTGTTAGCTTTTCTCTGATCGATGGGATCTCGCCGGTATTAGGATCGACAGAGTTGAACCCACTGATCCTTCCTAAGTCATCGACAGTCAGCAATGGCAGTTCATCCATCGCCGTGACGCCATACGACTGTTCGCATTCAAGACGATACCCGACCGATGGCGCGATCATCACATACCCGCCATCGCCACGAATGTCAATCTTGTTTTTTCCTACGCTATTGCGTATGTCGTTCGGCCCAAGCGCGTAGAAGTAATGCGTCCCACCTCGAGGCGTGACTTGCTTCAATGGCGTTCGCGTTATGCCACCAGACTCTATCCATTGCACAGCTTCATCGCTGTCTGCATCGACCACGGCAAAGTTTATGCCGGTAATAACCGCCCAGTTAGCTTGAGGGTAATCGGCATGCCACTTATCCACCTCTGCCTGACTCGGCTGTATGGTTTGATAGTGTGTCCATTTCACACGCGGGGTCTTCGCCCACTTCGCTTTTAGCGCATCTTCTGGATCGAACGGATGACGGCTGCGAAAGTACTGAGGTATTATTTCTGCCGGAGAACCACACGGAATGATATGGAAGCCAAGCTCCCACATTTCGTGTAACCAGTCGCCCTTGATATCAGGCTCTATGTTTTCTCCACAGAAATTCTGTTGGAAAAAATGCATTAGCCTATCCTTTCAATGCGCCTCGATGTTCCTTCCAATGCAGTGACCACCTGGTAGCCAAGCCCCTTGGCTGATTGTCTGATAGCTCTGACCTGCGATTGCTTTGGATCTTTACTTTCGTCAATGACGAACGAATCTCCGATGTCTAACTTAAGTAGTATGCGTTGCCACCTGCCTGGGCCACGCTTAGGTGGTCCGGCGCTGACGCCTTTCTCGATTGTGATATCCACATTGGGTCTCCTATGTATTTGCTTCCACAGCATACATGATAATTTCCCACATAAAAAGACTTGATATTATGTGAGGATAATAATACGATGTCCGTGGAGAGTAGAGAAAGGAGATGTAGATGGAATACGAGAGTATCGTAAAAGAGTTGATCGCTGCTAAAAAAATTAAGTCGGAGATCGATAGTAAGATAAAGCGTCTCGAAAGAGAAGTGCTTGACACAAAAATTGCGAGTGATGCTATAGCGCCACTTCGTAATCAGGGAGGAGAGCGCACTGAGAACGGTGTGACTTTTGAGATCAAACGTACCTACGTTTGGGATCAAGATCTATTGGTAGATGCATTAAGTATGTATCCGTCAACTGAAGATTGGCCTTCCTTTGTAACCCCCCCTTCTGAAATCAAAGTCAACTTGAATAAGTTCAAGACGTTTGCCTTGGAAAATCCAAAGCATCCGCTCGTTGAAGGCATTCATGCTGCGCTTTCGACCAAGCTCGGGGACCCTAAAATCAAAGCAATAAAGGAGGTATAGCATGTCGTTACTAGCTCAAGTAACTACGGCTCGGGAATCAGTTCCCAACGAAGCATTACCGCCGGTCAGGATGAATATCCAAGGCACCGATGGTATTGGTAAATCAACGTTTGGTGCAGGTGCGCCTAACGCAATCTTCATACAGGCGGAGGATGGATTGAACTTCATCGATGGTGTTGCTCGATTCCCCTTGGCTAATGAATGGAAAGATATCCTCGACCAGTTGATGTCACTGGCCAATGAGGATCATCAGTTCCAGACCTTGGTTCTGGATACTACGGATGCCGCTGCATTGAAGGCTGAGGCTCATGCATGTCAAGCCAATGGTTGGGACAGCATTGATTCTCCAGGATTCGGCAAAGGTTACACCGTGGTCCGAGAACTTTGGGTCAAACTGTTAGACGGTTTGAACTTCCTGCATCGGCAGAAAAGAATGAACATCATTCTGCTCAGCCATGTAGGCATCAAGCCTTTTAACGATGCAAAGAACGAATCCTATGACCGATGGGAGATGAAGTGTCACAAGAATGTGAATGCGCTCATCAAAGATTGGGTGGATTTCAACTTTTTTGCAAACTACAAGGTAGAGGTGGTGAAGGATGGTAGTAAGGCTCGCGCTGTCAGCTATGGCAACCGCGCTTTGTTCACTAAATTTGCCGCCAGCCATGACGCCAAGTCAAGGGTAGTTCTTCCTGATCAGATTGAATTTGATTGGAAGTCTTTTGAAAAACACTACGGTGCCGCTCTGGCACCACAACAATAAGGAATTATTATGGGTATATTAGATCAAGGTATTGACTGGAGTGCAGTTGAAGCAGGTGGCTCCAACATGGATAGCGGCCCTCTCCCTGCGGGGGAGTGGACTGTCGAGGCAGTTAGCTTTGAAGAAAGGACTTCAAACGCTGGCAACATTTACCTCGCGTTTGACTTCAAGGTGCTTGGGCCCACACATGCCAACATGCATGTATGGGAAAACTTCACCATTACCGGCGAATCAAAGGTAGGTATGGCTCGATTGAAAAGCTTTATTGGCGCCACTGGCGTTGATACAAATCAGCCTCTCGGGACTGCGCTGGTCAACTCTGCCATGCAGAAGCCGCTCAATGTAATCACTGAGATTGAAGCTGGTAAAGCTAACCCCAACGGTGGAATGTACAAGGACAAAGCGAGGATCACTTCATTCAAGCCACCGCAGAACGTAGCGCACCAGCAGCAGCAGCAAGCCGCTCCCGCTGCTCAATCTGCACCAACCCAACAAGTGCAGACCAATAACTGGTCCGCATAGGTCGATCGCAAGCACCTGGTGCCGCCCTACCAGACGACCAAAAGTGGGCGCATTTATTTATTAATGAACCCTGAAAAGGGTGAAAAGTATTTGAAAAGGCTTGACCCGACAAAACTTTTCACTAGGAGAGATACATGGATGAAGTAGATCAGATTGAGATTCAATTCAACAACGAAGAAATGTCCGATGCTTACGAGCATTTAAAGGAATGGTTAAAGATCATGAGAGATAGCGGCTACAGTCTTGAGGCTGTGTCAGAAGTCATGAGCACGTTCTCTCTCATACATGCTTATACCTTTGCTGATCCTGAAAGCGTAGATGCATCGATACAGTCAATCAAAGAAAAGGTTGCAATTAATACACTCAATGAAGTTCAAGGAGAAGGAATAGTCCACTGATGGAACTTAGAAACTACCAGAAAAAAGCTTTAGATAAAGCTACCTGTTGGTTAGATAACAAGATTACAAACCCTCTTATAGTCCTGCCGACTGGTGCGGGTAAGACAGTTGTATTCGCGACACTAATCCAGACGCTTTACAAGCAAGATCCCTCGAGGAGATTTCTTATCCTCGCCCATCGCCAAGAGTTAATCTCTCAGGCAGAAGAGAAACTGCTAAACGTTTGGCCGAATGCACCATATGGTGTACTCGCTGCTAGTCTTAAGAAGTTTAATAACACCGCGCCGATTATTATCGCGAGTAGAGATACGCTCGCCTCGCAAACCAGGTTAGATAAGTCCTTGCCGGTAGACTACATCATCATCGATGAAGCCCACCATGTAGGCAAAGAAAAGAAAAGCCGGTACAGAAAGATCATCAATCACTTCGAAGAGATAGGTTGTCCAAAGATCCTCGGCGTTACGGCTACGCCCTATCGCATGAACCAAGGGTTTATCTACGGTAATGATGGTGATTTCTTCGATGGTGTAGCTCACTCAGTGACCATCCCAGAGCTTATGGAAGAAGGGTACTTGTGCAGGTTAACTGCATTCGCCGTGGCCAAGGAAGCGGTCATCGACGCCAGTAAAGCAAGACTGAAGTTTAAAGGTGGCGACTATCGAGAGTCAGACCTTGAGGTCCTTGCCATGGATGATTTGACAATCCTAAACATCATCGATGATTGGGTTGAGAAAGCATACTCAAAGGGTAGGACCAGCACTGTATTCTTCTGTGTCAGTGTGCTTCATGCAGAGAAGATGTGCATGTTGCTTCGCCGTTCTGGTATCACTGCTGCATTTATCACGGCTGAAACTCCCAAGAATGAAAGAGACGCCATCCTAAAACAGTTTGAACAAGGCGAGATCAACGCCTTGTGTAACGTAGCTGTACTCACAGAAGGGTGGGATGCTCCGAGAACAGACTGCATTGCGATACTTAGGCCCACGAAATCACTTGGTCTGTACGTCCAGATCTGCGGTAGAGGCATGCGCCCATGGCCTGGAAAAGAAGATTGTTTGCTTCTTGACTACGGTGAGAACATGAAGCGCCATGGTTGTATTGATAAGGCTAGGCCGTCAAGACCACCAGACTATGACGGTTCTTTGACTTGGGTTTGCGGGGAATGTTTTGCGGTTAATGACTATGAAGACAAATCTTGTGTCGAGTGCGAGGAACCTAGACCTGTTAGTGCTCCTCATGCACTAGACTATTTTAAACCAGGCAATAATACCGATGGCCAGGTCTCCGCCAGCGACATTGCCGCAGAAGGTTACGTCCTATCTGATGAGATGCCGGAGAAGAACGAGCCCATCTATAGGTCAGAGGATGTGATTGCGATCAGAGCAAAGAAAAAGACATCGAAGAATGGAAACGATTATCTCAGCGTAGAGTTTCAATGCGATGGGGTTTACTGGCCTCAAAGCACTGCGCTCATGATCGGCATGAAGGGTAAGGCCGGAGATATGGCTCGGATCAAGTGGAATAAGATGACGGGTTCAAACAAGTATCCTTACAGCATTGACCTAGCGGTGAAGCTAATCAATGAGGTTGGGGTATTTGACAAGATCAAACAGGTTAACTTAAAGAAAGAGGGTAAGTACTGGAATGTCATTGGAGTCAATTTTTGAACAGATCGACGAGGCCATCGTCGAACAGAACGATCGTAACAGAGGTCACATGGGGTTCAGTATCATCGGCGATGACGATGAGCGTAAGATCTGGATGAACTTTTACTGGTGCTTGAGGCCAGACTTCGGAGGCAGAATGCTGAGGTTGTTTGATCTAGGGCAGCGCATCGAAGATCAAGTGGTTGACTACCTCACTTCGACCAAAGTGATAGGTGTATCGCCAGTCGATAAGGATGGTAAGCAATACAGAGCATCTGCCTTTGGCGGACACTTTGCTGGATCTTGTGATGGCTTTGTCAGAAAGATACCACCTAACCTGGAAGAGATAGTCTTGCTCGAGATCAAGAGCGCAAACGATAAACGATTCAAAGAACTTGTAAAGCTTCAGGATTATCAAGGTTGGAGTAAGACATACCAGTGGCAGATACACTCTTACATGGGGGTCTTTGGTGTCAATCGAACCTTGGTTGTCGTAGTCAATAAGAATAATAGCGAGATCTATTCTGAACTTATTGATTACAACCCATCGATATGGGAACAGGCACAAGAAAAGGCACATCGATTGATCACCAGTGATGTAGTCCCTGATGGTATGAGCGAAAAGGATTGGCGATTAAAGAATGAATCGCATGTGTATCGTGAGGTTTATCTTGGACGGCGCTTGCCCTCATCTGTGAACTGTAGAAACTGCATCAAGTCAAAGCCCATCACAGACTCAAATGGAGCCGTCTGGTGGTGCGATAGATTCAGCAAGAGTCTTACCATTGAAGAGCAGAAAGATGGCTGTAGCGAGCACCTATGGATGCCTGCGCTGGTTCCTGCTGAGCATATCCCAGAGGACAGCAATGACGACAAGATCGCCTATCGATCTGGAATAGTTGTGTTTTTTAATGCGGTATCTAAAGGACTTGACAAACAGTCATTTAGTAGTCCTGAGTTGCGAGAACTATCTAAGACCAACTTTGATCCTGATCTGATGATGGGCTCTGCTCAGAACATTCGAAACACGTTTGATGCTGAGTTCGTAAATGTGCATGTGATGGATGAGGATCAAGTACCGTTCTAGGTGGCCACTCTCTCGGATCCTTGATGATTTGGATGATGACGCCAGGGTGTAAAGCTTCGACAAGTTTCTTCTTTAGCGAGAACACTTGAGTCAGCACACCCTTGGTGTCCTCTACCACATACTGATCTTTGCACCAGTATCTAAAGTCTGCGATGTACTTGCAGATCTTCTTGCCTTCTACCACGCATTCATAAGGAACCTGAACCTCAACGTTCTCAATCTCACCATCCTCCTCTCTTGCTTTGAGGATCTTGTATCGAGCAGCTTCAAGCTTTGAATCAAACTTAACACCATCGTACTCAACCTTCTGGGCAAAGTACTTTCCGGTTTTCTTTTTGCGTTGTGGTAGCAAGAGATTAGGAACCTAACAGTTTGTCTAATTCTATATCTCTCAGTGCATCTATGCCACGGTCAAACAAAGACTGGCTGGGTGGCGGACTTGGTGGAGGCACAGCACCTGGCGTAGGTGGTGGCATGATACTAGGTGGCGCTTGCTGCGCTCTTTGTTCTTCGTAAGCTTCAGGCTTAAAAGGTTTGTTTCTAAACTCAGCTTTAGCTTCTGAGATAGCACTAAGATCAAAAGGATTTGATATCTTGTTTCGATCAGACCTGTAAGCTTCTTTTCTTATCTGTTTAGATATTTTAGATGGCTTGTATACTCCTCGCATTACTCTCTTGTAATCAGGTGCCTTTGCTCTTTTTAGTACTTTAGCTATTTCAGCGTCCGACATGCCTAAAGTCCTAGCATCTTCTATCGCTTGATGAAAGGCTCTTAAAGATCGAAACCTTTTTTCGTTTACCTCAATGTACGCGTTAGTTATCTCTTCCGCGTCAACCTTTCCTTTTTTTCTTGACAATGCGCTGAATAATTTGCCAGCTTCAATAAGCTCGCTAGATGCGTCTCTTGACTTGTAGTAAAGCTGTTGGTCGATTACAGGGCGAACTGTTTTCAGTCCTGTTAAAGCTTCAGCAATCTCCCCAACGGGATCAAGCCTAACGCCTTGTCCGGTCAATGCCTTATCCTCGTCCCTTAATCCAACAGAAGCTAAGACAGAGCTAGGTAAATCTTTAAGTCTATTTCTTCTTAAGTCGTATGGCGAAAAAGTAGGCATTAAGGAATCTGCCATGTAGGCAAAGCCTTTAATAACCTTAGTGCTAAAATCATCTTGATCATTCCAAACGCTTCTACCAGTCTTCGTTGTGTTTCGAGACATATCTAAAATACGTTCGCCTAACATTGTTTCACTAATGAATGGGCTAAAAAACTCTGCGCTTGATTCTACAACTGCATCCATTGCAATGCGATGTAGCTCTTTCTCTTCGGTAAGGCCATTGTTTATAGCATTAAACACGGCCCTAACTGGTCTTGTTAAGTAATCATATGGATTCGTATAAGAGAAGTTATAAAACTCTCTAATTTTTCCATTCTTATCTGTAGTAACAGAAACAAGCTGGCTGTTTTTTTCCCATTCAGGAGCGAATGAACGTTGATAAGCTTCTGTTTGTTCTTCACTTGACCCTGTAAGCGCGTGTCCTAGATTTGATAAAGCTCTTCCTCCAGTGTAGTGAACGGTAGACATCCCAATCAGACGCCTCATGCCAATCTCTCTCATTTCTGGAGAATCGCTGGCAACTTCTTTAATTGCTCTGCTTAAAGTGTTACTACTTGTTCGTATAATTTCAGCAGGAAATGCAACAAAGTTACCGAAAGGAAGCTTTCTTAAAAGCTTTATTGCCTCAGGAACTCTAACGTAATTAGGTATTACGTCTTTCGTTATAGACGCAGCCTCTCTCTTAAGAAAGGTTTGCAATGCTTCTTTATCAAGAGAACCCGCATTAACACTAGGACCAAAGTCAATAATGTTTCTATAATCTGTAACAGGTATTACTGCGTTTGGATTCTTTTCTATTACTTTGTTTAACTTACCAAGCTCCATCTCGTAGTTGTAGATCTTCCATAAATCATCAGATCCTTGATATATTTTAGTTGCTAAATTATTTTGAGCATACTCCGCAGCCTGCATTGGTTTTCCAGCTAAAAGCTTTCCTCCAATTTTATTTTCATAAGCATCTTTGATTAGACTTTCAAATTCACCTTGTCTTGCGTTGGTGTTAACAACACCAAGCTCAGTATACTCATCGTATTGTTGTTTAAGATTGTTTCTTGAAGATGCAGTTGCTCCTTTTACAGGAATATATCTATCACCTATTTCACTAAACACTGTTTGCATTGAGTCAAGCAATGCTTTTCCATTACCAACGTTGCCAGCTTGAACAGTAAACAAAGCAGCAGTTGATGCGTTTCTTATTTGGGCTGTCGGGCTATAAACGGTTTTTGACATCTGAGATACACCCTTCAATCCAAGAAAGGTGGACCAAAGATTAGAAAGAAATGAATCTCCTTGAAGACCTCCAAGTTCGGCAGCATTATCGAAAGCACCTGCGTACTCTTTCTTTATGTACTTTCCGGCTAATGGACCGTACTTAGATCTAGAAGCGTCAGTAATTTTTCCTGAACGATCCACTTCTCCAAGAGAGACATAAGAACCCGGTGGCTTGTCCATTGGTATTTCATCAACGATATACCTAGCGTTTGGATTTACCTCTCCTAACCTTTTGTTGTAAGCATCAATGTCTTTAAACATTGCATGCTTAGTAATCATCTTTGCAATGCCCTCAGTTGTTTCTTTAACCTTGGTCAATAGCCCTTCTTGTTGCTCACCAATTGATTGAGTTCTTAATTTGTAAGTTCCATCTTTGTTTGGAACCCTTCCAAGTATGTCTGCGCTACCTGTGTACTCTCCCAAAAAGTCTCTTATTGCAGGAAGATTATCAAGCTTTCTTCCTTTTAATATCCCGTTGCCCATAGCCCTTAAAGTATCTTCTTCAAACTGCATGTTTGGCTTCATGCCGCCAGAGGAAAAGTCTTTTTTCTGAACCATTTCGTTTAATATGTTATACGCATCTCGCTCAGTTAGCGGAGTGTCAGATTGCCTGCTAATCTCAACTAGCTCCTTCATAGCGTTATCGGTTTGTTTTTTTGTTGGCTGATAAGAGGGGTCTCTTAAAGATCGATACATTTTTGTACCGTAAAAATTTAAATTTCCATTAACAGTATCGATTAATCCTTGTTGAGTTGCTTGATCAAGAACGCCATCTGAAGAAAGCCTTCTAGATAGTCCGTCTATTTGCTCTCTAGCTCTTTTAGCTGACTCAAATATACTAAGCTCTGGTTTTAAAAACTTTCTTTCGTTAGTAGACTTTAATAGTTTATTGTCTAGATCTTTAAGAACTTTCTCTCCTCGCAATCTCATTGTTTGATCTGGATTAAACATGTAATCGTTCATTGCGTTTAATGCAGCCCTATCATCAACGCCATTTAAAACGCCCTTACTACTAAGCTTTTTAAGAGAAGTCTGAATACCATACATGTTTCTTTTTAGCTCGTTGTCAATGGCGCTCATATCGTGAATCTTTTGAGCTTTTATTTGAGCAGACATTCGATCAGGCATGTCGCCTTGAAATGTAAAATACTTTGTTGCAAGTTTTTTAATTGTCCCAGCTTCATCTTGACCAACTTTGGTCATGGCAGAACCAATTGGAGACGATTCATCTGCCCCAAACAACTTCAATGCTTTTCTTGAAAGATCCTTCCCTACACCAACACCTCCAGCGGCCCTTGCACCAGCGCCAACTCCTTTTGCCGCTGCCTTAAATGCAACGGGCAAGCCAAGAATCATAGCAGCGCTTTCTCCCGCTACCTTTAATCGGTTGCCAAGTTCTGCCGCAGCTCTTTCAGATCCTTCTAAGTCTTCTGTTTTGGTTCTGCTCGTAGGACCCATGTCAAAAAAGTCGCCAAGAGTTTCCACATCCTTCGTGGCAACTGCAAAATCAGTGCCTGCAAATGCAGCAACTTGCTCAGCATTTCCAAGCTTTCTTGCTTTGGCTATTTTAGCGGCTACTGTTCCTGGCAAAGCAAACTGAGTAATAAACTTTGCAGCTTCGCCTGCTCCAGTGTAAGTGGTAGGTTTTATTTTTTCGTAAAACTGTCTTACCTTTGCGGCTTGACTTTCTTCTGGGTCAACAACGGCATCGTAGGCTTCCCATGGGAGAGTGGCTAATCCTTCTGCAATGCTAACGGCACCGGCACCTACCCCCCTAAAAGCATCCCCAACATAAGATACTTCGGACTCTTCAAGTTCGGTTGCGGCTACTTTACGAGTTCTGTTGTAGTACTTTGCCGCACCAATCTTTGCCTTTTCTGGATCGTTGGTATTTATATTTACCACTCGACCGTCTGGAAGCGTAACTGGAATCATGGTCCAATGGCTTCCGCTTCTTCTTCTGAAAGAATAATCCCGTCTACATTAGCTGATGGGGTGTAGTCTCCTCCAGATAACATCGCTTGTGCTTTTGCTAAAGCTTCTTCTGTAGTCAACTCGTCTTCGCTTTCTTTTATTGATCTAAACAAAGTATTTAAAAGCGTGTTATTGCTTGATCTTTTGCTTAGTGATAGCGCCATTTTGGTTAGATCTTCATTGCTCTGTTCTGGAAACTTTTCTTGTAAAAACTCAAAGTTAGATATGAAGTCTGTTTCACCGCCCCCTGTAAGGCTATCTATTCTAGCCTGTTCAAGATCATAATTCCTTGCGCCTTCGTTAAAGTCAGAAAAGAAGTTTCTTTTAGTCCATCCTTCTGTAGGTCTAGCAGCATTCGCTAATCCAGCTTGAACTCTAGGATCTCCTAGTCTTTCCATTATGTTTGCAAAGAATCCTTGCTTTTCTTCAGTCTCTACGCCTGTATCAACTTCATCTTTAACTTCAGCGTTTGCATTGGCTTGAGGGTTTGATTGAGGAAGAACAGGATCAGAAGCAGGTGTTGTTGGAATTTGTGGTTCAGGATCATCGCTAATGAAAGGATTTGCTGCACCGGCAACTGTAAGAGCACCAACACCACCAGCCGTAGACTTTACAGGATTTCTAGCAACAGCCCCCGCAGCTTTCCCAAGAGCCTCTCTTGCTTTAGGGCTCTTTAATCCTACAAGCGCTGCAATACCAGCGGCTCCGGCACCTAACATTGTGTTCATGCTAGGAAGATAATCGGTAAAGGAAGACTCTTCTTCTGCTGCTTCATCTAATCCTGATGCCATAGCAGGAGTTGAGACAAGATCAGCTATACCTCCCGCTACTCGAGGCAAGCCTTCTTCGATAGCCAACTCTCCTGCTTCAGGAAGCATTCTTGCTGTTTGCCTTGTAGCCTCAAGGCCTCTTAGTGTACCGCTCTGTCCGGCCTCTACAGCCTTTCTAACGGTATCTATTACCTTCTTACCCTTGTATCCCATCTGCCCAAGCTTAGCGACAAGGGCAGCAGGTGCTGTAATACCTCCAGCAAGAAGGCCAGCAGTAGCTGTTGCAATTGCAACATCAGTAGGATCATCAGGATCTACAACAAAAAAGTCAGTAAGATCTCTGGCATTGAGACCAGATCCTTCCTCTGTCTTTTCCATAGTAAAGAAATCAGACATAGTGCCATCATCACCAACTATAAGGTCTCCCAACCTAGACATAAATCCAGGATCGCCACCACCTTGAAGACGAACAGGCGCAACGCCTGCCATAATACCGCTACCTTGTCTTGTCTGCGGCGTTTGAAACATAGGCCGTTGATATATGTTGTCTAGCATTCCGCCTTGATTCATGTTCCTAGCCTCCGACAAAGCAATGGCCATAGCCTGCTTCGGGTTCGTTACTTTCTTTCCAGATCCACCTGATTTTAGAGTACCAGCTTTGTACTCCCTCATCACTTTGCTTATCTTTTTATTGCGCTTATTCATGAAAAACTAACCGCCCCCGCCCCACCAACCTTCGTCTTTACCAAATTTATAAGCATCCCCAGCAAACCCTAAGAATCCTGCTATTTTGCCAGCAGTGCCTGGATCTTGTTGTCCAGATACACCTCTCGTCGCAGTCCCATAACCACTTTGATACTGCGGTAAGTATCCTGACAATCCACCTAGCATCTGTTGGCCACGCTGTAGTCTCATGTATGGCTCGTCTGCCATCTGAGTAGCAGCGGTGTATTGAGCGCCATAAGCGCGATCCTGTATGCCTCTGCCAGTCTGTCCAAGCCCTGCCATGGTTTCAATCTGACCTGTAAGCATGTTGTAACCTTGCTGACCAAGCCCTGCGATACCGGCTGCACCAGCGCGTTGAGCCGCTGTACCTGCTCCATAGGCTTGAAGTGCTGTGCCGAATTGATCTTGAGTAAGTCCGCCTAATCCTCCTGCTGCGCCTTGCATCCTACGCATCTGATCTTGGTAACTACCCATGCCCATTTGCTGGGCTTGACCATACTGAGATCCCATGCCTTGCCCGATGTCCGCTCTTTGTCCAGCAGAACCAAGTCTTGCTTGAGCGCCGCTCAACCCAAGCTGTCCTCTTTGACCGGCTAATGCGCCGATGTTCTGTCCGGCTTGCATGCCAAGCTGGCCTTGCTCTCGAGCGGTATCAAATGCTTGTTGGCCCAACTGCGCTCTAAGTTGCTCAGTGCTTATACCCATTTGAGCAGCTTGATTAGCAATGTTTGCTTGAGCTTGTTGACCTTGAGTTCCTATCTGGGCTCTTTGAAAAGCACCAGCTTGACTCATCTCACGACCTGCTTGTGTAGCGGCTTGTCCTTGTTGTGCTAGTTGAGCGCGTAGCTGATCAGTACTAATTCCAAGATTAGCGGCACGCTCTGCAAGTTGGGCTTCGTTCATTTGTCCAGTCATGCCAAGTTGACCACCTTGGAATGCACCAGACTGAGCCATTTGCTCTGCACTAAGACCAAGATTACCTTTCGCTTGTGCAGCTTGAATCTGTGTCCCAGCCCCTGATTGGCCTATAGAGGACGTTAGTTGGCCAAGGTTTTGTTGCCTGCCTTGAGCTTGCTCAAACGCTTGTTGAGCCGCTTGTGCTGCCTGTTGATAGCCTTGTGATCTTAGTTGGGCACCTGTTCTGGCTTGTTGTTCAAGAACATTTCTGTCTATTTCAGCTTGCTGAACGGCGCCTCTTGAGCCACCAAAGGCGCCAGCTCTTATGGCTTGAGCTTTAGCTTCCCGACTTTGCTTTTTGCCCAGCCTTTCTATCTCAGCTTGCTCTGCATCAATAACTTGCTGAGTGAACGGGTCCATAAATCTTTGAATTGAAGAAGGATCGAATTGACCTCCAGTTCCCTGCAAGGCGCTTATACCTTGTTGAGCATACTTTCTAGCTTCTGATCCAGCTTTGGTTAGTTCTGATCCGGCTTGACCTGTCTGTTCTCTAGCTCTTCTAGTAGCTTCTAAAGCTCTTTGTTGTGCCGTTCCAACTTGACCGCCTATGCCGGAAGCTGCTTTTGCAATTGCAGCCTCACCTTGTCTAGCGCCTGCTCCAGCCTCTGATCCAATTGAACCAAGTTGTTGAGCTAATCTTTGAGCCTCACTAAGACCTTCTCTTTCTTGATATCTAGACTCTGTTTTTGCCTGAGAAATACCTGTACCTATATTAGACGCAGCCCTTCTCATGGCGCTTTGTCCTATGTCTGCTTCTCTACCTGCTTGACCTCTAGCTTCAAGAGCCATGCGCTGAGCAGCAGCAGCTTCATCGGCAGAGCTTTGAGCACCTTGCCTTATCATGGCTTCAGCACCACGGATTCCGCCTTGCGCTTGAGATATTTCTCTAGATATGTCTCTATCAATTCCAGTCGTATCTCTGGCGGCACCACGCATCAACGCTCGACTTTCTTGATCTAAAAACTGCTGCGCCATTCTTGGATCATATTGACCAAGGCTTTGCATATACAAAGCTCGAGCCTGTGGATCACCAAATACACCAGCGCTGGCGGGATCAAAACCTTGAGCGGCCTGTCGATACAGACCTTCTGCTTCGGCAAGCTGTCCGCCAAATCCGCCTAACCCTTGCGCCATATTTCGGGCTTGTATCTCAAGGGGAGACAGTCCAGCTATCTGCTGAATCGGTATAGGTATTTGCTGGCCAATTAAACCAGGTTGATCAGGTGTGCCAAAATAACTCGCTAAAAGATTTCTAGCTGTAAGCTCAACTGCTGGATCAGAATAAGTTTGTTGAGCACTTGGCAAAACATAAGCTTGTTGCTCATCTACTATTTCAGTGGTGCTCATTACGACATCCCCACGGCTTTTTCGCCCATTTTTTGTAAGGCGTACATAGCTCTTGCGCCTTTTCTTCTTTGATCTTGTTTGCTATTACCAGCTCCCATCATATCACCAATACCGCGAACCGCTTTAGCGTTAACAACAAACTCACCATCGCTTAACATGGCAGGAATATCATCAGATGTTTCAGTCCCAGGTCCTTCTATCTTACCATTTACTCTAGGGAATCCGCCTTCCGATAGGGCTGCAATTCCGCCTTGGTTAAAAGCGCCACCTAAGCTACCTATTCCTCCAAGCCCTAAAGATCCAAGACCACCGCTTTTTATCTGCTCAATTGATTTTTCAAACTCTTCTTTTTGTTTTTCCCATTCTTCTAAAGCAGCTTCGTATCTTTTCTGAGAAGCCATTTGGCCTCGACCGCTAAAGGGAGGGAAGTCAGATCTTTCTGGCTTAGGAACTATATCTTCGTAATCACTTCCAAACTGCATCTCTTGATCTGGATCAGTTGGGTCGGTTCTATCTGGAGGAGGGGTTCCTCTATCTTGTCCGCCGGTATCACCTCCACCAGTACCACCGCCTCCAACAGGAGGTCTTTGATACGTTGTCAGCGGACCACCTTGCATAGGCGGAGCACTAGGATAATTTGCGTATTGAGCGCCTGGAGTTCTCTGATAGTTCATTGCATATGGCGTAATCTCGCCGGATGGCAAGAAGCTAGATATGTTTCTGTATCTAGTGTCCATGGTTTGCAAAGGACTTGGAGCGAATCGATCAAAGTTTGCAGGGTCATCGTAAACGCTAATTGCGGCTCTTCTTGCTGATTGCTGAAGATCTTTCGAGCTAGGGTTTGTAGGGGTGCTCACGTTATTGCCTCCGGTATCTGGTTGCGCTGGCGGTCTACTTGGCCATGTCGGTATATATATTGGATCTGTTTCTTTTGAATCATCAATTATAGGTCCTGGGCCTGGAGAAGGCGTAGGATCCGGCGTAGGTGTAGGATCCGGTGTCGGCGTAGGCGTAGGCGTAGGTGTAGGATCCGGTGTCGGCGTAGGCGTAGGCGTAGGTGTAGGATCCGGTGTCGGCGTAGGCGTAGGCGTAGGCGTAGGTGTAGGCGTAGGTGTAGGCGTAGGTGTAGGCGTAGGTATTACAGGCGGAGTTGGCTCTGGGTCTTGCCGACCATCGCGCCACCGCTACCGCCTCCTCCACCAAAAATAGGAGGAATTGGTATAGGAAAAGGAAATCCTCCGTCTCTACCACCGCCTGGCAGTGGAATATTTATGCCACCCAATCCTCCAGGATAACCACCTATCTGTATGCTTCTACCGCCAAATTTTCTTTCGTACCATTCTCTTAGTCTTTGAAGAAAGCTTGGCTCATCCTCGTCAGGTTCTTTTTCAGGCTTAGGATCTTCTTCTGGTGCAGGTTCAGAAGTATCTTCAACAATAGGTTGTTCTTTGTTCTGGCGCATAAAAACGCTCATAGCTTGCTGAAATAAAGCACGCTCCTCATCGTTTAATTTTCCATCTCCATCTTCATCAAAGTCATCAACTTGAGGGCCTTGACTAAAATCAACGTCGGAGAAAATAGCTCCTTGCGGAACGACAACAGAATCAGCACCTCCCCCAGCAAACTGAGACCCTGTTGGCACACCTAAAACCCCACCAATGTTGCTTAAGCTTCCACCTGCTAGGCCTCCTAACCCTGAAGAGTCCCAAGCAGCGGTTCCAGGAGAAATTCCTGATGAATTAAAATCCCTTAGTCTGGCAGAGTTTAACAATACTGTAGGGGTGCCAAAAACCGCACCTGATCCGCCAACATTGCCCCTTATACTTGGTCCACTACCTGCTTGCCCAAGACCTCCGATTAAAGATCCAGAACCGCCATATCCAGAAATTCCTCCTGTGTTAGTATAAGTAAGTAAACTTCCTAATCCTGAATCAATCATCTAACACTTCCATCGGCGTCTTGCTTGACGCAATCTAGAGTTTGGATTTCTTGCTGCCTTCGGAAACTTTTTCATCTGTCCGGCAGATCGAGCGCAGTATGACTTTCTTCTAGCCGCTCTCTTGCCTGTAGGCTTACTCTCAGTAACAGCGGTCTGCAATCTGCTACCAGGATTAGCGCGTCTGTGCGCCCTAACCCCAGCCTCTGTCATGCCAGCGCCATCTTTAGTTTTACGGTAATTAGGATTACTACCAGAAGTAGTTCGTCTAATAGGTCTGCCTCGATTTTTCTTAGCAGCACCGCCTACTCTAAAGTTTTGTACATGACGCTTAAACATCAAGAGTACCTTGTCTTTTTTCTTCTATCGGGCATCACAGACCCGCAACCCCGATGGTTTCTTTTGGTAAAAAATCCACCATCTTTTGCTGTCCTGTACTGCTTGGTCTTATCAGCAATTTTCTTAGGCTGCGATGAAAACTGTTTACCGGCTATTGTATCTTTTCTTTTTGCTCTTGTTGTTGCCGCATACTCTTGGCTTGATAGTGCTTGTCTTGCCTTCTTTGGCAAGTATCGCTCACCTGTAGCATCAGGCCCCTGTGTTGACGGCTTGCCAGACTTGGTTCCCCAGTCTTGCTTACTCCATTGAGAGAGCTTATTAGTCGAATTTTTCTTTGGACCCGAATAAGTACCGCCCGAATCTTTGTAATATTTTACAGCAAGTTGCATCGCCCGAGCAGAGTGTTTACCACCCATCTTAGCCTTAGCTCTAGACTTAGCTGCTGCCCACTTTTTTGGGTCTCTTTTAGTTGCTGTGCCTATCATTAGTTTATCTTAGTCACTGGTCTTTTGTTAGGCAACATGTTAGAGAAGCCTCTTGGCTTGACATATCTTACTGTCGGCTTCGTTCTTTTTGTCTTTATACTATTCATTAATCAATCTCAACAGTTATAGAACCATTGGTTATAACTTGTACCGATCCAACACCTGTTGATCCTTGCAAGCCAGCAGTCGATGGTGTCGATATATTTACAAACTCATTGCCAGTATAGACTTGAAGCGCCTCTATGCTGAGATTCCAGATGATGTCTCCAGCTTTAAACTGAAGCTGAGATAACCTTTCGTTGGTAAATTGTGGCGTTGAACTAGGATCAAAAGCATTTAGGTTTAGTTCTAAAAGCCTAATTGTTTTGTTAAATATATCAGGCGTCACACCTTGCGGACCCGAAATTGGCAAAGCCGTGTTTAATATCTTTGCCATTATCTGCGCCCATTAGGTTGTATATCTAGCCGTGTGCCTCCAATCCTAAACCCTACATCTATTCTTTCCGAACTCGTACCATCGTCATCAGATTCAAAACGAATAGAAGCTTGTCGCGCTCTTGCACGCATATCTATTTTGCTTGTTGTGCTTGTAAAAGAAGTTGTTTGATCTGTGGTAAAGCTATTTCCTGGATAGTTTCTGGTTTTAATCTGAACGTTTATTGTTTGATCAGACCCAGATCCCTGAAACTTAACGTCAGGAATAAAGCGTTTTATAAACTGAAACTCTTCGCCGTCCCCTATGTCAAAGTCTGCGCTTTGCACATATACGTTATCCATTGGCTGACCATCGTTGTTATATCCGACCTCATGGCTGTACAGATAAGGTGTGTCACTATACTTACCGGCAGCAATAGGTTGAGAGAATATACCCTCGTCAAGCCAAGCAGTTCTAGAAAGCTGGCCAATTGACCATGTGTTTTCAACATAGTTAAAGAATACATAACGATTAATGACTGTTTGACCAGAACTACAATAAAACCAACCAACTTCGTCAAACTGCTTATTGAGTATGCTAAACACTTGGAACGCTTGACCTTCCTCAAAGTCATCAAAGACGTAGGAATGAACTGTGCATGGGACAGGTGAGACAGATCCGTTATAAGTATAAAAACCTTTTCTATCCATCCAGAATATGCCGGATGGTGAATTAACAATAGCGTTAGGACCAATCAAGCTGACACCTTCGTTAACTAGATTCAGGCCAAAGGTTAAAGGTGGCCCTATAAACTGAAGGCTATATAGCGCAACATCGGTCCATATCAACGTTTCTTGTCGAGCCCTTATTGCACCAATAATCTCTGATCCAGCCGAGCATCGAAGAGAGCCAGCAGTATTAGTAGACGTTGGCTCCCAATCAAATATGTTTTCTTGATCTGAAAAAGCAACAAGCAACGGATCTATTAAGCCAGATCTAACGCCATTCTCGATAGGATCTGCACCCAGTACAATTGCATGCCGGTCAATGTCAGATACTATTACTTGTAGTCCTTTAGTTGGGGCTAAATTTGATCCAATTAAAGAACTTAAAGCCACCGCCCTAGTGTTAAGACCGTCTGATTTATCCCAATAATAAACACCACCGGCTCGAGGATTTGATAATAAATCTTCACCGAAGTTGTCCATAGACCAAAGTCTAAGCTGATTAGCATCATTAAGAGAGCTTGTTGACCCCCAGGTGCCGGACCCCCATCCGCCAACACCCCAGCCAGTCCCGTCTACAAATACATCAAGGCCGCTTGTTATTTGATAGGCGGCTACAGTTGAGGCGCCTCCGTTGCCGGTATCGCTAGAGTTGGCTGTAACCGTATCGCCATTTGTATCTTTTGCAATAATCGTGTAAGTGCTAGAAGTCGGTACGGATTGTATTTGATATTCTTGATTTAACACTGTTGCAGTAATGTTTCCACCTAAAGAGACTGCATCGGTATATGTAACAAAATCACCTACGTTAGACCCATTACCAGAGTCTGTGACAGTAATCGTAGAAGATCCATCAGTTGCTGCAAAAGTAGCCGCACCGGCTGCACTGGTGCGTCTTATGGGCGTTACATCGTTATATGAAGAACCTTCCTGGATGTACAGCTTGTATCGAGTTCCTAACCCAAGGAGTTTTGTACCGTCTAGGTCAACCCAAGCATGTAGTTTTCTACCCGTTCCTTCATAAGAAGAAGATATGTATTTTTCCCAACCGCCTATCTTTTCTGCAAACCCTTTTCTAAAACGAACAAGGTTGCCATCAAACCAACCACCCTCTGCGGTATAGCTTGTTCCTTGCTTGTTTATACCTGGGTTAAATAAAAATTTTTGTAAAGGCATTTTATCGTACCTGATATTCCCCAGAGCTAATCATCTGGCAAATTTCTAATGATCGGTCACCTACTTGCTCTGCCCAGCGGCTACGATAGAACTCTTGTCCAGCCTCTTCGTAGTTACCATCAGCCATGTGCCCCAAGGCTTTAACAAACTTGCGTAACTTGGTCTGACCAATATTAAATGACAGGTCTATTAAGGCTTCTTGACGCACACTATCTAGCTTTGAGAACCACTCGTATTCAATCGTCAACTCTTCACGACAACGTTTTATGTCGTTATTCAACAATAATCTATTTCGTCTTCAGAAAGACCAAGGCCAGATTCTGATATGTTTCTGCCAACACCAATAGTTTCGTAACCCGCAGAGCACATATAGACCTTATCTCTAACGCCTTCGTGCCGCTTTAACATTTTACTAGTCTATTCATTATTCGTGCTTTGTGATGCGCCATAGTAGAAACTGATAATAGATGAGACGATACCGCCCAAATACCCAAGACAAGATTAACAATCCCATCTCATTCGCAGAAGGATCTTGAATCGTAACCAGGCGATGTACCCCAAAGAAAATGACCACGCAACCGCAATAAACTTTGGCGTCCAATCACCTTTAAACGCTGCCCTAGCGTTGATATCTTCTGCTTCCAGTGCGAATACATCTACGTCTAATTTCTTCATCTGAACCTGAAAGTCTAGTTCAGCTTTTTTAATCTCTGCTAACTGTTCTGGGGTAGCCGATTGTACTGCATTAGCAATGCTTTTCTCGTCAGGCTTGCAGCCCAACACGCTAGCGATGGTTTGTGCCGCAGCGCCACCTAAAGGCCCACCAAGTGCTTGACCAAGAGTCGGAGCTACCGCCCATTAACCTTTATGCTTCAAATTTCATTGTGTTACTATCAAGCCAACAATAGCTATTAACGAAGTAATCATAAACGGATAGATACCCCAGATCATACGATCTAGCTTGTCAAAACTTTTGATCCAGAATCTAATCGTTTGTTAATACCCTCGTAACGCAAAGCGCACTCAGCTTCATGAATTTCAATTTTCTGTAACGCTTTGCTTGCATGAGTCTGAGCCATTAGTTATCTCCGTTCCAGATGTATATGATTTCAAAAGCTGCGGAAATGTCGAAATCGACGGAACCAGATGACGATATTGCCCGTACTTCGATATCTGACTTCTCTGTAAATTTTAGCGGAACCGCAAAGGTTTCTTCGAGTGCATACCTGTTGTCAAAGACTTAACGTCCTTTGACTGGAATACTTCCCCAAACGGTCTGACCGACAAAATAATTTGCATACCGCAGGGGTATTGGAAGTAGTTCCATTCGATATATCGTACTGAACATATACCTGTGTAATTCGCAGGCACTGTCCAAAGAGCCATTAGGCTTTGATTTGAACCAGTAACTCCATTAATGCTTGCGTATACATTTGCGGAACCCCGTCGTTACCGTTCCTGTACCCGCGTAAATAACTCCAGCATTTCGCCCCGAACCCGCAGAGCGAACAATGAGTCGATTAATCTCAAAAACGATTGGTTGTGTTGACTGCGGTTTGCCCGTTCAGGGTACAATTTCATTATTTCGTTGTAGTCACCATCTAGGCCATACAACTGAACCGTCCTTGCCCCAGTGCCAGCAGAAGTATCATCTGTCGAGGAACTAGAAACTTTAAGGACGGTTGCAGAAGTTAAATAACTATATAAGCCACCTTCAGCCCATATAGTTTCTAAGCTATTGCCAACAGCAGTGTTATTACCAAACTTAAAAAGCGGGTAATGCCAAGCAATGCCCTCTAGCTACTTGAAGCTCGAAAGGCTCGCTGGTCCTACTCTTGATATTGAGCTTATTTCTTTAGCCATTAGCTTCAGCCGCTTCCTCTCTTCTTCAACCACTTGGATTGATTGCGTAACGCATTCTCGCGGAATCCTAGTGCAACTTGTAAGTTAACGCTCTGCTGTTGTGCTGCCGCAATTTGATTCTGCAAATCAGAATCTGTTTACGCAAGTTAACCACCTCGACGTAGTGGATCTTGGAATCGTTGCCAAGCTCATTACGTCATACTCCTGATCGTCAATGGTTAGAATGATGGGTTGCTGCTCCTGTTGTTCGCTCATAACTCCTCCTAGTTTTGGTT